>Ga0115554_1000652_pt1 | contig 24342 bp, 13 predicted proteins | sample COGITO_mtgs_1104_3_FD_87283 | JGI IMG/M metagenome (GOLD analysis project Ga0115554, IMG submission 87283) | Pelagic marine microbial communities from North Sea - COGITO_mtgs_110404 | ecosystem: Environmental > Aquatic > Marine > Epipelagic | place: Germany:Helgoland, sampling site Kabeltonne... | reverse complement strand
GCGCCGAGCAACTCGGTTTTACGCTTCTCGCCAGTTGTTCGCTCGCTTTGTTACGAACCATGGAAAGTACCGGAACCGTCTATAACGGGGCCAGGAAAGAGCACTTGATTTTGTTCGAGAAGAAGCTTTTAAGTAAAAGTGAATAGACTCGACGACGAGAGAGAGATGAGATGTAATAGTCTTCTTCAATACAACAAAGCTCTATCATCTGTATTTTACTTGTATTTATAAGAAGAAAAATACTACACACGCTTTAAGTAAGAGCGCAAAGGCGAATGGTATGGGAATGAAAAAATGCAGAAATTTTTATGTTCAAACCCTAAACGTACCTAGAGAGGGAAAGTCTCTGCATTCGAGACGAGATGTACACGACAGAAAAGAACGCGCTAAGCTGAGAAGAAGAAGAGGAAGAGTTTGTCCCGAAACACGACGTGTTGACATCCAAACAACGCTTCTGCTTGGTTACCTTTTTTGAGCGCTACTACTGGAGAGAGAGTGAGTTACTTTTTATACACACATCATCACACAAAATGGCCGAGCACCAATCGTTGCTGAGGCCGCGTGAAGCGAACGATGATGCATTTTCGTCGCATCGCTTCGCGTTTACGTCGTCTTCTAAGACGTGGACGAAAGTCCTCGCCGGTTCTGGCGTTATGGTCTTGGCCACCACCCTCGCTCTGAGCGGGAACAAAGGCAACTTTAGTTCTACTTCTTTGACGACGACGAGCGGAACTCGATCGCAACTCGGGGAAGGAGAAGCCGCGTCGGTCCAATCGCACGCGTCCAAAACCATCAAACTGCACACGGCGTGCGCGCCATTACACGTTCTCGATTTCCACCCAGACCCGACGTCGTGGAAGAAAAACATGGGCGCGCGAGTGATTGTTCGATCGCAACAAAATCCAGAGTTGGCGTTCGATCGCGGGATTGAGATGACGGCGACGCACTGCGGCGCGTTTGAAGTCGACGCGAACGTGTTAGCGCCCGGGGACGAGTTTACGTTCGCGCTGTACGAAAAGAACGGGCCGAACGGACCGGCGTTTCGAAAAGATGCCGGGTGCATATCGACTGCGAGTAATCCGGATTCGTGCATGCCGGAGAATAACTTGGGGAGAAGCCCGAACAACATGTTTAACATGAACGAGTGCACGGCGTCGACGTTTTCGGATTCGACCAAGACGTTTTACGATCGCGTGTATAAAGAGAGCGACGGGAGGTCGTTCGTTTGGGGGAGTTGCCACTCGGATTGCGCGTTTTCCGTGCAGTCAGAGCTGGCGTTGTGCGAATTGGACGCGCAACAGCAAACGGACGATGGACAGCCGCAGCAAGCCGAAGTCGGCGGCGCCTCGGAGGACGACGACGAACCGTCGGACGGGAGCATGAGCGGTCTTTTGAACACGGCCATGTCCGCGCAAAAAGTGTTCGTTCCGGCGATTACAAACTCGGAACACACGAAAGCGTCAGTTGCATCCGCGCAGGCGTCAAATGAGATGACGCCAGAGGAAATTTTGGCCATGGATAAAGCCGATTTGAAGGGCGCCGCGGACCAGGAGGAGGAAGAAAAAGTTGAAGAAGTCGTTCCGGAACCGGCGGAAAGTACGGCCTCTGAAGCTATTCCGGAAAACGAAACTCCGGCGCAAAAGATTGAAAGATTGCAAAAAGAACTCAAGGCGGCGAGCGAAAAAGCGCAAAGAGACGCCGAAAATGCAGCGGAGGAGGAGAAGGAGGCCAACGATGAAGTTTCGATCCAGGAAGCGCAAGAGGAACAACCGGCGGCTTCGGCGGCGGCGACGACTGATGCCGCAGCGCAAGCGCAAGCTGAGCAAACGCAAGCAGTTGCTACCCCGACCGTGGAGCAGTTGAATGATTTGCAATCGCAATCTCAAGGAACACAACAACCAACGGACTTGGCGGCGCTGATGAGAGCTGACGCCGCCGCGATTGCAACTCCGCAAGCGACGACTGGTTCTGCGGAAGAAGCATCTGCTACCACCACCACTACCACTGCAGGCGGTGGATGGACGAACGATGCCGCCGTAACGCTTCAAGCGGAAAAGGAAGGCCGAACGGACGGACCGTGCAACTACGACGGGTGCCCGCTCGAAGAAATCATCGCCGCGCAACAAGCCGCCATAAGAGAGCAAGAGGAGGCAACGCGCAAAGCTAAAGAAGCGGAGGAGCAAAGCGCCAACGCTGTAAAGCAGGCTAAGATTGATGCCGTGAACGCGAAGATTCAAGAAGAAACAGACCGCAAGGCGGAAATTGCGAGAATCCAAGCAGAAAGTCAAACGCAAATCGATCGCCAAACGCGTCTCGAGAAAGGTGAAATCAGGGCGGCGAAGAACGCGTTGCACCCGACCGGTAAAAAATCCTCACACAAGAGCAAGGCGCGAAAGTTTATCGCTGACGCCGACGGCGAGGAGCACAACGTGGTCGTAGAGTTGGAAGTGCCGCCGCAACAAGACGAGGAAGTTGTTGTTGAAGAATCGGAAGAGCGTGAAAACATCCCGGACCAACCGGAACCGTTGACCGAGGAAGAAGAAGCCTCGGCCAACGCGCAACGCGACGAGATTGATGAGATCTTGGCGCACGCGGACGACGCAAATGTTTTTGAGGAAGAGCAAAAAGAAGCCGCGAAGAAGAAATCTTCTTCCTCCTCTTCTTCGGAGGAAGGCGAAGAGATTGACTTCAAGGCGGCGAAGAAGGAATTGGCCAAGGCGGCAAAGATTGAAGAGCACAAGAGAGCCGTGCAGCGACAGCTCGAAGAAGAAAAGGAAGCTTTCGAAGCCGCTAAAGCTAAAAAGGAGCAAGAAGCTCGGGAAAGGAGAGCTGCCAGAGCAAAGGCGAAGGCTGACGCCATTCGATTCGCGGGTAAAACTCCGGAGGAGATTGAGTTGATGAAACGCATGGACGCTTTGGATGAGATGAGCGCGCAGATTGGCGAAGAGGAAGCCAAGTCTAAACGAAAGGCGGGAAAAGCAAACAAGAACACGGGGGCCATTGGCGTCTCGCCGGAAGAGCAGATCATGTTGGACCAATTGAACGGATCCATGGACGACGAAAGCGCGAAGGAAGCTGCGGATGCCTTGGCGTCCGTTGACTTTGACGACTCCGTCTTTGCCTCCAATGACGACGACGAAGAACAAGAACAAGAACAAGAACAAGAACAAGAACAAGGAGCCGATGAACCCGCCGTCGACGAGTCTGAAAATGCCTCTTCCGACGGTACTCTCGAAGGCTCGCTCGAAAGTTCGTACGAAGTTCCTGCGTCGAACATGGACCCGATGAGCTTGAAGCCGCGCAAGTGGAAGAAAGTTGCAACGACGGTGCCTTTATCCGAAGGCACGGACACGGGCGCCATGAAGGCCAAGTTAGCCAAGCAGAAACACCAAGAAAAGCTCAGAAACAAGGTTGACCCGGAAACTGGTTTAACAAAGGAAGAACAAAAGTTGATCGATTCTTTAAACTTTAATTCCCCGGCGGAGGATGACTCCTTCGCGAACGGTAGTGATGAAGCCGGAGAGGCTGCGCTTGGGGAACGCAAGACTTTTGATGCGCCAATTGAGGAAGAAGAAGTAGCTATGCTCGGTGTGAGCCCACGAGCTTTGGCGCAGATAAACAGAAATAGAATGTACAACGAAGCAATGGCGAATTTAGGCGAGGCGACGGTCGCGAGCAAGTTTGAAATGGCTGCGCAACAAGCGAGAGCTTTGACCAAACTCGGATCGAGTGAAGACGATGACGCGAAAGCGAGTCTGGAAGAACGAATGCGACAATTAGAATCTGGAGAACTTCCGGAGCAAACTGTGATGGCTACTGCCGCGGCGACGCCTGAAGTTGCAACGGAAGTAGGAGAGGAGACGTCATCGTCAATTGATCCCATCACCGCGCAGTACATGCCAAAAGGCATCGAAACGAACGGTATGACGAAGGAAGAGATGGAGCTCATCGCGAATATCAACGTTGACGAAAAGGAAGTGAAGCGAAAGAAAGCGGAAGCGAAAGCTGCCGCGATCGCCGCGGCAAAGGCTGAGGCAGAAGCGAAAGCCAACGCGCCAAAACCGTATCACGAGAAAGGCATGATTGTCATCCAAAACGTCAAAGTTCCGCACACGTTTAAGTTGGATCCGTACAAAAACGTCGCGTGTAATCCATCGCCGACGTGTATCGCTGGTGTGCCGATTCCAGGTGTCGGGTGCTGCCCGGAGGAACTCGTCGATAAAGAAGAAGCACCGAAAGTTGGCGTTGAGGAGGAGGAGGAAGAAAAAGAAAAAGAAAAAGCTTCCTCCGACGAACCCTCTCGTAAGCACCGCTACGAGCGATACGACGACGACGACGACGACGAAGACGAGAAAGAGGACAGCTCTGGAGATCATCGATCGTACGATTATCCTTTGGCCTCTAAAAAACGCCCCGCGCAAGATTCATCGGATCTGTACTTTTCGCAAAAAGACGTCGACGAACGCGAGGCGCCGAAAGAAGAAGTCGAGGAAGAATTGGCGACGACGTCGTATGACTTCGTGGCGGAGAAGAAAGATCACAAAAGCAAACATCACGCTGAGGATGTCGTCGATTCTGCCTCTTCTTCGAAAAAATCGTCTTCTTCGAAAAAATCGACGGAGAAGGAGGATATCGAAACGCCTTCCAGTCCTTCTTCCACGAAGGAATACGCAACGGCGATGAGCAAGAAGCAAAAAGCAGTAGCTGCAGCTGAGAAAGCTAAGAAAAGTCGCATTGAAGCCGAAAAAGTCGCCGAGGCTTTGAAGAAAGCGTACGAAGACGCCATGAAAGCGGTCAAGACTTCGGAAAAGAAGGAGGAGAAGAAAGCCGCGCAAGCGTACATCGCGCGGCAAAAAGTGAACCATTTAAACGATGAGTCCCGGTTTGGTGAATCACGCCTCGCCAAGGCCCCGGGTAAACAAGCGCGAAAGGTATGTCAAGCCTCGAAATGGAAAGACCTCGAATGGCCTTTTTTTGTCGGGAACATGACGCACCCTTCGTGTCAGTCGCAAAATGGAGGCGTGAATGATATGGGAACCGAACCGGAGATGTGTGAAGACGATTTAGCTTCGGTGAGATTTGGCGTCTCTCAAGGGAAAGCCGAGTGCATGCTAGCGCACGCGAAAGAGTGCAAAATCCCCATGCACGATTTCAAATCGTTAAATTACGATTGGACGACCTCTCGATGCCAAGGCGTCTGGGCGGCACCTTTGTGGATGAGTCCGGACACCTGGCAGTGGGGCCCCGGCTCTGGGGAAATCGACGGCTCTGAATTTTGTATGCGCAAAAAAATGCAAATGAACTTCGCCGGCGGAGGCCACGAAGTCGAACTCGATCCGTACAACATCGACGAAGCCTGGGGACACACGACTATTCGTAAAGACGACGCCGGAATCATCACGGTGTCCACTTGCAAAGCGTCCGAGGCGGAAGCCAACGGCGGCGAATGTTTCAAACCGAAATATAAAGACTGCAAAGATTGCGAATTTGGCGAACGCGGGCCGGACAAAGAGTACGCCTGCTGGTGCAACGAAGACCCGAACCAAACGCAATTGAACATTTACGGTTCCGGTGGCTGCGCCGAAGGCGCCAACTGCGAGTGGACTTTACTCTCCGACGTTTGGAACGGCGTCGGCGGCGACCAGAGTTACCACGGGTGCATGGGCGAAGTTCCCACCTTGGGCGTGGACGAAAACGAACCAAACTTTAACTCGCACTGCGAGTTTAGCGTCGAGAACATCCTCGTCAAAGGTCACGGGTTGAACGGTGCCATGCAATGGGGGGAAGGAAGTCCAAACTATTGCCGACATTTGACGGTTCAAAACGTGCGCTCCGCCATCGGCGTCGACATAGCTTAAACGTAACAACAACAGAAGAAGAACAAGACAACAAGACAACAAGAACAAGAACAAAACTGAACACAGAACACATCATATATTATATATTATTATTATTATTATTATTATTACGTCGGGAGAAAGAAGGAATACAGAGAGAAGGATACGAGCGTTATTTATATTTACAACGGAAGAGTTTTAATTTTTACAAGAGCAACTAAGAAAAATATTTAGGGTATCAATGTAAAAATCAACGGCTGCAAAGCGTCCCACACTTGTCCTTACTTTTACCGCAACTTACACCTTACACACACCTACACACATCTAAACACAAACAAAATGGCTTCTAAACCAACTGAAATGTGCGTCATCGAGACGACTGGCGCCCGCGAATACAAGGTACGAATGAATAGTTCTCTTTTTGTGACGATTATGACTTCTGTCTCTCTGTCTCTCGATCTCTTTTTGACACAAAAACGCGAGATGGATAATTATATTCCATCGGGGAAGTCTGGCCGTCGTTTCTCTCGATCATCTTTTTCTCATCATCTTCTCTCTCGATGATGATATTTTTAACCCCCCGCGCGTTTTGAGAAGACACAAAACGCATCATCACGGAAGAATGAAGATGTGTCTCTCTGTCTCTCTGTCTGTCTGTCTCTCTCTCTCGCGCGCGCGCGTCGTGGCAAAGAAGAGCAAACGACACAACAAAAGCCTTCATCGCACAAAAAAAGGGACGGACGACGAAAAAGCGTCTCGTCGGACGTCGTCTCACAGCCGCTCAAAAAAAGCACACATTCGCGCGTCGTGTGCCGCGAAAAGAAGAAGAAGAGGACACACGCGAACGAGTTTTGTCTCTTTTACGCGCAGTTTTACGTATAAAAGAGATTGAACGATGTGATTTTTGGTTTCTTCCTTTCGTGTGTGTCTGTGTCTGTGTGTCGTGAGCGGCAAGAGAGAGAGAGAGAGAGAATCCGATGATGATGTGTAAGCGTCGTCGGTCGCTTTTTCCCTTTTTTGGTGCTTCAGAGCAAAAGAAGGAAAATCGAACTCAAAATCGAACAATCATTGTTTTTTAGTACGCGCCTGTTTACTGACCGCGGATGTTTTTCATTTCTCATCAAAACAACACAGGTTCGCGACATGGCCCAAGCTGATTTCGGTCGCATGGAGATCGAACTCGCCGAGGTTGAAATGCCGGGTCTCATGTCCTGCGTCTCCGAGTTTGGCCCGAGCCAACCGCTCAAAGGCGCGAACATCTCCGGTTCGTTGCACATGACCATTCAAACTGCGGTTCTCATCGAAACGTTGGTGAAGCTCGGCGCCGTCGTCAGATGGTGCTCGTGCAACATCTTCTCTACGCAAGACCACGCCGCGGCGGCGGTTGCGAGAGACTCCGCGGCGGTCTTTGCCTGGAAGGGCGAGACGCTCGAGGAGTACTGGTGGTGCACCGACCAAATGTTGAACTGGGGTTCTGAACCGCTCGACATCATCGTTGATGACGGTGGGGATGCGACTTTGTTGATCCACGAAGGTTACAAGGCCGAAAAGGCGTTTGAAGCCACCGGTGCGATCCCGGATTCGTCCACCACGGACAACGCCGAAATGAAGTGCGTCTTGAACATCATCGCGGCCAACTTGAAGACTAACCCGAAGAGATGGCACAAGATCGTCGAGACGTGCGTTGGTGTTTCCGAGGAAACCACCACTGGCGTCAAGAGGTTATATGAAATGCAAAAGGTGGGCGAATTGTTGTTCCCGGCGATCAACGTCAACGACTCCGTCACCAAGTGCAAATTCGATAACTTGTACGGTTGCAGACACTCTTTGCCGGACGGTATCATGAGAGCCACTGACGTCATGATTGCCGGTAAGACTTGCTGGGTTGCCGGTTACGGTGACGTCGGTAAGGGTTCCGCCGCTTCTTTGAAGGCGGCGGGCGGTCGTGTCATCGTCTCCGAAATCGATCCGATTTGCGCGTTGCAAGCGGCGATGGAGGGCTACCAAGTCGCCCCGCTCGAAGACGTCGTCAGCGAGTGTGACATCTTCATCACCACCACCGGTAACAAGGACATCATCATGGCTTCTCACATGAAGAGCATGAAGAACAACGCCATCGTCGGTAACATTGGTCACTTTGACAACGAAATCGACATGGCTGGTTTGGAAGCTATCACCAAGCGCATGAACATCAAGCCGCAGTGCGACAGATACGAATTTCCGGACGGACACGGCGTTATCGTCTTGGCCGAAGGTCGTTTGCTCAACTTGGGCTGCGCCACTGGTCACCCGTCTTTTGTCATGTCTTGCTCGTTCACCAACCAGTGCATCGCGCAATTGGAATTGTGGAACGAACGCAAATCTGGCAAATATGACAAGAAGGTGTACGTCTTGCCGAAGCACTTGGACGAAAAGGTTGCCCAATTGCACTTGGAAAAGATTGGCGTCAAGTTGACCAAATTGTCCGCGGAACAAGCCGCGTACATTAACGTCCCGGTTGAAGGTCCGTTCAAGCCGGCCGCCTACAGATATTAAACATTTAATCTTTTCAAATATTAAATTTTTAGTATATACAATTGTATTGTACGGCGGGCGCCGTAGTAAGGAAGAACGAAAGTTTCTTCTCGAAACGAACGCGCGAACCGTACGAGAGGGGGGTGTTGTGTTTAGCTTAAACTTTGGAATATATGATCATCATAAAACGTGAATAAATGAATACGAGAAGTAACTTTCTCTCTCTCGCTCTCTCTCGCTCCGCGCAAATAGTATTCTACTCGTATTCGCGTTGGTTGCAAAGCGCAAGCAGTTTTTTCAACTTTATCTCCTCCTCGTTTTACTTTGAAACTCCTCACTTTTAGTAACACACAGTTTGCGCAAACCGCAAACGAACCAAAGAACAACATGTCTCCTGTTCGAATCACGTGCGACGCTTCCTCCCCTGCCGGCCAAACCGTCCAACTTCTCTGTCGTCTTTCGAACGTCGTCCCGACGATTGTGGTTTCCAAAGACCAAAACCAATCGACGCCGCCTCGATATGAAGAGGACACGACGAAAGCATCATCGTCATCCTCGTTCGAAGGGCTCGTCCCGGTGGCGAAAGCCTTGACGCGCAGTCTTACAAACGACGACGACGATTTCGTCTCGTCCTCTTCTTTACTGGGCACCACGGATGCGGAAAAACTCGCCATCGACGATTGGCTCGCGGCAGTGAACACCACCTATTCTGGCACCGAATTCGAGGCGGATTGCGAACACGCGTTGGAATCTCTCAATGAGCACTTGAAGACGAAATCGCACGTCGCGGCGAACGACCGAGTGACTTTAGCCGACATCGTTTTGTTCGGCATGGTGAGAGAGAAAGTGAAACAAACGATGTCCTCTGGGCAGTTGAAACAGAAGAAGAGTTTAGTGCGATGGTGTAAGCGGATGCAAAGCGCGTTGTCGCTGGGCGAAAGCGAAGGAGCGATTGACTTTTCCGCGATGGATGTGAAGTGGACGGCGTTGCCCAGAAGCGAGAGCGGCGGGAAAGCGCACGTGTCTACCTCGGATAAGCCAGACGACGGGGGAGCACAGCATCCGCAAGGCGGGTCGCAACCGTTGGACGATCCGGTGGCGGAGGAGAAGCGATTGAAAGCCATAGCGAAGAAGGAGGCGAAAGCGGCGGAGAAAGCGGCGGCAAAGGCAGCGAGACAAGCGGCGGCGGCGGAAGCAGGAGAAAAAGGAGGAGGCGATGCATCGGCGGCAGAAAAAGAAGTCGACGTTTCCGTCGTTGACATCAGAGTGGGTAAAATTGTCAAGGCGTGGGAACATCCGGAGGCGGATAAATTATGGGCGGAAGAAATCGACGTGGGATTAGAGAAGCCGTTGCAAGTGTGCTCCGGTTTGCGCGAGTTTAAAACTTTAGAAGACATGACCAACGCGGAGGTTTTAGTCATTTGCAACATGAAACCGAACAAGATGCGAGGTTTGAATTCCGAGGCGATGGTGTTGTGCGCATCAAACGAGGCGCACACGAAAGTCGATTTCGTCAAGCCGCCGAGCGGCGCGAAAATCGGCGAACGCGTCACCTTTGAAGGCTTCGAAGGCGAACCAGAGAAGGTGTTGAACCCAAAGAAAAAACAGCTGGATAAGGTGTTGCCAAAATTGAAAACTGACGCGGACGGGGTGGCGTGCTACGACGGGAAGAAGGCGATGACGAGCGCGGGCCCGTGCTCGAGCTCCTTGAAGGACTGTTTCATTAAATGATTTATTTTTGGTTACTACTTTTCGCTATTCTCTATATTTTACGCTTTATCCACTTCCACGTTATCTAGCAACCGAACGCCACCGAAATACGCGCACGCTAACACCACGTATTTCTCCCCTTTGACTAACTTTTCCACCGGCCCTTCCAACGTCTCTCGTTGGCGAATCTCCACGTAATCGACTTTACCTCCGCTCAGTTCTATGCACCTTTTAATAAACCCAACCCATCCCTGCGCCATGTTCGCCCCCATAGCCGGCGTAAACTCGTCCGAGCGTCCGGAAATACCATCCGCGACATCTTTCAACGCCACCGATATCGACTCCGCTTGTTTCCTCGCTTTTTCCGTTAAATACGTATTCCTGGAACTCATCGCCAATCCCGGGCAAGAGTCCGCGTCCGACGCGTCTCCGTTCACCGGTTCGCGCACGATCTCCCCACTCAAAATCTCCACGTCCAAATCGAAATCTCTCACCATCTTCTCGATAACTTTCAACTGCTGATAATCTTTCCTCCCGAACACCGCCGCGTCCGGTTTGACGATGTTCAACAGTTTCAAAACCACCGTCGCCACGCCGCCGAAAAAATGCGGTCGCGTGGTCGCGCACAACCCCTGACCCACGTTCGGGACCGTCACGTGCGCGCACTCCGAAGGGTCCACGCCTTTTCCAAACAGAGATTCCTTCGGCGCGAAGACGCACATGCGCGCGTTTTCTCTTAAATTTTTCATCTTCTCCAAATCTTCCTCTAACGTTCTCGGATACAGGTCAAAGTCTTCGTTCGGTGCGAACTGCATCGGGTTCACGTAGACGCTCACGACGACAAAATCGTATTTGTTCAATGCCAGTTGGATTAAAGACACGTGTCCTTGGTGTAATCCTCCCATGGTTGGTACGAACGCGATCGTTTTCTGTTCTTTGTGTCGCTTTGAATACACTTTCGCTCGAACTTGCGAGACGGTTTCCAAAACGTCCAATGTCGTGTCGTCTTGTTCATCCTCTTCTTTTGATGCGGCGGCGGCCGCTTTGCGACGAGATTTCGGCGAAAGCGGTATGTGCATTATTAGCAGTACTGCTGTTCTTCTATTCGAACGCAACGCGGGGGTGTCAACCCGCTCCGAGAGAAGATGATGTGTCTCTCGCTGCTTCCGTCAAAGAAAAACAGTTAGTTGTGACGGCGCCGACGAGTGAGGATTTCTCTGAGGGAAAAAACGCCATTTCGATTTTTTTAATACTTTTACGCTCTCCGGCGGCGCGCAAAAGAAGAGGAAGAAGGAAAAGGAGAAGGAAGAGGCGATCAAAGAAGAGACGACGGTCGAGGAAATGGAGCGCGTAAAGCTTGGACCGAGCAAGTTGTGGACCGGGTTGGTGTTGCATCATAAAGATATTTTTGTCTCGCATGTGATTTCGAAATTGAATAGGACAGATCGGTGTTTCTTTGCAGAGGTGAATAGAGAGAGTCGGGGTGTGCTTGAATACGCCGGGGTAGACGTATCGAAATTACGTGTGACTATTGACGAATGTTCATCGATTTCGACGTTGGAATTGGTGTGGAATCGTACGAGATGGGGAGAGAAATTTAAAAGCGGAAGAGTGAGAGATCAAGTCTGGTTTTGCGCAAAAGTTGCTCTAACGAACAAACTCGAGTTTCTCAAGTGGGCGAGAGAAGTGAAACACTGCGAGTGGGGTGAACAGACGATTAATGTGGCAGCACTTATAGGTAATCTCGAGATGCTGAAGTACTGCTTCTCTAATGGTTGCCCGTATAATGAAGAAAGGTCGTGTAAACTAGCTGCTTATGGAGGACACCTCGACTGTCTTCGATTTCTTTTCGACAAGGTGAAACCTTCGCGAAAGACGGAAAAAGATTCGGCAATACACGCAACATGCGGTGGTCACATGGAGATCTTGAAATATTTCGTCGAAGAAAGAAAGATACCCGAGGTAGTAAAGGTCAGCTGCGTGACAAATGCTGCAAGGTACGGCTACCTCGATTGCATCAACTACTTAGTCGAAGAGGCGAAAGTGCCTCTTACTTACTGCCGATACATCGCTTGCGCTCGGTATTACGAGCACCCCGACTGCGTAAACTACTTGCTCGCAAAAGGGTCTCCGGAACCAACGGACGAAGAATACGCGAGATATGTCGCGAGGAAGCTCGAAGAAGAAGAACAACAGCAGTAGAACGCGACGATTAAATGAGATACCAGAGAGAGACACTTCATTAAAATTCTCGCGAAACGTTTTCGTCGCACGCTTTGCTCTTTCTCCTTCAAAGGGGAATTTAGGCTCGAATTTCCTCAAAAATCACTCCCTCTGTTACTCTTCGTAGTATACTCCTGTAAACGCTTTCAGAGAGAGAAAGAGAGAGACATTCGCGCAATTCTGCGAGAAGCAACTTTGGGTGATCATCGCATTGGACGACTCGCACTTCGAGAGAGAACGTAAACGAGAAGGAGTTCCTCTTTTGGAAAGAGAATTCGAATTGGATTGTGAACGGATCCCCCCGCGCGCTTGAAATTCATCACGCGAACCTTTCGAGGGAGAAATCGGCGCGAGAGAGGAACGCGAGGTTACAAAAAGGCATAAATAAAACACCGACGACGGGACAAAGACGTAGGAGTAAAAGTAAAAGATATCGAGATGGATTTCGCGGCGTACGAGAACCGGGAAGGCGTCCGGATGTCCTTCAACGCCTGGCCGTGTTCGCGAATCGAAGCGACGCGAATCGTCTTACCGACCGGCGCGCTCGTGACGCCAGGTAAATCGATTCCGGAAATGCCGGTGTTACCGTACGAACCGGTGGTGTGCGAAGGGTGCCAAGGCGTTTTAAATCCACACTGCATGGTGGATTACGCACGGAAATCGTGGAGGTGTTGCTTGTGCGATTGCATGAACAACTTGCCGAGAAACTACCACGAAATCAACCCGCAAAACTTACCCGCGGAGTTGTTCCCGACGTACACGACGGTGGAGTACACGATGACGAATAAAAACGTAAAAGCGCCGTGTTTTATGATCGTTTTGGATACCGCGTGTCCGAGGGAGGAGTTGCAAGACGCGAAGGATTCTATCGGACAGCTGTTGGCGCTGTTGCCGGAGGAGTGTTACGTCGGGTTGATTACGTTTGGAGCGACGGTGACGGTGCACGAGTTGAGCGGAACGAGCCCACTGCCGAGGAGTTACGTGCTGAGAGGGACGAAAGATGTGACGCAAGAGAAAGTGAAGAAGTTGTTAGGTTTGGAATTGACCGCTCAGGAATACGCGACGTACGATAAAAATACCGGGAGTCAAGTGGCGAACGAGTTGAGCGCGAAGAGTCGGTTTTTGTTACCCGTGAGCGAATGCGAGTTTGTTTTGAGCAATATTCTCGAGGATCTACAACCGGATTGTTTTCCGAGAGAGAAAGGTCAGAGACCGTATCGAGCGACTGGGGCGGCTATTGCGGTCGCGTCTGGGGTGTTGGCCGAAGCGCATTCGGCGCAAGGCGCGAGGGTGATGGTGTTCACCACCGGGCCATGTACTGTTGGTCCCGGGACCATCGTTGGGAGAGATGCGGAGGAAGATTTGCGGTCGCACCGAGACCTGGATAAAAACAGCGCGAAACATTTTAAAGACGCGACGAAGTTTTACAATTCCATGGGCATTCGTCTGGCGACGAGTTCGCACGCGTTGGACGTGTTCGCGTGTTCTTTAGATCAAGTCGGTTTAGCGGAAATGAAATTAGCTGTGGACCAAACTGGTGGTCAAGTCATCTTAGCTGAACAGTTTGGCGCGGAGAACTTCCGGAAATCGTTGCGGAAAATGTTCGCCAGAAGGGAAGATGGAACCTTGGAAATGCTTTTCAACGGTACATTTAGCGCGTTTTGTACGCCGCACGTGATGGTACAAGGCTGCATAGGTCCTGTTTCCGCCTTAGCCGTAAAATCAAAATCAATTAGCGAAAACGAAGTTGGATTAGGACAAACGACGAGTTGGCGCATGTGCGCGTTCACGCCGTCGACGAGCATAGCGGTGTATTACGAGATTGTCAATCAACATTCGAACCCGTTGCCGCACGGGCAACCGTTTTATTTACAGTATTGTTGTCGGTACAAGTTGAGCACCGGGGAGATTCGTCTGAGATGTACGACTGTGGCGAGACGGTGGGTAGAATCGAGCGCGGCGCCGGAAATTATAGGTGGATTCGATCAAGAAGCGTGCGCGGTGTTGATGGCGCGAGTGGCCACGTTTCGAACCGAAAACGAAGAGGCGTTTGATTTGTTGCGATGGTTAGATCGAACGTTGATTCGAGCCGGAACGAAATTCGGCGAATATAGAAAAGACGAACCGGAAACGTTTCGGTTACCACCAAATGTCGCCATATACCCGCAGTTCATGTTCAACTTGAGACGGTCGCCGTTCTTACAAACCGCGAACAACTCGCCGGATGAAACCGCGTTTTATCGATTAGCGCTCGGACGCGAATCGGTTTTGAATTGTTTGCTCATGATTCAACCAACATTGACGATGTATTCCATGAACGGACCTCCGCAGCCGACGATGTTAGACGTCACTTCGATCACTCCAGATACGATTTTGCTTTTAGACGGATACTTCTTCGTCGTCGTGCACTCGGGGACGACTATCGCGCAGTGGCGAAAAGCAAACTACCAAGATTTGCCCGATTACGCGCACTTCAAACAACTTCTCGCGCAGCCAGTTGGCGACGCGCATCAATTAGCCGAGTCGCGATGCCCAACGCCTAGGTTGGTCGAGTGCGACCAAGGCGGCTCGCAGGCTCGCTTTTTGTTGGCGAAATTGAATCCGTCCAACACGCACCAGACGCAACATCAAAGCGGTTGGGAGCAACAACAAAATTTCGGAGGCGGCGAGATCATCTTCACGGACGATATATCCTTGAGCGTATTTATGCAGCATTTAGCAAAGTTGGCCGTGGCGAGTTGAGTTTTACTACATAAACATACTACTATAACTACTTGACTTTCGTCCAGCCAGTGTCGTCGGCGGCGCCGTTTTGTCGCTGCTTCTTACTCTCAATCTTCGCGACGCTAGGCTTTCGTAAATCTTCTATTCGTCTCGCTTTTTTCGCGCCTCTCATTTCCACGTACGACTCGGTCACGTCTTTTTGTTTCCACTGTTGGTTCTTACTTCGCCACTCGTATCCCGGAACGGCTTGCTCCATCTTTCTCTCGGCGTCTCTCTCCGCTTTCTTCTTGTCGTAAAACTCTCGATCGCGAATTCTGTCGTGTTTGGGTGTTCTGCCGGCTAATTCGCGCTTCATTCGTCGCAAGGCTTTGCGAAGCGTCGAACGTTTCTCTCGAGTCGTGGAGTCGTATTTATCATCGTCGATTTCAGATTCGGAGGAGAATTCCGAGATACTGTCGCCGGACTCGAAGGAAGACTCCGAGGACGTCTCCGCGTTGCTCGAATAAGTTTCGGCACCAATCGAAAGGCGTTGTATCCGTCGTCGCTCACGTTCGTCGTGTTCGAGCTCCTCTTCGCTAGAATCGGAAACGACGGCTCCAGGTATCGGTTTACTTTTCGCATTCATCTTTCCTTTGGGACTCGCGAGCATATTTTGTAGTTGTTGCTGTTTCTTCGCCTCTTCCTTCTCTAAAACTTCATCCAACGCGGATTTGAATTTCAGCGTTTCGTTCGAGTCACCGAACTTAGAGGACGCGCGGTAATACGCTTTCCTCTTTTGGATGACGGATTCGTGTTCGGATACGGGCGACCCCATTTTGACTTTGTTCAGATCCTCGATGTTTATGTGTAAGGATTTTCGTCTGTTGTTCTTCGCCCGGCGGTCTTTCTCGGCATCCCCCGTCTCCTCCGGAACGGCAGAGAGCTTTCTATTCGTTTCCAAGGTTTCGTCGATGTCGTCATCGTCATCGCTTTCACTCTCCTCGTACGACGCTTCCATCTTTGCCATCTTTTTGCGCTCCTTCTCCTGTTTGCTTCGAAATACGCTCGCGATTCGTCTCCCGAGAGGTTTCTTCTTCTTTGGTATCGTCGGTTCCGTCGGCGCGGAATCGACAACCTTCCCTGGACTACTTTGACGCCACTCAAACTTCTCCGGAATGGCTGTCACTGCTGATCCTGCCGCTACCTCGGCGGAAGATAAAATTTTCGACGACGCTTTTTTCTCCTTCTTTGTCGTCAACCGTTTCATTTCGGTTTGAATCAACGCCTCCTTCGCCTCTTCGATGTCTGTCTCCAACGCCGGCGCTTGCGAGACGGATATAAACTCGAACTGAATCAACAGCGTCCCGCACGGCACGTTCGCCAACTCAAATTTCTTCTCCATAAATTCTGCGCCGGTATCTTTAAACACGGACAAACATTGCGACAAGATATCGCCGGAGTGTAATCTGAGCGTCCCGAGACTTTGTTTTCTACCCAACGGCGCGCGATCCCAAACCGAAATTTCAATCGCGCTTCGACTCGATTCCGCCGTATCGACTATAAACTCAAACTCTTCCTCCCACGTCGGTCGCCGAGTGTCAACTTTCGTTTTCGTCTTGCGTTTTTGTTTCCCGAACTTAATTTTCACGTACGGGTCGGGGTTAATACCTCGAGCTGCGCGAAGCGCATCCGCTCGAATAATGCGCGCGTACAGGACGCCGGTGTACTCTTTCCCTTTACGAATAGCCGCGTCGGTTCCAACGTAATTGGAAACCATCATCGACTCTGTCCTCACCGCTGAAGCATTATTATTAATATTACTACTCTCACTCGACGTTGTCTCCGTGTTTGCATTATTATTATTATTTCTATCCTCAAACGGTAAATATTGCAAAGTCACGCGCAACCTCCCGTTCGTTTCTCTCTTCTTTTCCACTTTATCTACATTCATGGCTTTCCGTCCAACCGCGGCGACGCCTCTCGCACCGACCGATAAAATCGTGAACGGGGAATAAATAACCGCTTTGGCGACTTGCGTCGACCTCGACGCGACGCCGTGAATTTCCGGCTTCTCGATGTCCAAAGTCAAACTCAACGTCTTGTTCGAATCCTTCATTTGAAATCCGCTCAAATCGCACAGCGCGAACCCGATTTCCGTGTTCAATATTTCCGTTTGCTCCTCGTCGTTGTCTCGCTGTTTGTTCCCGTTATCGAATCCACCTTTTAACATCCGTCCAACCACGCTGGAGTTATACACGGTAAACTTGATTTTCGAGTACCGAATATCGTCCACGCGCAAACTAATCTGTTCCTCGTACACCGGCGACCGCCCACCTTTCACTTCCGTGTATTTCCTTCGCGCGTTCTTTTGATTCAACTCCACCGCGACGAACGACTTCAAACTCGTCATCGCGCTCACGCCTCTTTCTAAAACGTTCATCCCGCTGACCAACTCCTCGGCGCTTTGGATCCCGATTTTCAACAACCCGCTAATATTCGTGTTCTCTCTCTCCCACGTTTCTCCCATAGGCACCCAAATCTTTTGCGGCCACACCATCAAGTCCACCAACGAGTTTGTAATTAAATGCCTCAACGAGCTCGCCACGAACGGAATGGTATTGATATCTCCACCAATCAGTTTCAAACTAAAATCAATCGTCGGCTTGTCCACGAAGGCAATTTTCATCCCGTCGAACGACGGCCACCACGGCACTAACGGCGTGAACACCAACCTCACCACCCCGAACGCCTCTATGTGTTCTAACTTAATCGGTAAATTAATCCCAGCCGCTTTCACGTCCAAAACCACCTCTGGTTTCACCGCCACCCACTTAAACTCCAAATCCAACGTGACCTCGCCTTCCACGTCGTCCAACACTTTCGCCGCGGTTAAAATCGGCGGCTCGTCCCCTAACGTCCACGTCCGAAACCCAATCTTCAGTTTACTCATCTTCGCTAAATCGTTCACCACGTCCGATAACGCCCAAATAACCGACGAAGCGATCGCTTTATCCAGAAACGGCCACATCGTTTTCACCGCTTTATTCAGCCAAGGCACTCGATGGTAGTCCGAAAAGTCCACCCATTTCGGTAACGTCCCGATGATTTTCCGTAAACTCTCCGGGTTTAAAATCGTATTTGGGTGGTTTTCGTCCGCGATTTGTCTCAAGACGTCTTTTAAACCGACGAGTTTTCTTTTCGTTCGCGTTTTCGCCAAGGTATAGGCGAAGAGGAAGGTGAGCGTTAAAAGCATCGCTTGTGCGATGAATCCAAACGAGAGGAGCACGACCGTTTTTCCCGTCTCGGAATGAGGGTTCAAAACGATCGTTCTTCCATCGCCACCGTGCATTGTTGTTCGTATCGTTAGTGTTCCAACAGAAAACAGTCGCTTCGTGTCACTTTTACCACGCCGAGTGCATTTCAAGACCTATATTCGAGCGCAAAGTAATTCTGGCGAATTGTGTTCGTTGACTTAAAGGGAAAAGTTCTTCACTTCAACAGACACAAAATGGCATCTTTTGCAGCGGCTTTAAAACCACCGTTGCGGTGCACCCTCGCCTCCTTCGGGAGGAGGAAAAAGCGAGAAACACTGATCATGCCAAACCCGTTACGAATGGGTGGAAAATTGGTCGGGGATACGTGGGTGAACACGTCCGATTGCGAAGATTTCATCGAGGCGGGATGTGCGAAATTCCAAGCGAGTGATTACCAATCCGCGATTACGTTCTTCGAGAAAGCGTTAACCGCGGAAGGCGCCGGGACGAAACGGGACCGAACGAAACCCGCGGAGTTAACGATGGGTGAGAAACAATCCGCGTATTATAACTTAACCGCGTGCCACGCGAAAATGGAAAACTGGGATTTGGCGTTTGCGAGTTTGGAGTTGACGTTCCAAAGCGGGTACGCGAACGGGAGGTTGTACGGATTAGGAAGGGCCGCTCGAGATTACGAACTTCTGGAGCAAGATTTAGATTTCGAAAACTTGAGAAAAGACGAACGGTGGAACACGATTTTGACGAAGTATCGCGTCAAAGGAAGCGAATTGGCGTTTCAGTTGGATCCGTCGAACTCCTCCGTCGGCAAGGCGGTGGAACTCATGTCGAAGCGAAAGAAGAATACGTAATAGGAGTACTTTTAAAGCAAAGATTGCGCGTCGTCGTCGCGTATTTATATTCATCATCATCATCTTCGTTTCATTTTCTTTCTTTTCCTCTCTAAATCTCTCGTTTGTATGCTGATCGGCTGAAGCGTAAACTCTCGCGTATCCTCTCTTATATGTCAATTCCCCTAAAAGCCTCCTCTCAAATCGTTACAAGTTGAACACGCGCGAGCGAACAAAAACTCTCTCTCTCTCCATTAGGTATAAAAGCAACAATGCCGCTCAGATCCTCAATGTCAGTCTCTTGTTGTTGGGGGTTGGCAAAAAGAGCATCGTTTCCGCCGCTTCGAGGATATCTTTTCTCCGTGTTTCCGTCTTCTCATTCCACCCGTTCCCGGGAAAATTCCGAATTGGATGCATCCTCGTCCTCGTATTCATCATGGGCGGGAGAAGAAGAAGATCATCTTCCTCCGGATAAAATCCATCTCAACGACTTACAATTCCACGCCTACCACGGCGTCCTTCCGAGCGAGAAATCGCTCGGGCAGAAGTTCTTAATCAACGTCGAGATGAAGAAGAAGAGGAGGAATACTTTATCCGCTTTCGATACTGAAACACCAACACCATCAGAAGCAACGGAAGAGGTATTAAAAGCGCACGACCGAATCGAACACACGGTGGATTACGCCAAAGCGTTCACCCTCATCAAATCTATCGTCGTTTCCGGCCCGCAAAGAGATTTAATCGAAACCGTCGGGGAGGACATTGCATGGCAGATTTTACGCCAGTTCGCTTCGGTGGACGAGGTGAAAGTGAGCGTCGAGAAGCCGCACGTAGCGATAGACGGAGATTTGAGATCGCTCGGGATCTCGCTCGTCCGGAGGAGGAGAAAACCTTAGATAGTTAAAAGAAAAGAGTTCCATTTCCTCTTCCCATTGAGTAGTCATACTTTTGTAGTCGCGTGTATGTGTGATCGTTTTGTACTCTCGTAGCGCTCGCGTATTTTTAAACCACTCGTTTGTCCTTTGCATCTCTGTTGAGTTGTTCTTTCCTCACACATATTTAAACCGAGAACACGCGAATACGACAACAAAGAATAAAAGTACGCAACAAACAGTAACGGTGTTATTAAAACGACGATCAAACGTATTAAAGTGATTCTCTGCGTCGAATCGTTATCATCGCGCTGCTTTAATAACAAAGGTATGCTACTACACATCGCTTTGATGAAAGATTTCCTTTCCCCGCGTGTACAGCGGATTGGTGGTGTTGTGTGATTGGATGAGACGATGAAAAGTAAGCTTTTTACCTCGAAAGAAGACAAAGACGAAGACAAAGAGAGAGTTTTAAGCGACGAGATGAAAACGAGAAGTACTCAGAGTGGTAACAGTGATAAAAGTGGTCGTTTGCCGAAAGAAATCGATTGGGAACATTTGGATAAATCGAAATTCTTCCTCAACGGGATAGGCGCCTTCTCTTTGGCGACGCTGGCGTTGTACCCACTCTCGGTGGTGAAAACGAGACAAATGCTGGAAGGGACGAAAATTCAAACGCCGTTTAAAGACGTGGTGAAGAACGTGATAAAAGACCGAGGGTTTAAAGGTTTATACGCGGGATTTGGGACGGTCGTGTTCGGGGCGATACCTTTGCGGATGGTGTATTTATCGACGTTGGAATATACGAAAGGGAACGCGCGAGCGCTGTGCGAGAAGTACGAGGTGGATGAGATGTATTACGGGATCGCGGACGCGGCTGGTGGAGCGACGGCATCGTTCGTGAGTCAGACGTTAGGAACACCGATAGATATTATCAGTCAGAGGCAACAAGTGAGTGGGCTGAGACACGCGAATTTTACCAAGGACGGGACGTTGAGCCCTTCGTCGTCGGCGGCGAGGAGTAGCGGGAGTAGCGTCGAGGCGAGTAATACGGTATTTCGCGGGTATAGGAATGGGTTTCACGCGTTCAAGGAAATATTGAGAAACGAAGGCGCGAGAGGTTTGTATCGCGGGTACGTGGCCTCCGTCGCTACGTTGGTCCCATCCAGCGCCATTTGGTGGGGATTTTACGGGACGTACTCGAGGGTGTTTTGGAACCAGTACACGAAAATGTACGGTGGCGACGATGAGAAATTGAACGACAACAACAACAATAGCATCGGTGATGGCGAAGAATTCAATATCGACGATATCGACGATAACATTGCGTTAGGTGTTACCGCGTTGAGTGGGCTGTGCGCTGGGATGAGTTCGGGATTCATCACGACGCCTTTGGATGCGGTGAAAACGCGGTTTCAAGTTTTATCCGGGCAACAGCAAAACATTAACACTAGCAAGAATACTAGCGACGGCGGCGGCGGAAATAATAATAGTCACACTAGCAGCAATTATAAAAGGATGACAATCGCCTCGGTGGCGAAGGACTTGTATCGAAAACACGGCATTCGAGGGTATTTCCGTGGCGTTTTGCCTCGAATGGCGAGCGTTTCGTTGTGGGGTACGACCATGGTTTCCTTATTCGAAGCTTTGAAACGCTCGGCGGCGGCGGAATCGGCGGCGTTAGCCGCAGCCGCGCGCGAAGAGGACGACGACGATGAATGAGTTTTGTAGTTTATGTGCAACTAGATAAGAGTATATGTGTGACAGACTGAAGTATTTTTACGCGCCAATCGATTGTCGCAGATTGGCAATCATATCTTTCATCGCCTCAATCTTCTCCTCTAACATCGCCGACTCGTTCGCCTTATCCGCCAATTTCCTAAACGACTCCGTCATGATATCCAATAACTTCTCCTTAGCCGCTCGATTCCTCTCCTCCGTCGCTTTCCTCACCATATCTAAATGTTCCAGCGTTTGCGCGTTGTGCGCGTCCATGCGATGGATCAACCTCGTGACCGTTTCGAACGCGTTTTCAATCTCGCTTTTCAATCTGGGATCCATGTTCGGTTTTAACTGTATATCGATCGCGTTGTCCTTTGTTTGCTCTGCATTCGCCGCCAACGTCGTCATTCCTCCTTCGTCTTCTTTCCTCGGCGTCTTCTTTTCCTCTCCTCCTCTTTGTTTTTGTTGTTCTTGTTCTTCTTCTCCGTCTGCGCCTTTCGCTTTACCCCGAGGGGAGGACTCGCTTTCACTCACCGTTTCTTTGCCCTCTTCCTCTTCTTCATCGTCCTCGTCTTTGCCTTGCTTTTTTCTTTTCCTTCCCCGACGCGTGTTCTTCACCGTCGTCGTCTGTTGCCTCGTCGCCGGGCGAATCTTCTTCGCGATCGCCGGGAACTTTGGAACAACCATGATTTTGTGTCGTATTTTTTACCCGCAACGATGGATTGTAAAATACGGACGAAACTACGAAACATTTAGATGATGAACTTCTTCGGCTATACGTCGCCTGTGCAGTGATGCTGATCATAGATTGAGCGAAAGTTGAACGCTCGCTCTTTACACTGTTACTTTTATTTACTGTGATGACATCGAGCCGCGCTATTGGTTTTACTACTATTATTACTACTACTATTACTACTCCGAAAGCTGACTTACGTACTCTTCATCATCTTTCGCCGACCCATTCTCCGGTTGAAATTTCCCCGTCTCGATTTTTATCGAACACCTCGAAGACTAAATCGACGGATTCGGCGTCTGCGGCGCCGTCGCCGACGGATTGGATTTCTTTCCGCACGCGTTCTCGATTTGTCGTCGTGGGTTGTTCTTGAGAATCGCTTTTTCTGACGACGACGGTATTAATATCGTCGCGTAAAACGTCGTCCAAGTTGTCCAAGTTGACGAGGACGTATCGCAACGCTCTCAACTCTCGCACGTGTTTTTCGTGTTTGCCTCCGCCGAAGAGCGACGGGATGAACGTGGATTTGCTCTGACGAGTAAAAGCGCCCCAAAGACCGACACCGATGGCACCCATAGCGAACGAGATGACAGAAAAAGCGCCGGTGAGACCAACCGCGCTTTCTTCCAAACCGTGAGGAACGTTCATCCCCATAGCGGCTGCGGGTAAACTCGCCGCCGCGCAGCTCATGCCTAAAATCGTCGCGCGAAGGTTCAAGCGAACAACTCTATTTCGGTCGACATCCAGTTGTAATTCCCACACCTCTCGCGTCGCGCGCAAAGCGTTTTTTAGCTCCAACACGCGACCACCCATCGCTCGAGATCTCCCCGCGTGCGACGTTAGCAGCTGCAACACGTTGTTCGTATTCTCGTCGTCGGGTGTCGACGACGAAGCGATTTCCACCTCGTCCGTAGCTCCTCCTCCTCCTCTTTGTTGTTGTTCTAAATCAAACGAAAACTCCTTCCTCAACGCCTCGTCCAACATTTGATGATGCTCCCTGATGTCCGTATCGATCTCATCCAACGCTTGCTTCAACGGCAACAACCTCTGAAACTGCCCCACTGATAACTCAAAATCCGCGCGTTCGCCGTTATTCTCGCTACTGTTCTTCAGCGGTTTCGTCACCGCGTCGACGAGCAAACCTAACCTTCGCAGCTTCAGCTCCAACTGCGTCGACGCTTCATCCAAACACGCTTCCGCGGCGAGTTGCGGGAACGAATAATAATACGAACGCTGCTGATTCTGCTGCTGTTGTTGTTGCTCTTCCTGTAAAATCGTCTTCATCAGCGAGGACACTTTCTGCGCGACCGCTCTTGAGCTCGCCGAATCCTTCTCGAACAAGTGTAAGCAGTCCTCCCCTATAACCGCGCTAAACCTGTTCGTCCTCAAAATCGAAAACTTTTCTCTCTGTACCATGGTCGCGGAAACGCCGGTGAACTTATCCGCCACGTGTTCTAATAAAGACACGTCTCGCGCGTGAATGTGGTCTAAGATGAGTTTTTGGCTGTGATTGCGTTCGAGGGAGGTAAACATCTTCCCGCGTTTATCAACAATCAGAGAGGATAACGGTGGTGATTTCCCTAAATTTGCGCTAATGTTGTTCGAGGTGTTCGAGGAGGAAAAGGAGGAGGTTTGCGTAAAACTCCACATCCTCGCTCGTAAATCAGTAGCAGCACACGAAGACCAGCATTTTCGGCGGCCCAACCGCGACTTCGAAGTCATCATCATCATCATTGCACGTGTCAAAACTCTTCAAAAGGAGTGATTTGTGGGGGGAAATTCCCCTAAAAATGGTGTTGCAAAGTGTTGCAAACGTACGTATCGGCAACAGCAGCAACAACAACAACAACAACAACAACGGTGTTCGAATATCGTCTCAAAAACACTGCAAGTGCGACTGCCGCTGCTGCTACTTTTCCCAGCGGT
>Ga0115554_1000614_pt1 | contig 24850 bp, 20 predicted proteins | sample COGITO_mtgs_1104_3_FD_87283 | JGI IMG/M metagenome (GOLD analysis project Ga0115554, IMG submission 87283) | Pelagic marine microbial communities from North Sea - COGITO_mtgs_110404 | ecosystem: Environmental > Aquatic > Marine > Epipelagic | place: Germany:Helgoland, sampling site Kabeltonne... | reverse complement strand
GGGGGGGGAGGGGGAGGTGGTGGGGGGGAAGGGGGAGAGGGTGGGGGGGGGAGGGGGGGGGAGGGGGGGGGGGGGGGAATGTATGTGGGTTAGTAAAAAGCGAGAATTAGAGACCGACGCGACATTCTAATGAGAGAGCGAGCGCGAGCTTATCTATTTATCTATCGAAGAAAACATTTCTCAACGACGAATAGTATTCGCAACAGCACATGAATAGCAATATCACCCCTGCTCTCAGGAGCTAACCCTATCTCAGAAAACCTTTCCCCTATTCTACCATACTTACTCAATATCTGTAGACACGGTGTCGAAACTGCCGTGAAGTTGGAATTCAAAACAGCCTGCAGCGACTGAGGCACCGGAGCGGAAGCCAAAGATGCCATCTCCACAGAAGGTGAGTATTATGGAAAAAATTAGGGTGGAGGAACGGAGTCGTCAGAACTTTAAGGCCTAGTACGGGCACAAATTTCAAGGTGGGACCGAAAGAAGACGAGTCTCTTCACTATTATTATTCTTTCTGGTAAATTAGAACATCTAATTCTAATTTTTCGGGACTGAAGAATAAAACCCTCTACACCGCCGTTTTATCGACTCTCTAAACGCAGCATTGGCTCAAAACACTGTTTGAGTCACAGTGTCATAAAAAGACCCTCAGTGGCGCAAAGGCCTTATACATCTAACTAGTCGAAAAGCGGCATGGAGGACGAGGCGGCTGCCAGGGAGCATGCGGAGCGTATGGCTGCGATCGAAGCAAGGCTGGAGGAAAAACGGCTCCTAAAAGAGCGCGAGGAGCGACACAGGGCGCTAGGGAAGAGCGAGAAAACGAAGGTGACTAAAGTCAAGCAAGTTTTGCTTGATGAAGTATCGGGGGGCTATAATGATAATTATAACAATGCCGGTGGGGGAGCAACAGCAACAGCAACAGCAAGAGCAACAGCAACTGCAACAGCAACTGCAACAGCAAAAGAAGGGCCGAAGATTATTAAATTTATCAGTAAGAAGAAAAGAGAAGAAATGAGAAGGGAGGCTGAGGCAAAGAAAAAAGAGGAGGAGGAGAGCGCAAAGAGCCGCAACAACAACAAGATGAAAAACAACAACTCCAACAAAAGAACCACCACACACACAACCACCGCAACCAACAAAAACAACTCCAAAAAAACCCCACACACACAACTCAACGACGCATCGATCCTGAACCAAGCACAGATTTCAGAAATCCGCCGTGCCTACGTCGGGAGAACTTCCCAAGAAATTGCCATGGACGATAACAAGAGAAAGGAAAAGGAAAAACAGAAAAAACGAACCCAGTTCAAGTTTGAGTGGACCGCTGACGAGGACACGAGCAGGGATAGTAACCCGATATACGATTATACGGCGAGGAAGGTGGGAAAAAAGCGAGAAGTGGACCCGCTGGAACGAATGAGCATCAAACGGTCGAACACCACCGAGAATAACAACGTCTACTCGAAACCGATCGAAAATATGAATGTGCGAGACTGGAGGATTTTGCGAGAGAACCACGACATTCGGGTTCGCGGTGGGAAGGCACCAAATCCTCTCAGGCACTTCAATGAGGGGAATCCTGTTGCCATCCACCCGAGGGTGCTAAGGGCAATCAAAGAGACTTTGCGATACCAGGACCCTTCTCCAATTCAACGCCAGGCCATTCCCATTGGGCTGCAGCGACGCGATCTTATCGGAATTGCAGAAACTGGAAGTGGAAAAACCTGCGCTTTTGGGATTCCCATGTGTCACCATGTCTTGAGCATGCCACAGAGTGTACAAGACACTGTCAGCGACAATGGCCCTCTAGCGTTGGTTATGGCACCGACTAGAGAGCTGGCAATTCAGATTGACGAGGAGCTCGGGAAACTTTTGAGTTTCAGTGGAGGCTTAAAAACTTTACCAGTTGTGGGAGGTCAGGACATCGAGACGCAGGCTTTCAAATTGAGGAAGGGTGTCCACATTGTCGTCGGAACACCCGGTCGTATGGTCGATTGCCTGGAGAGCTCATACATGGTTCTTAACCAGTGTAACTACGTAGTTCTAGACGAGGCTGATAGGATGCTTGACCTGGGATTTGGTCCTGAAATGAAGATCATCTTGGACAGCATGATGGAACTCAAGTCAGAAAATGAGATGGAGGCATATGAGCAAGAACAGAAAGATCTCATGGCAGTCGCAGCGGCCGAAGGCACAGGCCAGAATACGTCAATTGATCCGACTTCCCTTCGACGTCTGACGGCAATGTTTTCTGCGACGATGCCCGCCGAAGTTGAGCGGCTGGCGAAAGAGTATCTCCGACACCCTGCCATTATTCAAATAGGAGACCAGGACAGCGGGAAGAACAAGCGCATCGAGCAGCGCATTTTATATCTTGCCTCGGAAAGGATGAAGGACAGCAACCTTCAAAATATCCTATCCAATTCTGGAAGAGACGAGAAAATCATCGTCTTTGTCAACGAGAAAAGGACAGCCAACCAGGTCGGAACTTTACTGGATAGAAAGAACTTTGGCAAACCCGTCGTTGTGCTGCATGGAGGAAAGCAGCAAGAGGAGCGAGAGGCAAATTTGGCCTTGTTCAAGAGTGGCGGCGCAATTCTCGTCGCTACCGACGTGGCTGGACGTGGTCTAGATATCCCTAACGTCAGTCACGTAATTAATTACGATCTTCCGGGGCGCTCCATTGACAATTACTGTCACAGGATTGGGCGCACTGGCCGAGCCGGCAAGAGCGGTATAGCAACCAGTTTCATGACGGATAAGGACGAGCAGATCATGCGGCCGCTTCAGCAATATCTCGAGAGCACTAAGGCTGCGATTCCTCCCCAGATGGTTGAGAAGCTAAGGAAGGGTGATCACGACAATCGACTTTGATGATGGGTGTTGATGTCGATGTCGATGTCGATGTTGATGTCGATGTCGATGTCGATGTTGATGTTGATGTTGATGTGATGGATGATGATTTGATTTCAGTCTCAGAAATAATGGTGTAATGTTGTGATTAATATGAACGAAGTAATTGCCGCATTAATGTGCTGTGCTACTCTCTTTACGTCATTCAATTAACTCCCGCCGTCCGTATCAGGACCGCCACCACCATTGTCGTCGTTTTTCTTGAAACCAGAATCTGGTGCTATGCTAGCTGTCAGACCTTGTCTTTGCAGACCTAAACAATATGTCTCAGCCAGGGCCTTCCAGACGATTATTACAGAAGCCTGGCCCGCACTGTGCGTCTGCACCGTGATTTGATGCGCTTTCTTCCGAGACAATTGCTTCACAACTTTGACAATCGAGTGGGTCACATAGTCAAAGGTGTGAATCTCATCATTGTGCAGCAGTACCCGCCACATACCCTCATTTTTTATCTTTTCCTTGGCCTTGGCCTCCACTTTCTCCTTTACCTTCGTCAAAACCTGGTACGAGTGAGATTGTACAAAAGTTAGATAAGCAATTCTACACAGAGACTGCACAGTCGAAACCGGAACCTCACATAACAAAGTGCAGAGAGTTGTCTTCATTGCCATCGCAATCGCAGCCACTGCCCAGGCTCACCTTGGATTTTCCTTGCCTTTCCCTATCCATCTCACCCCCACCCCCGCCACCTTCCTCCGCAAACAGAGCGCTTGCCCCACACGGCCGCAAACTCCTCGAGGTAGGGACTGAGGAGGTGGACGAGGGGAAAACAGGCTGGCCGTGTCGGCGAGAAGAGGGGAAGAAAGAGAAGGACCTCGACGCCGAAATCAGTGCCAAAAGCACTAATATTTTCATCGGGCCCAGTAAGTAGATAATAAAAAATATATGAGGGCACTTTGGATGTATAAATTTAAGGGAATAACATACCCCACAATTTCCCGTCGTTTATCTCTTCTCGTGCTAGCAACACCGACCTTTTGACACACTACTTGCGGCTCTAAAGGACAGGGCAAGAAAGAACGCAGCATCGATAAAGCTAGAAACTTCACTATCCTTCGTTTGGACAGGGGAAACTGAAACTGGAGTAGCTCCTTCATCATCCCGCTTCCCACATTGCGGCAACCACCATGCCCATCCTGACTTCAATCGCCCGGCTTAGCGATGCGCTGATTCTTGTTGCCTCCGTCTCCCACTCCTTGACCTCAATTCCTGCAGAGTCCCTTGATATGTATAAGTCTCAGGGGAAGCTAATATTGAGGCGGCTTAACGCTGGGACAGTTAAAAAGTGCAGTATCGAATCGGGCTCCTGCATTTTTCATTACGTAATAACGAACGGTGTGATATATCTAACGCTCTGTGAAAAATCGTACCCCAAGAGGCTGGCATTTTTGTATCTCGATGAGATTTCCGATGGGTTCATCATGGAGCTGACAAAGGACTACGGCGACCAGTGGCAGAACAAGATCGACACGGCCGCGCGGCCGTACCAGTTCATAAAATTCGACAAGTTTATCCAGCGGAAGCAGAGGGAGTTTATGGACGTGAACAGCCGGGGAGTAAAGGGGAAGCTGGAGGAGGACCTCACAGAGATTCAGAGCATCATGAAAAAGAACATCCAGGAGGTGCTCAACAGGGGCGACAAGCTGGATCATGTCTCCCGCGTCTCGTCAAATTTGGTGCACGAATCTAAGAAATTCAAGTGGGGTGCCAAGAAATTGAGCTTCCAGGCCATGTTGAATCAGTACGGTCCCATTGCCGCTTTGGGGTTCCTCTTCTTGTTTGTAATTTATTACAAATTTTTCTGGTAAACCGGGGGGAACGACGACAACGACTTACAAAAGGTCAGATTGGACAGAGGGAGAGAACGGGTTAATGTGATGTAATTAGAATTTGATTAAGTACCGCTAGCTATGTGTTGACGAAAACATCTTTTTTTTGAGAACGAACTTTTTGTCTGGGAATTTGTTTCCGCGCCGCATTCTGATTCAAGAAAAAATCAACTTGGCACCAAGACAGGCCAAGAATAACACACCATCTTAAAGAAGGCAAAGCCATCCCCCGAGAACTTTGCTGTCTGTCTTTTAGGGTTAGAAAAATACATATCGAAGTGCCCTTTCTGAAATGGCACCGCCCCCTGCCTCTTCGAAAAAACCCAAACCTCCCTCTCTTCCTGCAGGGAACAATCCAGAGGATCAAAAGCCTAATACAAAATCGAAGCCTGCGCAGCGCCCTTCTCCACCTTCGACAAAGCAAAAGCATCGTCACGTCCCTACGGCAGGTGATAGTTATAGTGTTGGGGGTGTGCCCGGGTGTGCCCATCATGATGCTAAAGATGCAGCGGCGGTAAATGATCTGCCCCCCCCACCCCCACCCCCACCGCTCCCGATGCCCTCTACACCAATCTCGCCCACGACTGGCGATCCACTCCGATTGACTCTTACTGGCGCTGGGCCGAGCTTGTCGGAGGCCATTGGGGCTGCCAATGCACTGGAGAGGGACATGGAGGGGGTTTTGGAGGGGTTGGAGGGGATGAAGGAAGAGGCCGAGAGGTTAAAGAAGGCGAAACAACGAGAGCAGCAGGACCAAGAGGAGATGCAGGATCAGCAATTTCAGCAGCCGAAAAACTCCCCCCAACAACAGAAAACTCCAAGTCTATCGCAATCGATGCGCAAGCCCCCCCCTCCTCCACCAATAACCCCCCCTGTCTTAACGACAGATCCCACAGCAAAGCCATCATACTTAGCGTTCTTTTCTCCGAAGCACCAGCAGTTCTACTACGAGAACGTCCGCACAGGCTGTGTGAGCTGGGAGCACCCGGTAGATGTGGGTGGCGGGATCGTTGATGGTGAAAGGTGGGACGAGAACGGTAGGAGCTGGGAAGATTACAGGGGAGGTGTTGAAGGTGGGGTAGTTGGGGAGGAAGAGGACGCCGGGGGGGAAGACGGTGTTCGCGGGGCAAATTACATGAAGGGTTATAACAATGACTTGGGAAGGGGAGCGGTGGAAAACTATCTCAGAATGCATGCTAGTGTCGACGAGGGAGGCGGGGACGATGGCGGGGACGATGGCAGGGACGATGGCGGGGACGATGGCGGTGCCTCTGAGGATTACAAGAGAATGAGCGGAATCCCTGAGGAGGGAGAAATCGGTTCGTCCTCCTACCGAAGCGACAAAAAAGAGGAAGATGAGGGCAGCAGGAATAATGACAATAGCTACGAAATTGGCGAGGAACGCATGATTTCTTTCTCTACTGCTCGTAACTTGTTCCGTGCTAAGTCTTCCTTTGACGCAGACGATGATAATTCAGACGGCAGCCCTTCCCCGGCACTCCCCAGCGCGAAATATTATGCGAAAAAGGAGGAGGATGAGAGGAAAAAGAGGGAAGAGGAGGAGAGAAAAAATCAAAAGCAACGGCAACAGCAGCAGCAGCAACAACAACAACAAGAACAAGAACAAGAACAAGAGCAAGAGCAAGAGCAAGAACAAGAACAAGAACAAGAACAAAAACAAAAATTGAAAGTCACAACGACTGCCGCCATCTCCGCCTCCATCCCTGACTCGCCTTCAACGCAATCTCAAAAATCTACTACAACCTCTGGCCCGTCCATATACGAGCGAGAGGTGGCTCGTGCTCAAAGGCAAGCGGAGAAGATCCAGCGGCTCCGCGTGGAAAAGATCCAGTCCGAAATGTCACAATGCAAGGCCGGGCCTCGGATAAACAAGACTTCCCGGGCAATGGTCGGGGGGAGAGATAGACCCGGGGGCACGATCGGCGAAAGATCTCGCGAGATGGAGGAAGCAAAGAGAAAAAGGATAGAGCTTCTGCGCAAGGAGAAGGAGGACGAGGAGACCAACTTTTCATTTAAACCCGATCTTTCTCACGGTAAAGATCGGAACAGACTGGACAGCAACGCGAGCTTTATGAGCGCCAAGTCTAGGATCAGTGCTCCGACATCCGTTCCAAAGCGGCCGACATCTTCCTCCGCGGGAAGCAACAACTTAACCGACCTTTCATTCCACGAGCGGCAAGAGAAGATGGCGGCTGATAAAGAACAGAGAATACGGTTGGCACAGGAGCGTGAGCGGCACCGGAAGGCGGAGGAGTGCAATTTCCAACCCAAGATCACCTCTAAATCACAGGTAATGGTAAAAAAAGTAAGAGACCGGCAGGTGAATGACTTGGTCAAGATGGTTACGGATAACTACGGCACTGTGGATCCTGACGAAGCCAAGAAGGTCGTGACTGCAATCAGTGGGAAGGCTGGCCAGAGGCTCAACTTGCAGGCGAAAATCCAGAACGAGAAGAAGAAAAAAATGATAAACGAAGCAGATCAGGTAAGGTCCACTGTCTATACTGCATTTGTATGATATTTTAGCGGTGCCGTGTCGATGTTGACCTCACCACAATTTCTAACCTCCTTTCTCGGCGTAGCATGCAAGAATAACGGCGAAGCCAAAGATCGACTCGATTAGCAGCCAGATTGAGCGTCCAGGAGAGGTCAGCAACCGCCTTTACAACGAGCGATACAGACAGCGAGCACTGAAAAATGATCTGATGAATCGTTATGAATCGGAAAAGGACTATGACCCCAAGACAGGTCAGAAACTCTTCCAACCCAAGATAAACAGCAGGAGCGATAAGATTGCCAAGTCTCAAAGGTGGGACGAGGATGTTCAAGTGGAGGTGAGTTGAGTATTTTTTCGTAGGGAATCGGGGGCTAGCCCATAAGTCTTCTTTTCTGACCACATCACCTCCTCTTTTTTATCTTTATCTTTTTCTTTTTGTTTTCTTCTTGTTTCTCCTCCTTCCTCGGCGCAGAAGGAGCGGCAAAACTATGCAAATGCCGCCCCCCAGGTCGGACGGGACCACTGGCCGATGGAAATGGCGCTTAATAATAGCGGCAGCGACCTTGCTACTCCCATTGAAGACCGCTTGATCAACCGGGGCAAGGTGTACACTGCTCGCGCAGAGGCAAAAAAAAAGTTAGTGGACCAGCGCCTTGTCCGCAAGACCGAGAAACCTAAGATCAACGAGACCTCGGCAGCCATCGCGAGCCAGCTGGAGCCTTCATCACAGCGTCTAAACAGGCCTATTGGGTCCGTGAAGAAAGAAACACTGGCATCAATGGAGGAGTTCAGCTTCCAGCCCAATCTTATCTCCAATCCAGAGTCTCACAAACTTGCCCCCACGCTCCACCAGCAGCGGTCTTCTCCCCCCCAAAAGAAAAATAATTCGACTCCTGCCCACATTTCGGACGATGCAAACAATATAGCCAATCGCTCGGCAGCTTGGGAGGCCGCCCGCCGGGAGCGCGCTGCCCAGGCAAAACTCGCGAAGGACCAGCTTGAAGATGCGCAGTTGACTTTCAAGCCCAATGTAGACAAGAGGCGCGGAAAGAATGATACGATGTACTCGAGGGGGTCCATTGCAACCCGCAGCAAGCAATGGATGGAGGTGAAGGAAGTGAAGGCTAGGAAAGCGAGAGAGGAGAGCGAGAGAGGGGAGCTAGCGGGCTGCACATTTAAGCCAAATATTACTAGGGCAGCACCAAGTGGGGATGATGGTGAAAAAATGGCGCCGAATAATACGATCGAAGGTTCCGAGCTGTCTCGCCAGTCAGAGCTCTTCCATGATCACACTTTTACCTCAACCTCTACAACTACCAATACAAGCCGGCAAAACCGCCGCAAGTCTGTCGAGCAGTCTCTCCGTGAGCTCGATGACTTTATCGCAACTGAAGGAGACGTCCTCAATACATCTTATCAGCACCCCTCTGACAATTTTGTTGAGCCTGCTTCTGATGATGACGACTCTGGGATGATTTATTACGAGGAGGACCACCTCGATGGGGCTCCTGAAGGGATGGACGAGATTTTGCCGGCAGGCTGGCTCAAATTTTTGACCGAAGATGGTAAGCCTTACTACCATTGCGCATTAACTGGCGAAACAAGCTGGAGCAGGCCTGATTCCAAACAGATGTTCGTAAGCACGCCGGCAAAGAGTCTGAGTAAGCAAGTTCGGTCAAATTCGATTGACGACAATGATCACGCCAACCTGACCACAAGTGAGAACTGGATAGATGCCTATGGCAATAATTTCGACCGGGAAGATGACCAACAGTGGCGGCGATGAATTGTAGAAAAGAAATGGGTTAGGGACTTTTTCATTTGTGCAAATGAATATGGACCACCAAGCTGAAAATAAGCTTTAGATTTTTGTCTGAAGTTCGACCTTCGTCACGTGTGTTTTACAAGCTTGTCCTAAATCATTCGTAGTATATTTCTTAATTTAGTCAAACAAATTATGGCACTAAAGAAATCACCTCACCCGCCCTAGTTTCGTGGTTAGCATCGCGTATACCTTGTCTGTCCTTTCCTGCAATGTAGCGATCTGCAACGAAACGATGTCATTATTTTCGAAGTTTGTGGTGCTCGGCATTCGTGACTGCCTACCGCTGAGTTGAGGCATTAATCTCATGTCCCCACTGTTACGGTTCCTCCTTTGACCTTCGTTCTCCACAACTTCATCCCTGTCATATGCTTCCGCAACTGTATTCAGCGGGCCTTGCATCGAGTTGCGGGTGCCTGCTGACTGCGACTTCATCGCTTTTATCTTCACCTCTTCTTCTTTTTTAACTTCCTGGTCAATCTGGTCTTGGATGGGCTTGATGAAACTCGACCTTAATGACGTCTTCTCAGCAATGGCCTGTTCTGCGTCAACATCCAAATGACTCTCCACGAAAGATTTCATCTCTTCTTCTGATTCTGGGTCGTCGAACTCAACCAGGTGTCTCATATTGCTCATGAGCTGCCGGCTCTCTATGGCATCCACGACCGCTGCCTCAATTCTTGATTGAGTCTGGCCAAGGCTCACTCCGGTGAAACGCTTGCTACCAGCAAGGCTACTGTTGCTACTGCTACTGTTGTCCTTCCCCCCATCCTTATCTTTTGACATACTGTCTCTATGCTTTTTCCGCTTGGCGTTGTGTAGTTTCCTCTCGGTGACCAAATTCTTCATTTCCTCGGCAAACTCAGGGCTCTCTCTTAAGATCTCCTCGAATACTTCCTGGACGAGCACGTTAACCTCACAGATGGTCCGCGCCTGGACACTAGTAGTTCGTCTCGTCTCCATGAGCAAACTGACTTCGCCGAAAAACTGCCCTGCGTGCAAGAAAATGTGAGCGTCACCTGTGCTGTCTCTCCGTTTTGCCGGGTCTTCCTTAGCAGGGATTATTCCTTCCGGTTTAGGATCGTCAATGTATACTTGGACGATGCCCCTAGCAATAATGTACAGCTCGCTTCCAATGTCACCCTTTAAAATAATCCAGTCTTGGGGGAGATACACACGAGTTTGAAGCTCCATGCAGATTTTGGACAAGAACGTGTCGTCCACTCTCTCAAACAGGCTAACTCCTTGGATCACGTCCTTGTACAAGAATAGGGCTAGCTTGCCGCGAAGATCCGATGACATCCCCCGATCATTCATTAGCATAATTTTGTCGTCATACTGCTTCTGATTGACCCACAAATAATCATAGTAGGCGAAGACACGGTTCTGGAGATCCCAAGGCACTTTATAGTACTCGCACTCGGCTTTGACTCTATCTAGCTTTATACGGAAGGCAGCGCTTGCCTGATAGCGAGAATTTAAGACAAGGCCTAGCTGTCCATACAAAACTGCTAGGTTCGCAAGGCCGATCATGAGGACAAAACAGACAAACACAAAGTGGAGGGAGTCGGCTTCGTAGTTCTTGAGCATCCCAACAACATTTATAGGGCAGACAACGTCGTCCTGGGCGAGGACGACGTTGTTATGGTAGTCGAGGTACTCGCCATCAACGAAGCGGGTCGCATTGATGCTGACACCGGTCACATTGTTGATTTTGTTCATGTTCGCAGCCATGCATCCAATCGGCGATAAAGCCCCACCAACCCATGAGCTCATCGGCGACCCCACCATCATAGATAGAGATAGAAAGAGTGATTCCGCGTAAAGCTCGAACACCATTTGCGTCGAGCAAAAATGAGGAAGATTGCACTCGGGAGTATTGTCGAAATCGGTTTGGGATAGCTCAGCACAATCGCTAAATGTATTTGGTAGGAACATATACGTGCCATCGTTAGCATCGCTAATGTAAATGTCTTCGTTATTAACGCACGCGTCCACAACCCAACATAGCCCACAGGCTGCAAAATGGAGGGCAGTGAATGTAAACATGATTGCAAGTGTCAAGCCATAAAACCGCGCATACCTGCCGTGGAGATGTGTCAATAATGGTTGGTGGTATTTTGTATTTTTAGTCCCCAGTTCGGAGGGAAAAAAAGAAATGGGTGAGTAATCTTGCTTGGCAGTCCTGCCTGCATAAGAAATGGTCTCCCAAAAAAAAACTCACTTGGAAAAAAACCTGATCACCCTCGTCATTCTCAGCAACTTTGGAATTTTGAAATACTTCGTCAGCTTGAGACTTTTTCTCGCTCCACCAGTAGTTGACGCACCCGACGTAGCAGCAATAAAGTATTCCCACGGCACACTTGCGACGACATCGACAAATAGATAAGTCTGAGAGTAGTTCTTGGCAATTAAGTTTGCATCCATCACCATCACTCCATGGTCCACATAGCCAGTCCGGAAGTTCAAAAAGACGTCCATGATGAACCAAACGTCCAAAAACAAATTAAGTGCTGACAGGGTATTGCCAGTCTCGAATTCGGAAAAGCCTGGTTGATTTTGCAGTTTGGGTTGGGGTGTGTTTCATGTTTTTGTGTTGTGTGTTGTGTGTTGTGTGTTGTGTGTTGTGTGTGTGTGTGTGTGGGTGTGGAAGAAGTGTGTAAGGGTTCGGGTTACTTTTTTACTCAGTGTAAATGGACTGGACAAACATTACGCAATGACTACTCACCGACATAGAAAGGCACGAGCCAAATCAAGTACAAAACGCTCAGCGCCGTCAGCATATCCCACCACAACCTGTACCTACTCTCCGGATGAATGAGCCAGCGGTTTTGTTTGACTTCTTCTGTCGTCATCATCTTCTTGATCTCCTCCTCGCTCAAACCATCTTTTTTCAAGCTATTTCGCCTCACCACATTATATATCGCCTTCTCATTTGTCGAGTCGTGCAGGATCTTCAACTGCTTGGTATCACCAAGCCGAAAGTATCGCACCCACCAAGCGGGCTTTTTCTCAAAAGAAGAGTTACCAACTGACATCCTGCGCAACTGTTTTCGGCTTCGGCTAAGGCTGTGATAAGCGAGTCCAAGCATACGAGGAAAAAAAAAATTAGTTAAAAGTTTCCCTGAATGTCTCTCTGGTGGAATGAATTGGAGTAACTGCTGTGAGACTAACCTGTCTTTCTCAGAAGACAACCTGAGTGGCGGCGGGCTAGAACCCGAGGACGACATATGAGATACTAGTGAAGAGCTCAACTATATCATTATCTCCTAAAAAGTGCAAGTCTTTATTAATGATCAGGTATCTGGCACAAAACACAGAGACACACAAAAAAAAAAGTGAAAAAAGAGAGCCTAAAAATGGGGAATCTCCAAATTTCTCCTGCCTAGATAGACACTTCTTTGGACTAGTTCTTTTTTTCATTGCAAGGACAAAGACATCTCAAATTGTCGGTGAACATCTTCAAAATTGAAAACTAAACCTGGAAACCTCCACTTTCAACAGTTACAATGCATATTGGGTCAGAAGATGTTGAGCTTAATGCAGTCCACTCTATGTTCAAGGCATATGATACGGACAACAGCGATTCTATGAGCCTATCAGAGCTGCCGAATCTGTTGCTCGATATGGGATTAGACTTAGGTGGGGAGGATTTGAGGGGGGAGTTTGTCACTTTTGATGTTAGCGGCGATGAACGGATTGGGTTTAATGATTATTTAAAGTGGTGGAGAGGCGATTCTGTTGTTGTCAGCGACGGAGCCAATTGCGAAGACGACGTTGACGGAAAAAACATCACGACGACTACCTTGAACCTGAGCAAGACTGAGCGAAGACAAAGAAGAAAAATATTGCTTGAACCAAGCGTTTTTCTGTTCATCTACAAGACCAGGTGCAAGCGCAGCGGGGGCACGCGATACTTATTTTTCTACGAGAGCGGAAAGTTGCAATGCGGTGAATTGTCCATCGATTTTAGCGACTCTATAAATTTGATTCCTACTGGTATAAGTGAAGCCATCACCAGTGTCGGTAATGTCGATACAATAAATGCATCGACAACAAAAATACTCAACGCAAAGTCTGTAGTACGCAGCACCAGACTCCCACCCTTCTCCAAAGAATATATATTCAGTATGACGACGGCTTCTCCCACTGAACCCTACCAACTGAAAATCTCGACAAGTTTTGTAGGGCTTCCCCCTCCCTCCAACGACCAAAGTACTGGTGCATTTCTCAAGCGTGCCCGGAAAAATAACGAGGAGCACTTAACGAAAATGTTGAAGCACCAGTTGGATGTTGAGATGCGCTACGAAAGTTTTGACCCAAATTATTGCAAAAAATCGGAGTTGGTAAATGTGCAAAATCTTAGCGACGGAGGCCGCCTTTTCATCGATTTAGACTTCCCTCCCGTCTCGGCGAGCTTAGGGAAGCCGGGAACCTCCTCGGCTACATTTTGCCGGGACTACACGGAGTTTACATGGCAGCGATCGGGCGATCTTGTTGGCAAAGAGTACTCGCCTGTGATTTTTTCTGATGGTGCTGATCCTGCAGATATTCAGCAAGGATATCTCGGTAACTGTTGGCTGATGTCAGCATTAGCCGCAATCAGTGAGCAGCAACATCTCGTTGATCGCCTATTCGTAGATGTGAGTTGTTTCGATTGCGGGATGTTAAGGCTTAAGGTTTGCTCTGGTGGTGTTTGGGAGACAGTAGCGCTTGACGATTTCTTCCCATGCTTTCCCACAGCTGGAGTTGTATTCGGGAGAAGCGAGAATGTTCGCGAGATGTGGGTTCCTCTCGTGGAGAAAGCTTTCGCTAAAGTATCTGGAAGCTACGGTGCGTTGGCGGGCGGGTACGCCTACGAGGGCATGATGGACTTGACTGGTTGTCCAAGTGAAATGATGGTGCTTGGCGACAAGGAGGTGGCCAAAAGGTTGAGAAGCGGAGAGGTTTTTGGTGATATATTATCTTTTTTGGAGAAGAGATTTTTAGTTTGTTGTAGCACGGTCGAGAAAAAGACAGATGCGGTCGAGGAGGAGGGCTATCAAGAGAGGTCCGGATTGGTGAGGAACCATGCCTACACCTTACTCAACGCTGTTCGCCTGAATCTGAATAAAAAGGACATTATGCTATTACAGGTTCGGAACCCTTGGGGGGGGTTTGAGTGGAATGGAGACTGGAGTGACAATAGTATTTTGTGGACAGGAGCCATAAGGGAAGAGATAAGTCGACGAATCAACGTTGGCGTCGAAGAAGTGGTCAAAGAAGGTGATGGCACCTTCTGGATGAGCTACGACGATTGGCAGAGACACTTTTTCAGTTATAGTGTTTGCAAGGTCGTTTCTTCAGGAGGACAAGAATGGAAGGTTGTGCGACAGAAAGTCGAGTTTGTGATGGAAGGGGAGGAAGAGGAGGGAAACAATGGGGATGTAAGAGGGAGGGGAAAAGGGAAGGGCGGAAGGGGAGAAAACTTGAAAAGCAAAACATACCGACTTAGCGTAGAGGGCGATAAGACAGAGGTTATTGTTGGGCTGCACCAAAAAGATTCGCGGCGTCGTGTGCATTTGTCTGGGAGTTCCGACTGTGACACGTGTGAGGCGGAAGTGGACGACTATTTCGCTGTTGGCATCTCGGTTCTGAAGAAGCCACGGGCCAATGAGACGCATCCGAGAGCATTGGGAATCGGTGGTTACAGCTTGGTAGCGCACACTCCACTATGCAAAGAAAGACAAAACCAGGTTACAATGAATTTGGATAGTGGGGTTTATTTGATAGTTTTGTGGACAACAGAAACAGGCAGTGGGGGGATCAGGGGGGGGATGGGCGGGAGAAGGTTAGAGGAAGCCATGTTGGACAGAAAGAATGACGAAAGTAGTTGTTTGGAACAGAAATTAACAAGCGTTCTAGGCGACGTCTTCTCGCGTTACGACGCTGACAATGACAGCTGCCTGAGTGAGAGCGAGGTGTTGAAGATGGTGGACGAATATATTGTTGGTTGGAATGGGAACGGGAGTGGTGAGAGTCAGGCTAGCAGGGGAAAGAAGAAGAAAGGCGGAGGGAAAAAAGGGGACAAGCAATTAAAAGAGAACGAGGAGATTATAGAAAGGAACGGGATGATTAAATTTTTGCAAGGGAGAATGACAAAGCGCAAATTTGTGCGTGCGCTGAAGGAATTATTCTTTGCTGACATGGACAGGCAGAATAACGAAAAAGAAGGAGGGACAAAGGTTGAAAGCTTCGTCTGCAGGCTATTGGCAGCTCTAGGTTATGACGAAAATCTGGAGCTGGTCAACAGAATAGACGCCACTCTAACCGTGCACTCGGACAAAAATGTTGAAGTTGCCTGTGCTGGTTTCAATAGCCTCGCATTGTCGGATGCCATGGAGCTCCCCGTGAAACTCTGCGGAGAAAAAACTGACGCTCAAGAGATGGGATTACAGGTTTGTGTTCTTTCCAGTGCTAATTGCGCCATCATTGGGGTCTGCAACAGACAACCAAATCAAGTAGTATGCAAGATCACTGTTTCTGAAGAGAGTGACTGTTTGTGCATCGCTGGAAACCACACTATTACCAAGACTGTTGGTAGGGGTGGCTTCGAACTATTGCATATCCTACAGAGCATCGCCAACCGTGAACTCGTCTGGGATTTCGACATAGCTGCGAGGCAAAAATAAATGAAAAAAAGTGGAGTAGTTTTTTTGGTGCCTTCTCGTCTACCTTTAAAAGTTTTTCTTATACGTCTACGACGAGTCAAGCATCAAAGTACGTGGGAGTGGGGAAATTAAAATTTGCGATTCGATTTTTTTCAGCCTTTTTTTTCATTGAGGTTGGGCTGTCACTTTCATTTTTCATTGACACGTGATTGAAATTCAGGAAATTGGTCAGACAGCTCAAAAAGCATTAAATCAGCAAATATTTCATATTTTTTCTCTCAGATACCTCTCAAATACTAACTTCAACGGCATTCTCACACAATTTTCCTGTATTAAGACCAATAAACCAACCCCCCAAGAGTTGAAGTACAACAAGATGGAGTCTGCCCCAACATCTTTTTTGGCCTCACAAGTAGCAATACTGACCGATATTCCCGGAAATTTATCGGTGACTGACTATCAAAACATTTCACTCACGAGCTCTACTTTTGGTGTTCAGTTACCCGCCAGGAGACCACGCCTGGTGACTCCCTTTCGTGAAACCGAATCCCACAACCAGACGACACCTACCCCAAACAGTTACATGAAAGAACATTTCCCTCAAATAAGGGACTCAATTGCAACAGGGCAAAGGAATCGCATACGCACAGTTACCGACGATGACTCATCTCATTTGAATCATGTTTCTGTCAAAAGTGAAAATGAGGATGTTTGCATGTCAGTCGGAGTTGGTGTGGGTTGCTTCTCTGCGAATGAACAAATGTCTCTCCCCCTGCCTCCTCCACCGTCTAAAAGAAGATCGCGCACTCCATCCCCTCGTCAAATGATCCCTCTTCAAAATACATACGGTGTCTAAAAATACTCTCTCTTCCTAGGCTGAACAACTCTCTCATCCTCGGCTGAACAACTCTCTCTTACCCGGGCTGAAGCTTGGTCGGACAAGCTCTCAGTACAGTAGAAAAAAACATACGAAGAATGATATATTTTGTTACAAAATGTAATTTTTACGTCCAAAATCAACCTCTTCATCCAATGTAATATGCGCTCCCTTTGCCTTGATTCTCATCAGCCACATTTCTCAAGTCTCGATTAAATGCCCACAACGCAATTTAAACGAAACGTCATTCAACATAGCTTAATGTCTTCATTGCTTCAAGCGACCCTCACTCCCACGTAAAACATAAATACACGGCCTAAAAAGCGAGAGCCTTCTTGATGGCCTCCACCACATCAGCCCTTTCTTCCTCCGTCTCACAGCGACCTTTACCCGCCCTTTTGCTGTGGATGAGCGCACCATCGATCTGCACGAATACATGTCAGCAAGAATGACAGTGGGGCGTTCACCGGCATTGCGAAGAAATGCAGCGACAGGGCCTCACCTTTATCTCAAAATTACCAGTTGTGCCAGGGTCTTCACTGCCAATAACTTCTACTTCACTGTCATCAAAGCTTCCAAGCAGATGATCCCGGAGCGATCGAAAATACTTCCCGTACCCTCAACCTGTGGAGCCAGTGTGAGCTACCGTTTCTTGGAAAGGGGAGAGGGGGGGGGGGTTCTGTGCTTTTGCTGGCAGAATTCCTTCTCCCTTAAGCGTTTAAATTTGATTCTTACCGCCGCAATATTGCACCTCAACTTTCACCATTCTTGATCTCTATGTCTGAGAGAAAAATGAAACAATTTATTATATACCTTGATTCGTTCTGTCATATGCACGTACTTACTTACTTCCTGCACGTATTTTACAGGTTATTCCACAACATTTTTTCACGTAGCGTAGTAAATAATACGATGTCTCCCGATGTTATATTGGAAATAAAATTATCCCCGTCTTGTTTTTCAAATTATATTAAAAGTTTTCCTTATGGAGCTGGAACTGAATGTCTTCTTCAACACTGCTGTGCTTCTGGCACTGGCGCTGTAGATCCTTGCCGATGACAGCTGCTCCACAAAAACAAACCCCAATGCTATCGTGCTGCCTTTGGCTCTTATTCTGTGCAAAGATTTTGTCCCAAGCCGGTCTGCCTTCCCATACCCATATGTCTTGAAGTCGATTTGACGCTTTCGCACTGTTCTCACTGTTCTGAATACCAACCTGGTCCTTGCTCTTCACCTTAGGATTGAGCATTAACTTATGAAGATGGTTGGCCCGGAAGGTCGGCTTGGTAAAATTAAAGTTCTCTTTCTCTGCGATCTTGAGTTGGGTCTCCTCGACTGGTTCCTTGGCGCAGCCAGTGATATAAATGTTGATTTCGACGTAATACTGAGAGCCAATCTGATTCTGCTCCCTAGCATGTTTGGTCTCATGGCTTAGGTCTGTCAGTAAATGGACGAGCCACTGGAAGCTATCAATGTCGCTTTGGCGAACCATCCAGTAAAAGTGCAGAATCTCTGGAAAAAAGTTTTTCTTCCAGCGGTATCGTAGCAATGCTGTGAGAATGCTCGCGCAAGGGGTCAATCCAATGCCTGCTCCGATGAGCATGACCGTTCCATAGCTGCCATAGTGCTCGCTTGGGGCACTATGAGGGCCGTCAACCCGAAGGATTTGGTTGAAGCCGTCGGGACCGTAGCGCCTTCCAACGTGCAGGTCACCCCTTTCGTCCCTCTGGTTAAAATAGAAGGGGAACTTTCCCGTTGGGTTCATGAGCTCGAAGTATTCCTTCAGCTTTCTGGTCCAGCTCCTGGCGTACTTGTCTTCCAGACCGTGAACCTTGACGTGACAGCTGACGAAATCATTGTAGCCAGTTTCGTGCTTTTCGAGGTAGTCACATTTTCTCATTTTCTTGTAGTCTTTGTTGACGGGGCAGTACTTGCTCCATTTCTCTTCCTTGCTCAAGCCGGCCGGTCGAGGTACCTCCATGACTTCCTCCCCCGTCTCAATGCTTACCCTCGGTCCGTGAGCCAAGTCACCACTTGCACTGCTAATGGTGAAAGGGTGCCACTCGTTCGGGTTGATATAAGGACAGTTGAGGTATAGATACTGCCCCTCCTTGAATTCAAAGTCGCTCTTGAAGATAGGTCTGAACTGGATGGCCATTACAGGCTCAATCCACTCCACCTTGTTTACGAGGAAAGGACGGTCCCCCCGTCGCTGCTGCATTATTCTCTCCCAGAGGTAAAGGGAGAGAGGAACAGCGCTCCACTTCCAGAAGACAGGGCCATGGAGAAGGAGAACAATGAAGAAGAGCACAAACCAGTGGTGGGCACTGAAGAAAATTTCGTAGTGTGCATGTCTCACATTGTCCCCAGCAGCCGTGAATATCATAAACATTGCCAAGCAGATGATACTACCAGTTACGAAGGCTGTTCCGCCGTAGCCCCACTTGAAGAAACGGGCCAAAGTTACCTCGCTGGCTTGCCAGTAATTCAAAAAGTGAAATAGTGTATGGCTTACCGCAAAGCCGCACATCGTCTTTGCGATGATCTTGTGAAATTCAATGTTTTTGCTCAAAGGGATGTATTTGGTGATCGGCTTCGCGAAGAATTTGGCGAAGACCGACGGGTTGTTCGAGAGGGAAACACCCCCTCCAATGTTGTTTAAGCGCCGGAGAAGGTGGCGCACAATAGGATAAATGATCAGACTGCAATTGAAGTTCAAACACATTCCGCAGGCCTTCGCATAAGGTCCATAGGCAGATATCCCACCCCTCTGAACTACGACCTGGTTGAACAGACACTCGTCAAACTCGCAGGTCGTGTCAAGGGTTCCGTCAACAAGAGCCTTGTTCCCATCGTTGACGATACCCTTCCACTTATCCAGCGTCACAAAGAAAGTAAACACGTTGGCTACGAAGTAGGCAAAGAGCCACAAGAATGCGGACAGTTTGTTCTCATCTACGAGCTTCGTGTAAAACTTTATCGGATCGAAGTTCCATGCTTCTGTGCTTTTGCCGGCAGCGCTTTTACCGGGGTTGCGGGCCTTATTATCCGCAGCTCGTTTTTTTGCCGCCGCAGCACGGGCACGCCCTCCATCGCCACTCTCTCCTCTCCAGACTCCGTATATGTTGCACAGAGCTGTTGCAGAGAGGCACGGGGCCGCCAGAGCCACGGGGAACTTGCGGTAAAAGGGGATGGAAGAAAAGCCGTATACGACCCCCCTGAAACTTACACGTTTCTCAAACGAAAACGTGTCGCTTGGGAAGTACAAACCGAAGCCCAAGCTTTCATTCTCAAAAAGGAGAATAAGGAGGGCACAAATGATGGCGAGGTAACCCGTCGTTTCATCACCATTAAGATCAGGGGCTTCCTGGCCAGGGTCGCATACTACGGAGCTGTTGATTGAGGTCTGACCCAAGTAGATGTCGTTGATAGGCTCCCCACCAACTGTGCAATCATACATGGCAGGTTTTGCCCACATGACCGTGAAAATCCCAAAAGGAAACAGCCAGACTGCAGAAGCGCGAGCCATGTTATGGGCCCAGAGTAGAAATTGCAAGCTGAAACGGCCCTTAAAGCGGTTGCCGGAGGAAGGATTCCCCCTAGGAGCAACCGCAGGGAGAGTTGTCGTGGAAGCAGTGGCCGTACTTACTTGGGGCGATTTTGGAGCCATGGGATTCTTCTCAGCCTTCATAGGGGAGTAAGCCTGTTGACTTTTAGGCTGCACCGGAGGCACTACAGAGGGTTTAGAAGAATTGCCCGGCAACGACGTCCGCTTTGAGGGGAGCCTAGGGGGAGTGCGTCGCGGCTGAGGAGGAGGAAGAGAAGCAGATGATTGCTCCTCTCTTATGGGCGGACTACTGCCGGATGGTGAGGCTTTCACAAAGTTGGCAGGGAAGTAGCCAGACTTTGATTGTGCCGGCGAGTAACCGTAAAACCAGCCTTCCTCTTCCGTAAACGTCACCACGTCAGAGTTCACGGAAAGGGATAGCTCATCTGCAGAGGAGTTGTTGTAGGCTGACACGGGGGACATGAACTTGCCTACAACTAAGTCATTCTTGGATATCTTCGAAACCTTGCTCGTGTCAGAAGAGTGACAAGTCACATCCGCAACATTGTACGTTTTCGAGGCACTATTTTGGCTGTATATTGCCACAATCGTGTCCTTTGGGAAGCTCGGAGAGGGGGTCTGAACTAGACCGTAAGACACCGAGGCCATCGTTCGGGGGGAGGGAGGGGAGAGGGGGGTTTAGAGGAGGTTGTCTCGATTGTTTTGAGTGTGTTGTCACCTCCTAATTTAGGATTTTTTAGAGTTTTGTCTCGAGGTCTCGGTTTTGAGCACGTGTTGAGGGGTTCTTTGTTCTTTCTGCTAATTGCATTTCAGAAGTCTTACCTAAATCAAAGCAAGAATTAAAGCCTTGGACTCTATTCTCATTACCCTTACTCGGGAAGTTGGCGAGATAACAATTAGGAAGTGACAACACCCGTATCATCCAAAGGAGACGAGGAACAACAGACAACAGCGATAAAAACATGCTATTTCGGGGGCTCCTTTATCTTATATTCCTGTTAGCATCTTTTTCGCAACCAACAATTTGGCCTGCTCCCTCGAGCATAACGCATCATGATGGGGAAGAACAAATTCTGATCAACCGATCCTTATTCCGGTGGGGGGACTTACCTCTGGACGGATCGGGCATCATTCAGCAAGGGGTGGAACGGTATGAAAGGATTATATTCGCCTGGGGAAATGGCTCCCATGTTGATAACAGCATCAACGTCTTTGTGTATTTTTGTATCGAAGACACGAGCAGAACTTCACTGTCAATTGAGACTGATGAGTCATATTCGATAACAATGACACGCGATGGCGATGACGGTGACGATTCCGCCACAATCAACATCAAATTACACTCTAAAACGCCCTTTGGTACACTTCATGCGCTAGAGACCCTATCCCACCTTATAAGCTTCTCTCCCATTTCAAAGTCTTACTTTATTGAGTATCTGGTCGACGTAACCGACTCCCCCCGCTTCCCTCACCGAGGTGTGATGATTGATACGGGGCGCCGATTCTATTCCACGAGCAGTATCAAACGAATAATTGAGGGAATGAGCTACTTGAAACTAAATGTGTTACATTGGCATGTTTCTGACTCTGAGTCCATGCCCTTAAAGTCTTACACATACCCAAAACTTGCACTCGATGGAGCTTTTTTGGAGGATGCAGTTTACACGCACGATGATGTGAAGGGCATAATTGACTACGCCTTCCACCGTGGCATCAGAGTTATTCCCGAATTCGATATGCCTACCCATAACTATGCTTACAAGCTGTCTCAGCCTGAGCTCTTCACAAACTGCTCCAAAACGTGGACGGATCGCTACCTCAACAAGGATTCTTTCGACCCGACCCTGCCATCCGTCTACAACTTTATTGACAATGTTTTAGGCGAGTTTTTGGATTTGTTATTTATTGATGAATGGGTGCACTTGGGCGGGGATGAATTTGATCCTGAATGCTGGAATAGCACACCCTCCATTGTTTCATACATGAAAGAAAACAATTTGACAGACACCAACGATGTATTCCGATTGTTTGAGTCAAAAATATTTGACATCGCCCACAATAAGCACAAGAAAACGGTTGTTTTTTGGGATGAGGTTTATGAGAGTGGAGCTGATGTGGGAGATAGTATTGTTCAAACGTGGAGAAATGGGTCTATGGAGAGCGCTCTGGGTGACAATCGAAAAATTATCAACAGCTATGGATATTACTTTACACAGGGGTTATCGAGTGGTTACGGAGGGGTCACCTTCTCTGATGTGTATGACAAGGAGCCCATCCCTGAAGGTTTTAGCTCAGCAAGTGAAAATTTTTTGGGCGCCGAGGCATGCATGTGGGGAGTATCCATTGACGAATTTAACTTCGACCAAGTATTCTTCCTCCGTGGGATGGCATTTGCGGAGCGCATGTGGAGTTTTCCATTGAACATGAACATCAATGACGAAGGAAATATGAGCGCCAGGGCAATGCCGCAAAGGTGCAGGCTCTTGCAGAGGGGTATCAAAGTTGGCACAGCGGACTGGGGGCTGGTCAACGAAGACATGGATAGAAGAAATATATACACACAATGCGAAGTATGGTTACCCTAAAAACAGTGCCCTTAACCTTTGCTATTTTGGCCCTGGTTCTAGTTCTTCCTCTGCTGAAAGAACTAACTCGCGGTGTTCTTCGAAATAAATCCAAAAACTATTTTTTAATTCCTATTTTGTTTCTGCAGCATCGATTCATTCCATCCCCTTTTACTAGAACTAGTCAACGCCCGACGAAAACTCTAGGATTGGTTCTTATGAGGGAGGGGCTGCTCATTCTCCTCCTTTTCGTTTTCGCTTTCGCTTGGAGGGGGCAAGTGGTTGATGGCTTCGCGCTGGTGACAAGATCTCGAGTGACGGCCAAGCACGCACGACGATCACATCACACGTTTTCTTTACGTTGCGAAGAAAATCCCAACAATGATAATGGCCAGAAGGAAGACAATACGGTGGCAAGTGAGATATTCCCGATGACGACAATGTCTGCTGAATCGACAGCTCCACCTCCAGCAGCGGCAATAACGCTAACTGCTGCGCAAATACCTGAAACCGTTCCCAAGCTCTGGAACGCTGTTTTGCTGGCTTCTTCTTTCTTTTTTGTGCTGTACACAATTCTCAACGTGGACGCTGATTTTTCTCGCGGTTGGTCATTCCAGGAGACGATGCAACGGCTTCCTTACGACAACTGGCGGAATTACGAGGGAAGCCTCGAGGAGAGCCCTGTCCTGACCAAGACTACAATCAATGTTGTCATTTATCTGCTTGGGGACTGGTTGTCCCAGACTGTTTTCCAAGGTCAGCCTCTCCTCAATTTCGATTCGTCTCGGACCTTGAGGAACGGTTTCATTGGATTGTGTTTTGGCCCGCTTGTGCACTACTATTACCAGTTTTCAGATTTCATACTTCCCGTGGACGTAGTGACCAACAGGTTCTGGAAAATAGTCATGGACCAAACGATTTACCTTGGCGTCAAGTGCAGGTGAGTGAATATTGCCGCCACGAAAAAAAATCTCCGAACGGCACGGCACGGCACGGCACGGCACGGCACGTTGGAGCGACGATAAACTAATGCGAATGCTAATTTATCTGCTGACGCCTCCCTCGCTTTTTGATGCCCTCCATTTGATGATTTGATTCATAGCATTTACATTTTTAGTGTGGATGTCCTCAATGGTGGCACGACGGAGACGGCGTCTGATAATGTGAAGACAAAGATCAGACCAGTCATGATCAAGGCATGGAAATTCTGGCCGCTTGTACATTGCGTCACCTATGGGGTGATTCCCGGCAGGCATCGGGTCCTCTGGGTTAATGCCGTGGATTTAATTTGGAATGGGATTTTGGCGGGTGCAGCGGCTAAAGGTGGCGGTGATATAGAGGAGAAACACGTTGGAGAGAAGCAGGAAAAAGAACCCCAGGAAAGAAAATAACGATAAAGAACCTTCAAGAAGTTTGAGTAGGGCAGGAGGAGATCGCTGGCCAAAAATGCATTTTCAAAATCTTCTCTACCTACTTATCGATTATTTATCTCATCCTCCCTCTTTCTATCAGCTCATTTGTAAAGCTTTCTCAAGGTCTCGTCCATAAGAACCTCCACACCGTAGTCAATCGGGTGCACGATTAGGGGAATCACACCAAGTCCAAGAGCCGTTGGAACGAATTTATACCCCGGTTTTTTCAGGTTCTCAACTCCAACAAAAGTCCTCGCTCCCTTTACTACCATGTTGATCATAGCCCCCGGGATCATGACCGATGCCAAAGACTGCCAGATGAGTGTGTCGACAAACGTCATAACTTTCCCACCGACAGGGCCCTTCTTTGCGAGAAGTCCTGCATCCATAATGCAGTATCCAAATGCCACTACGTAAGAAGGGACCACCAGCTTGGGCACCTGGTATCGGAAGGCCTCACCGACCTCGTTAGCATAACCGAGGTATCTAAGAGGAACTTCGCGAAGGGGATTTGGCTGTGGGGGGGGCGACGAAGAAGAAGAAGATGAATCTGAATCTGGCTCTGCTGCGTCCATATTTTGCAACAGGAAACAGGAAGGAGTAAAAGATTTCTTCTCTGGCGGCTTTTTTATCTTTGATGATTGAATTGACTCGCCGTAGAAAGAAAAAGTGCTTAAAAAGTCGACAAGAAGGC
>Ga0115554_1000609_pt1 | contig 24991 bp, 6 predicted proteins | sample COGITO_mtgs_1104_3_FD_87283 | JGI IMG/M metagenome (GOLD analysis project Ga0115554, IMG submission 87283) | Pelagic marine microbial communities from North Sea - COGITO_mtgs_110404 | ecosystem: Environmental > Aquatic > Marine > Epipelagic | place: Germany:Helgoland, sampling site Kabeltonne... | reverse complement strand
CTTTGCTCTTTGCTCTTTGCTCTTTGCTCTTTGCTCTTTGCTCTTTGCTCTTTGCTCTTTGCTCTTTGCTCTTTGCTCTTTGCTTTCGCTAATTCTTCTCTCCGCCCGTCGCAGGAGCACGAAAAAATCTTTGCAGATTACCTCGATACTGTCCCCTGCCTTGCTGATCTTGGTTACAATTGAAATCGACAGCAGGAGAAGAGGAAATCGCACAGAATAAAATTAAATTAAGTAGTAGAATGGGGAATTTATGTGCAAAATGGCACCGCGAAAGTATACTGGTCCCTAACCATCCTCCCTTTAGCATTAATAACAAACCTATTCAGGCAGCAATCACCGCTTACACCTTGTTGGAGGCAGCAGCCCTCTTGGCAGCCTTAATGGTCTTGCACCGTCTCTCCCAGGCACATCCGCAAAGGGCACAGAAAGCTGCGATCAAAATGCAGACAAGGATTACCATTCCGTCTGTGAGAAAGGGGAGGGCATGAGGAAACGAGGGTTAGCAAAGTGAAAAACTTTCTAACTGAGGACAGCACAATTCACACTCACAGCTCTTGTCAAACTTATCGGGGCTTCCATGGTTGGGCATGGCGGATTCAAGCTGGCGCCGAAGGTTCGAGGCTTCACCAAAGGCTGTGGATTGTGGATGGGGAAAGGGTTAGGGTTAAGATTCATCGAACAAAGGAAAAAGTTGGATAAAGGGAACACATATGGAGGAGGACTTCAGAGATTTTTGTCCTTGGGTCAGCAACTCACCAAGAGCCACGAAGGCTGTCAATATTGTCAGTGCATTCATGTTGATGGGAGGCAATCTATGAGAGTCAGTTCAGCTTGTCCATTCCGGGCCCCGGAAATAATTGCCAAAATTCGGACAAAATCGATCGAAAATCGAAAAGTTGGGAGTTCTATTTTTCAGAATTTTTAAAGATTTGTGCAGGACCCCCACTGGAATAAGAACACCTCATAACCCGTTGTATAAACAGTTTAAAAAGCGTAAGTACATATCTCAAGAGCGAAATCAACACAACAGTGCACGTTTAGCTGCAAGATAAGAATCTGTCTTCCCAGCACCTTAGAAAGTCTCTTGTGTCACCACCGACCGAGTCAAACTATATTCTAGTTCTCATCCCTGGATAATTTCCCTTCTTTACAGCATAAACCAGTCTCCGACTCTCCTCATCTGATTGGAAACACCCCAAGACAGCCATGTATGACTCTAACGAAGCACAATATACTTGGCACCGCTTTCGCCCCCAAGAAGAATGGAAGGCACAGGTGAGGGATATTGAACAACAGCAGCTAAATGTTGTGGAGTGTAAAAGAAATCACCACTGACTTGCAACTACTGTCGCGCAGATAAAAATCGAGTTGTCTATTCTCTGGGTTGAAAAATGGTGGTACATTTTTGCTTTTACCCTTCAATACTGGCATTCAGTTGCCACAAACATAGTATATTACCTGGAGAATTTGTACATGACTTCTGCCCAGAGAATGCCTCTCTTTGATGTCGGGTTCGAGTGGCTACCAAAAATATCGGGTGGGTGGTGGACCCTTAGTGACGTTCTGATATACGTCATGATAGGCTATGTTTTGACTGTGTGTGTGTCGAGTGTTTTTATTGAGTGGAAGACGGGATCAAGGCGGCCCATATTTTCGGCTCTAGTTTTGAAGAGGTGCTTGCTCACGGTTTGCCTCCTTCAACAGCTCCGGATAATTTCTTTTATTGTCACACTGTTGCCTGGTGCGTCGCATCAATGCCTGTATACTGTCACAGATGAGATGAAGGAAGAGAAAATTGCTACTTTTGCATTTGATTACAGCCCGGACGAAGCGTCAAACCCAGAGGGAAATAGCAATGAATGGGATCCACCAACTAATTGGGGAGAGGTATTTCTCAGAATGGATGCCTCCACCGGTTGTGGCGATCTGATGTTTAGCTCGCACACAACGTTTGCTGTCATCACGACCTGCACAGTTTTCAAGTACCTGCATGCTGATATTCACAAATTCATCATCTCGGTATGTATGCTTTTCCTAATTCCGCTCACTTTGATGAGCCGGAAACACTACACTGTCGACGTCTTTACTGCGCTTTATGTCGGACCGTTAATGTTCGAGCTCTTGTTTCTTAAATGGAAGGACCCTGATTCAAGGGCTGAGTTGAGAAAAAAGTACAATATTCACTTCGAAGGGGACGAATCGAGGGAATGTTGCGTGATTGTTAACGGAGAAAGAATGCCAATAAACTATTTGCAGCTCCCCTACGACATGCGACAAGAACCCAAGAGCAGGCAAAGCATCGACCCTCTCACTGGAGATGACTACGACAAGTTGGAAAGCGGGAGTGACAGTGAAGAGGACAGAAGCGACAGTACAAGAAAGGGCAAAGGTGACAAGCCACAGGAATCGTCATCACCTTCTTCCAGAGTGTAACCTTACTTGAATGAATGATAAAATAATTTTGAAAGAACGAAAGAACGCAAAGGAAATTTTTGGCCCAAAAATAATATGCATTCTTCTCTTTACTTTTTTTGTTCTAGCACTCCCACGACTGCAAATATTATTATAGCGACTACGAGACCTGCAAAGGCATTCCGATTAGTCGACCAACCTGGCTCTCCGATAGTCCATTCTTTCAGTCCTACTCCCCAAAATTGGCTGCACAACATGGTGGATATCATAACTAGGGGAAAGGCAACTACAGGGCCGATCAACTCAGCGCTTCCGCTGTATAGATAAACATGAGATGCCCACACCAGACCGCTACAGAATGAACAAAAAAATCGGCGGCCCTCTTCTTTATCGCTGAGCGGGTTACCGAAGCGGGAAAAGGTTCCATTTCGAGCCATAATCACTGCAGCAATGGTGCAGTTCAAAGCACCAGAAACAAGAAATGCGACGAACCAGACAGCACCAGTCTCCGCAAAACCTGGAAGCCCCAAGGACTTTGACACCGTGATGGTCTCCTCTCCGACGAGAAAGACCCATTGCATGCAACTGCTTAAGACACCAGCGAGAAGACAAAGGAGGAATTGTTGATTTGGAGTGAGCATCGGCAGAGTGGTGAATGTTGTGTCCTCGGCAACAGTTGATGTGGCCGTAGCAGATCCTATTTCTTCATCATTGGGGGCATTCTTAGGGGCATCTTTGGGAGCGCTTCCAGCTGCTAGCTCGTAGCTTGCTCCTGCCTTCGCTTTCCTCCTCCCCTCTTTCTGTTTAGCATTCGCCACACCTAAGCCATATATCCCGACCATCATTAAGATGCAGCCGACAACCAACAGAATCCAAGATAGAAGAGTACTGGGATTCCCCTCCTGGTTCTCGAGAAAGAGGGGGTAAATCGTCCCAAGCAGAATGGCAATCGCGAGAGCCAGTGTCAAACCAGTCCCCATTCCGACAATTGCCACAGCCAAACCAAAAAAGAGGGTGCCGACACCCCTGTGGAACAGGATTTCATGGTTTCAATCGGAGGAGTTAGTGAGCAAGCCCAAATTTGCTACGCATATGATTCCATGTTCATGTTCACGTGTCGATATTCACTCGTCACACTTCTTTCTCACGCCATCATCACACTCAACTCACCAAAAAATGGCAAATAGGATCATCAAAAAAATATTCTTGCTCTCAGTCGCAGAAAAGATCGCGGAAAGATCCCTCGGAGAAATTGTTCCATATGTAAATATTATCACCGAAATCACGCTACCGATCGTATATACAAACCAGAACTGCTCCCAGCTCCATTCAGGAACGCAAGCCGTCCAAAGACGAGGTTGCTCCTTGATTGGGAGGTTCCACGAAGAGTTACAGAATCCAGCGAAAACAGGAAGAATGAGTCCAAGCACTACAGAAGAATCGACCATTTCGCGAGAGGAGGGTAGATCTCAGCTTGTCGACTTCGATGAGAGTAAATGAGCGTAGTGAAAGTTCTCTTAAGTTTTTGGACGAACTATGTGGTCGATTTTTTATTATAATCTTATCAGAAGTGAAGATATAGCCAATAACATTTTATTGGCATTTTACGAAAAGTCGCTTGCCCACCTTTCCCACCTTTGAAGGTGCTGGAAGAGAAATAAATCCCAACACCCCAACCCCCCTCCCAACCTCTAACCCACCCTATCCTGAACAACAAAAAATAGTTTGATGGCATCTTTTCATTCCTCCTCTCCAATCTCGGAGGAGAGTGATCTCCCCTCTTTGGAGGCTTCTGTTCGTGCCTCTCACAAGGAGGCATGCACCCGGCGCAAATCTGGCGACCGAGTTGGGGCCCTCGCAATGATTAAGGATGTGAAGGAGCAAATGAGAAGGATTGAGGAACTTCGTTGCGGTAAGGAAGAATCTAACCTCGACATGAAAGAAGATGACACCTTGGAGAGGAGGTCTGAGATGCCGAGGGGATGTTACGATTGGGAGAGGCACGAAACTGACGAGGGGGAATACTATTATTACAATGTTGTGACTGACGTCACAACCTGGGATAAGCCTGCCGATTTTATTGAGGAGACTCTGACCACTGTTCGCAGGATAAAGAGGAGGGAGACTGTCGCTACTTGCAGCCGAGGGGCGATCGGTCTCGGCTTTGGCCTCGATAATGGCAAAATCACTACCGTGGAGAGCGCGAGTCGGACCAGGAGCTCAACTGTTGGCGAGAAATCGTCGTTGGAATCATCAAATTCAAGCCCTTTTGGGAAGGTAAAAAACATCTTCAACAAAAGAAAGCAGAAGAGAATGTCGATGCCGGCTATTATCAACGAAAGGGAGGGGGGAATCAGCAACACCAGTGGAATGGATGCTGACGATTTTACACTAGCTAGGCAACGCGCGGGAAGCAGGTACAAAGAGAGTAGCAGTGGTATCATTGAGGAAGCAGATGAGGATGAAGACGAGCATGCGGGGGTGACAAGGTTGAAGAGCCCAAGTGTGATTCTCATTGACGATGAAATTATGGGCGATGATACTGCAGCTGATCTTGGGAAAAAAGTGTCTTTATCCTCTTCTGGAGTTTCTTTCGAGAAAGCGGCAAAAAATGACACGGCCAGCGATGGAGAAGCTATTGTTTTGGGCAGCAGAAGAAGCACCAAGTGGAAAAGGGTCAGGGTGGCGACTTTTGGAGACGGCACAGGAGCGGACAATGAAAACCAGATATATTTCGAAAATAGAGAGTCAGGACAAACACAGTGGGAGAGACCGGATGACTATTTCTCTAGTGATGACGAGGCCATCAGGTGTCATGAACACCACGCTGACCATGTTGATATTAAGACTCAGGAAGCTTTCGATGAAGTTGACATATTCAACTTCGATCGTCGTAATGATTTTGAATTCATTTATCAGAAGCTGAATGAGCTGAGCGCACTTGTTCAGAGCGTGGGAACTGAGGAGGAGTGGAAATTATTGATAGAGCAGACCAACTATAAGCTCCCTCGGCATATCTTCGGGTGCCTGATTCGAGGTGTTGATTTGTCATCAGGCGAGGAGCCCGAAGGAGGTGTAAACCATGGATTGAGTGAGAAGGATGAGGTGTTGTTGGCGAGCATTAGGACCATCGCAGCTCAAAATATGATTCTGTTCAGCAAACTGGACAGCAGCGTTTGGGTTCTCATAATAGACTACTTTGATGAATCTCATCTCACGAATTTTTTCAACTTGTTGCCAAAGTGCTTGATGAACGCGATACACGGCCCGCCGAAATCCTTTAGTGACGGGGTCGACGTAGAGCAGGAACAGCTGATCTGGCTTATGCTTATCGAAGATGCTTTCTTCTACTGCAATGGGAACTCAAAGCTGGGAGAGCTGGACTCGTGCGATATGAAGGCGATTTGCGACGCTTTGTTTGAATGCCTCGAAGTTGCTGCCCAAGATTGTTTTCTCCAATGCGGAAAGTCTCTCGTTGCCTTTAACCTTCAGTTTAGCTCGGCAATTGTGCAGAAGTGTTCCCAGAAGGGGACGATGGCGAGCCACTTGTGCGAGGTAGTTCTGCATTTACTAAATGAGGAAGCGTACGGGGAAAAGTACAACCCGCAGGCGGCATTGAATGCATTGAAGGTATTCGAGGGGCTACTGGCGACGACTGACACGAGTGAGTGCGTCTATACCAACGACGTCAATGTTCTCATTGACGTGATAATAAGGGAGGTGTCGAATCTACCCCCCTTGGCGGAGTTGAGGGCGAGCTACTTGAATGTGTTGCATCTCTTACTCTTGAACAGCGAATGGGGGATCAATGGGAGGCACAAAAGAAAAGAAATTTATGCAATGATAAAAGATGTCAGTGGGCAAGGAAAGGAGGCTATGGGCGTTCACTGTATAGTGGCTGTCGAGGACCTATTAGAGGACTGCCTGGACATGCTAGAACCGTAGCAGATTTGCCAAACAAAAAATCAATCCGCTTGTTAAAATTAATATTTTTGGATCCCTCCTCTTTCATCATACGAGAGGCTCTTCTCTTTTGTAAGGGTCCTCTAGTACGGCTTTCCCAAGAGAGGGTGCGTCAAGGAGAGGGTCATGTAGATCATTATCTGAAGCAGCCTCTTTTTCTGCATCCCTCTTGCCCTTAAACATCTTCTGATCAGTGTCCAAGACAAACATAGTCAGAACGCATGCGACACTCGCGACGCCGAGGCCAACGAAAAAATCCATCGTGACCGAGAAGCTTTGGGTGTCGCGCAAGCGTCCAACAAGAATGTTGCATATGCCAATTCCCAACATCTGGATAGAAGTTGCGACACCGTTTGCTGTACCGTTGGCACGCAAAGGGACAAGTAACTGAATCGATGGCCATAGAGCAGCGGCGCACACGCTGTAGGAGATTCCTAACATCAACATCATGTAGATAGGATCTAGGCTCGAGTAGCCCAAGAGAATGAAAACTGGAATGGTTAGAGAAGTACCAAACAAGGCAATGACAGTACGCCTTCCCAACCAATCGACGAAGGCTCCCAAGAAGGGGGAAACGAACATGCTACACATGTACACAAGGCCTGAGCGGAAGCTTGCGGAGACATCTGTCAGGCTAGGGTCAGCTTCTTCAAGGAAGGTACTGCTGTTCGCCATGAAAGGAAAGATAATGCTGTAGAACAAGGAGATTGTCAACGCCAGCACCCAATAAAGTGGAGGGAAGAGCTTCAAGTCGTCGATACTCATCTTTTTCTTCTTTCCACTGCTGTCCTTTCCAGCCACCCCAGTGGCTTTGTAAGGACCCTCTGAACTTTTCTCGGCTCCACCGTCCAAGTGAGCGAGCACCAAAGCAGCAATAAGACTCAAAGAAACGAGTCCAGACCCGATCATGAGAGTATAACCGAGCGCTAGATGGCCCGCTTGGATGTCGATGGGAGTATTTGGGTCTTCCGCGTGAGTGAGCGTTGTATTAATCGCGTCGTAAATCGTCGGGGTGAGATCATAGTTTACTACTGATCCAATGCGGGAAATGGTGAGGGTGCATCCAAATGCCATGGCAAGCTCGTGCCCGGTAAACCAGGTTGCCGTGTAGGTGTTTTGAACAATCGTTATCGGGCCACCACCCAGACCGAATATAAATCGACCCAAAAACATAACGCCGTATCTCAACTTCGCATCAGACTCAGTCATAAATGCACCTACTGCGTAGATTGCAGAGCCAACCATACAGAAGGTCACAAATATAAACATCGATTTCACTTTTCCCATCTTATCCACCATCTGACCGGCACAGAGACTCATCAACATATTCGTCCAGCTATAAACCAAGTAGAAGTAGTTGTAATATGTCTCTGTGTCGTTAGTGAACTTGGCGATGATCTCATCTTGGATCTGATGCTGCAGGTTCGCCGGCATATCAAAGCAGTAGTAGCTACCAAATGTAAGGAGACAGTTGAATAGCAAAATGTAGTAACGGGTTGATTTTGCATTATAATCCATCACGAGTACCTGCTAGTAAAAGGTTAATAAGTTGGGGGAGGGATTTTTGGTGTATTGGAATACGATATGTCGGTGTATTTTGGGCGCAAGTGTCGATGGTACAACCTAAATTGCCGAAAATTTTTATTAAAGCTAAAAATCCTCTCTAATTGTTTTTTCCAATGGGATGTGGTTGTGGTTGGTGGCTTCATTTTTGGTTTTTGGTCCAGAAATTCAAGAAAACAAAATAATAAAACCCTTGAAAAGACATAATAATGACGAGAATGCATCTTTTCAAAATGGGCGCATTCTTCACTTACGTCCAACTTTATCCTACCTTTCACACAGTTGAGGTCCACTTGCTTGGTACAGTGGCGAAATACTTATCCATGGCAGCTTGGAATCTGGCCTTGTAATTGGCCGGCTGAATAATCGTAGGCGAGTCTTGACCAGCAATCATACCAACACTTTTTCCAACTCGTTCCATTTGCTTCAGAATATCATATTGGCGCATGTAGTCAATGATTCCCACAACTAACTCATGCTTCTCCTCATCGATTCCAACCAGAATCGAGTAGTCAATGATGTTGATGATGCTAAGGAACAAAGTGTCATTCAGGATGCTCATATGAAAAATTGCCTTACTCCTGTCAGTGAGAGGGAGCGGGCGACCTTTTGTGTATTCCAAAAAATTCTCGTCAAGCAACACATCGCCAACCCCTCCCAACTCCCCCCCACCTCCTTCGCCCCCCCCTTCCCCCCCACCTCCTCTGACCTCCCCCTTCTCTCTCTCGTCCATGTCTCCATGGTGGTGATGATCGTTGATGTAACGGCCCCTTGTACTTCCTTTGAGATCAAATATCTTCGTTACTTTTCTGCCATAGAAAATATTTTGCATTACAGCGACTTGCTCCATATCTTTCTTTCCCGTGACGCGATTGTGATATCCGACCTGAAAGACCCCAACAATCTTGCACAACACTGTCGGCAAACCATGAAAAAAAGACTTGCTCATATATTCAAAGTAAGCCGGGGCGCACTCGATGAACATTTGAAGTTCCGTACGGCTAATGGTTTTGACAACAAAACGCTCGTCCGCAGTCTTGGCAAAGGTGGCTCCACTCTTCCCGCCATTGGCAGCCCAGAAAAAACTGCTCGCCAACGACCGCACGAAGCTCTCATCATCATCCAAATGGGCGAATTCATCATCCTCATCCACCACTTCAGCGACTCCACCGACCGAATTTCTCGATTTCTTTTCCACTAAGAAGGCAGATCGAACGGCCTGGAATTGCATTGACCAAAAAGTCGTGCATACGAACTTGCAGAGAGTCGATTTCTTATCATCCACATCCTTGAAGTGGTGCTTGATGTGACTCTTTCCGCGCAAGAGCATCCTTCGTTCGAGCTCTTTTCGGTCTCTTGCCAGCCTTTCTTGTGGAGTGATAGTCGTAGCCCTTGGTGCTGCTGATGATGCTTCGCTTTTTTTGCTCTCTTGAGAGCTGCCACCACCCCCGTTATTATTATCATTGCCATCTCCATCCCCATCCCCACCCCCATGTCCATCCCTATCCCCATTTCCATTTCCATCTCCGTCTCCCTCTCTACCCCCGCCCCTACTCTCTTTGCTTGCAGGGAATACGATTCCCTCCAAGCTCCTCGTTCGGTTCAGAACGGGTCCATCCTCTTCCTCTTCACCAGACCTTCTGCTCTTATAGCTCGCGCTTGCTGCGGTTGAGTTCGCGGCCGACGGCCTTCCCCTTTTCTCGCCCCCATCTACGCTGCTCTCGCGATTTGCCATCTCAACAAATTCATTAAATTGGTCGGCGTAATCACGGCTGCTCAGACTGTACGCAATTATGGTTGAGGGCTGCTCCTCAAAAACAAGTCGCACCTCCCCATTTGCCCCCGGCTCTAGCCCCGGGCGACCTTTCCCAAGCTCACCCAGATCGACGACGAACTCATCCACATCGTGCTTTCCCCGATTGAAGAGTCGATTAAGAGCCGATTTGACAGAGGTCGCGGCGACAGAATCCTTCTTCGAGGCTGCAGAGCTGATAACAGCCTCCTTTTCTAAAGCAACGCGCCGATCGATCTGCTTATCTGTCGACAATTTTTCCGTGTCCGACCCGCTATTTTCATCAGTACAGTCCTCAGCAGTCAAATTTTGCTTTATGCGGCCGATCAGCTTCATATCATTTTCACCTTCGTGCTGAGAGAACCTCGAATTTTCGGACTTGTAGTTGGCCTGAACTTTAGACAGCCTCTTCATTGAGTCCTCTACATCTTCCTCGTGGTTGTTGTTGCTCGCCTCACCCCCCTTGCTATTTCCCAATCCTCTCTTCCTATCTTCCTTATCCCCGGCCATTTTCTTCATTGCCGCCAGTGCCTGACCTGTCGCAGAAAGTCGCTCGTTCCACGCAGATGTCAGGAGAAATAGAAACCTCCTGCTGTACCAGGGAAACTTGAATATGACATCCACAATGTCTCGAGGGACTACGAGTCCGTTTGCAATATCGTGTTTGTTATTTTTGTGCTGCAAGGTCATGTTCGTCACCTTTTCCCTCATTGTCTTGGATGCGTGGTCGACTTCCGCTCCCACGTTGCTCAATTCATTAAGGAGAGTTGCAATATTTTCGTTCATCCCGCCTAACTTGTGAGCGTCCTCGCTAATCACCTCAACCTTTTTCGAAAACTTTGTAAACAGTACCATCGATAGACTCGACACCTCAGACAGCTGATCCGTGACTTGCTGGTGGTAGAACTCCCTGTCGTCGGGGAGGTGCCTTCTAACGTAAACATTGTAAGGCCTGACTTTTTGGTAACTAAACCTAGCAGCCAAACTGCCGCAACCAAAGTAAAGAGTTGCGTCGCGCTGCATATTGCAGCTGCACTCACCGGCATTGAGTAAGGCAGACTTGTTGTAGAAACTTACTTCGAGGAATTTCCCGAAGCTGAACTTCCACGTGTCCTCGTTCATGTAGATGAGGGGTGTGACAACCTTGTTGCACGAGTGGCAGAAACTCCACATGGCGATCGGGTTTGATACGCTACTATTGCTGCCATAAGATCGACTGTCGTGACCATAGCCGTGACCGTGGCTGACGCTTTCGCTTCTGTAGCCGTCAGCGGGGGGGGGAGGGAGGGGGTCGTCAAGCTGCTCCACCTTGATATTGACCTGCCCATCTCGGTGAACGAACGACAGAACGTGGTCCAGAACCGACCGCTTGCACGTCGAGTTCTGGCATTTTAAGCTTAGGTTGAAGCAACTATCACGGAGAAATTGTCCTAAACTGACATCCTGGGAGGTGTAATAGCAGATTCCCTTGACTTCGGCAGGTGAACACTGGGCGTTGTTTGTCAACCAGATGCTCGTGATGAGAATTGACTGGTGGTCAAACGCCGTGATCTTGCTATCCTTAACTGTCGCATAATTGTAGGCGTGACGGTACCTCCTTTTGGTCGTACCATTATCGTTCCCGCTCCAGGGTTTGACCATCCTACCGAAGGGCCTTTTCCCATAGTCCACACAAAGAGACGAACTTAGAAGAAGGCTCGAACTGGCTCTCACATTATCCGGCAGTTTTGCACACCGATCTGCCAAATAAGACGTTTCCAGCCTCAAATTGTAGTTGATTTCGATCAGCAATTCCAGAACACTTTTGATTTGTTTCAATGCCGGCTCGCTCGCACCCCGGAGTATGATGGTGCAGCCCAGATGCTTGGGACAACCCTCCAGCATGACAAAAGTTCGGGCAACGCCGCGCTTCGCAAGGCCCGTAATAACAGCGTGTTCGCCATCGGCTGCCTGGTTGCCTAGGCGGGAGGCCGCCAGAATACATTGCTTTTCGTTGTTTTTGATATCGACGAAGTTGGGCAGGGGAGGCTTTGCCCCTCTCGAGTCGTACACTCTCTTGTCCAGCTCTTCATCAGTCAAATTCTCGTCGCCGCTCGACGTGCCGGTCCAGTCCCTCTCTGTCTCAATCTCAGTATCATCCTCACCACTGGCAGCACCCTTCTTGCGAAGCAACTTGGCCTTACGACGAACGTTTTTCTCATGATCACGGAACGTGAGAAGACGAAAACGCTTGCACTTTCCCAAAACTGAGTCACCGAATTGTGTCATGACATGATCAGTTGATGACAAAATTGTCGCCCCAGTTTGCCGAGAAATCTTCTCCATTAGAGTGACTTTGACATGCTGGATAACGATAACATCAGACCGCAAAAATAATTCCTGAGCGTGTCTGCAAACTGCTCTTCCAACGAGAAGAATCTGAGGCTTGAGACTGACAATTTTGGCGACTAAAATCTCCATGTATTTCTCTTCCTGATCGAGTAAAGTTTCGAGACTCTGTATACGATTTTGGCGGGTAAACTCAATGCCACCCGCCAAGAGCATCATCCGAGGCTTATTGATTCTCTTGGCCATGGATTTGTGGCTCACATTCTTTTTAAACAAAACCCCGGACAGGTAGCTCGACTCATTGCTCCCCCCCCCGCTGATGGTCTTGATCTTCGCATACGTCTTTAGGGAGAGAGAATCTCCTCGGGCGACATCGGATCTGACAGTCGACACGCACCGGGTGCTTAAATTTATTAGGATATCGACCCAGTTTGGAAGGGTCAGAGAGGTGGAGGAGGGGGAGCTTAAAACCAGTGGTGCCTCGGATTTAATCAAAGACGTTGCGATAGCAGTCAAGTGTTTGAGGGCAGCGTTTTGCAGCTCTGGGTGAGACGAGATGGGGTAAGATCGCTTTGGCGGTTGTTGCCTTTCTTCCTCTTTGAGCCGTTTGGCCTGCGAATGTTGCTGTTCTTGCTGTTGCTTTTGCTCTTGCTCTTGCTCTTGCTCTTGCTCTTGCTCTTGTTCGTGCTGAGGCTGCAGCTGATGTTCGGGAGGCTTGGGAGTCTCGCTTCTGACTAAACTCTTGTCGATCCCCATCCCTCCCACGCCCCCTTGCATCCCCAAACTCACTACGCTACTATTCCTCCTCCCACCAATCTGCGAAACGAAACTCGTTAAACTGCTGTTCCGCCTATCCCGCTGTTGTTGCATCATCGTTACTGAGGTGTTCATCGAATCGAATTCACCATTATTGTCATGGAGAGAATTGGTTGAATCGAGGCGAGTGAACACAGGAATATCGCCAAAAGATTGGTCGGAGTGTTGCTCGTCGAGCGAATCTTCCACATTTTTCTTCGATTTCCCGCGACCTTGACGGTCGAGTGCGTCCCCATCCTCATTCTCAAAAACGTTCCCACTGCTCCTCGCCGTTCCCCTATTCCCCTCGTAATCCTTTAAAATATCTCCAACCGGCCCCTTAGCATTTCTTCGCACGGGATCGTTCAAATCACGTCGGGTCTTGGAGAGAGCAGAGAGTTCGGCAACTTCGTAAGTCGACATTTTTGCAACAGATGTGCGGCGTTCTCGGTCGGGAGAAACAGACGAGGATATTGACGTTTCACGGATCGTACTCTCAGGTAGCTTCAAATTAATAGATCTAGGGTTTTGTAACACGTCGCCTTTCCTCGGCAGCGTGGACACCACTGCGAGATTTTTGGTGGGAATGTTCGGGATGGAGTTTAGGAGGATATTTTGACTTGTGTCATTTTGGCGTGTTACATCGTCTGGACTTTTGATTGCATCACTTTTAGGGGTTTGGGGAGCGTCCTCATATTGTTGCTGTTGCTCTACTTCTTCTTGTTGCTGCTCTTTTTGCTGTTGTTGTGGGGACGATTCAATTTCGTTCGATTCTTCGACTATGCCATCCATAATTTCACCTTTTGCAGCTCCAGCACTGGCGACGGTGTTCATTCCCGTCCCCTCCCAGGCACCAGCTGATTTTCCTCTTTCGACTTTCGATGCTGCTCTACTCTTCTTACGTCCTTTGGTGTCAACCCGTAGCTGCGGAGGGTAGTCTGACGTTGAAAGGAGCACTTGGTCATAGCACATCTTACAAGCACGCTGACTCGTCGTCGACTGCTGTTCCTGGTGCGAATGCTTAAGCCCCCTTCCCTCCAAATCAACAAAGTAACCGCTGCAGGAGCTGCAAAAGACCTGCCCGCACAGTCGACAGTGGTGCCGGCGGCGAAAGACAGTGAAGGAGACTTCACACGAGTAACAACGAGTACAAAGGCGGTCAGGCATCCAGTGGGGCAACGAGCTTACGACTTGATCGCTGGAAGTTATAGACTGTTGGGCATTCAAACGGTTTTGGGGAGTAGGAATTGGGGGCTTGAAAGAGTGCGCCGTTGGAGTTGTTGGCACTGGTGGTGGCGTTTGAGTCGTGGAATTATCCTCATCAGCGTCAGATGGTGTGTGCGAAACAGGGCTGGAAGAATATGTTCGCCTGCTGACGGGAACAGACTCGCTAGTAGTCACGGAGGAGGAGCGAGGAAACGCGTTGCTGTTGTTGTTGTTGTAGTAGTTGTTGTTGTCGTTGTTGTCGTTGTTGTTAGAAGAATTGAAGTGAACAATATTATTGCCACCAACTCCATCATCTACGCCACAAAAGAGCATCCTCTCATCTCCATCCCAACCTCCACCCTCTCCATCTTCACCATCACTGCCATCACTGCTCACAACATTCCAATTATCACCATCGCTACCATTGTGCAACTCAGACTTCTCACCCCCTTCATCGTCACAATCATCAGGAACAATGTATCTTTTCACTTCAAAGGAAGCCCCTGGCACAGCATCGCCACCATCATAACCGCCAGCCTTATAAAACCATTCCGACCCGCTGCTATCATGAACAGGAGAACGTTTCATTTCATTCGGACTAGTGCCACGATTCTTGCCAACATTCTTGCTGCTGTCCCGAGGAGAAAGAGGTGGAGCTTCCAAAGGAGACTTGGATGGCCCTTCCCCCCCCCTTCCACCATCTCGACCACTTTTGTCCGCAGAGCCGCCCACGGGTGAGCTATTACCCCCAAAACCACCGCCGGTAGACCCATAGGGAGGGAATCGGGTAATCCTGTCCAATTGATTAGGCAAGGACGGATTGGAAGACGACCCAGTGAAGAGACCAAACATCCTTAGCCTTCTCTGATATCACCCACAAAATCGTTCAAGAGGAAAATAGTGACCGTGGGGAGTTATTTTTCGAAATTTTATCAGTTGCTACCCACGTCTTCATCATTTCTCCTTCTTCATAATATTTCGACAAAGAATGGTCCAATAATCTTTAAAATAACCCAATTCACTCCAATCCAAGGCACTGTCTCTGCGCAGAAAGAGACATTGTAACCAGGGCTACAACAGTACAATCATCAAAAATACTTTCTGGCTCTTTTCGGAACTCTCTGCCCGCCCCTCTTTGAATTCTGCTCCTACCTGCACCTCTCAATTCTTCGAAAAATTCGTGGACGATGTCGATGCATCAAAGAGATAACGCCAGCGACACTTTTGCTACTCTGAGAGCCACAATGAGGACAACAGTGTCTGGAGAAGGCACAGATACTGCAGTCCCGCCAAGTCTCTCGCTCTTGATTGAAGACCAACCCTCCTTCACTCAGGACATGTCTACTTATATTATAGGCGTCGTCTCTAATACTAGCGACGCAGCAAATCTTGGTGAAAAACAGAGTATTTTAGGAGAGGATGACTTCTCCACCACAGCAATGCCAAGCACACAATCAAGTGAACAATCCCAGTATACAGTCCCAAGCATCATCACAAACTCGCTGCTGATTCCGTACTATTCAGGCTACGTAAAAAACTCAACCGTAGGCGTCGGCGGACACGTTTATCTCCCCTCCCTTTCCGGATCTATTGCCCTTTGTGCCGAGATAATTGAGGAGTGCTCGATTGATGCAGCATCCCGAAGGATTGACCTCGGCGAGCTTGGAGCCTTTGTTGGGAGTGTATTTGGTTCTATAACTGAGGGAGAAGGTAATGCGCGGGGGAAGGCAAGCACAATGAGCCACGACGAAGTAAAAATTCGCTACGAGAACTTATTCGGCCTCGTTGGGTTGATTCTAATTTCTTTGGGAGGGAAAAAGGAGAGGAAAGTGGTGTTTGTTGGCGGTAGAGAAGGAGGGAGGGAAGTTACTTTCTCAGACGTTGTCCTTGGCGATTCTTTTGGGGACGGGGTTGTTGGGGTTGAGCCTGCGGACGAGGAGGTTGTTGTTCGAGGAAGTAACGGGAATGGCGGCGATCACGGCGGCACTGAGGACTATGAAGAAGAAAAAGATAGTTACGAGGATTTTCTAAAAAATTGGAAGGCATCAATATCTCCAAAGCCACCTCATCAGAGCCAGCCCCAACAAGATACTTCAATTGAACCCTCCCGTCAAATCATGGACGAAATCTTGAACATGACAAATCCAATCCACATCAACTCCTCACCTTTTTCTTCTCCATCACCACCTCCCACGCAAAATATGGACAGTTCAATGACCCGAAAACTCAACCGTCGGGGAAGAAGACTCCTTCGTTGGCTGCATGTAATTGGGCACGCTGTTATTGGTCGTGTTCAGCCATCTTCCCTCGGGGAGCGAGGAGCCAGATCCGGCTGGAATTTTGCGGCTATAGACGCACAAAACGAAGACGAGTTCGCAAAAGTAGGCGAGGATGTCGACTGGTTCTGTGGAGAGCAACTCGGCGGAGCTCTAATGGGAGGTGGAGGGGCTTGTTTTGCGGGCAACGGAGACGATGATGGCGGGGTCGGTGAGGACGAAGACAATGATAGCGACTGGAGCGACGGCGGCGGAGACCTCCGTATGGGACCTTCTCCAGGCTGCAGCCCGATTAAGCCGGAGGGCGAGGAATTTCTGACGATTACTCCAATAGGAAAAAGCGCAGAGAAAGCCCCGAAAAGCATGGAAGATCATCGTCGGAAAATTGACAGTGAACATGTAAAAAAGCTGGCAGAATGCATGTTTGAGGGTATCGTAGGTCGCCGCGTGGGGCGTGGTTCTCGCCGAAAGAATAAGAAGGCAATTGACAAGGCTGCAACCGCGGCGACCATCGCCACTGTGCCCCCCTCAGCAGGAGACTCCTCAGGACGTCTGCATTCAGGACAGGGGACAAAATTTAATGTTTTTCCTCACCAAATTTCTTCATCAGCTTCTTCCATCCATGAGTACCCCTCGTGGGATTCAGACCATTTGTCTATGGAACCGGCCTTTGGAAGCGCTATACCAACCGCTGCGACTACTGCCTCAGATGCCACTCGCCCATTCGTTAACTCATCACCGTCCCGCCGAATCGGGCCCCGTCCTCTTCGACAGTTTCTTTGCTCCCCACCCTCTACTTCCTCGCGTTCCTCGGTCGGTTCTAATGTAAGCAACACTGATGGCAATAAATATAGCAGAAGCAAGGGAAAATCGGACGGGCGGAGCAGTGGCCGTCGCCATCACCGCCGTCGACGTCCCTTTGAAGAAAACTTCCTCGATGGAAGTCTTGACATCGACCAAGTCAAGAATGTGGGGAACTATTTGTGTAGGACCAGCAGCGGGAAAGAGGATTGCGATATAGGCGCACGTGGCGGGGGAGTAGGAAGGGAGAGCAGCGACGAGGGTGAAGAGGAAGAGGACGAATATGAGGGGGATGAGCCAACTGCGAAACATTCAGAGGAGAAGAAAGACGAAGCACCCCCACCGCCGAGCGACGGCACCACGAACAATAAAATTGCCAACCCTATCACTCTTTCGATATTCCCTCAGAACGAAATTGATGGTGGCATCCGAATAGAAACGAATCCTACAGCATCGACTGCAGCATTAACATCGACAGCGTCGACAACGGCAACGGCAACATCAATGACATCGTCAAAAGCAAAAATAGTTTCTTTCGCTACCTCTCGGTCACTCACCCCTTCTCTTCACAATGTTGCCCCTCTATCTACTCACCACACATCCCCCCTTCATCGTGTTGTTCCCGTCCTTACGTGCTCTTGTTGCGGCTTCGTAGAGTTCCCCGGGTGCAGCAAATGTGGTGGACTCCTCGGATGTGAATTCAATTCTCCCCTTCCAACACTCCAGCAACAGCAGCAGAAGCGGCAGCATCAGGATCAACCTACCCCCCAACCCCTGACACATCCAACCAATACTATTTCTGATACTCACTCACCATCACGGGTTACCGGATCCATTTTAGACCTTCGTCACCGGAGCACTGATGACAACGTCGTCGCCGACTTAGCAGCGATGATGAATTCTCATCGTCATGACAATCCCGCTTTAGCCTTCATAGAGAACGCTTATCGTTTTATGGGCGAGTCATCCCCTCTACCACCGCAGCCAGCAGTGGGATCACGACTACCGGCGTTAAGGACCACTTCGCCACACAGTAACCGCCGACACCAGACGAACGATCAGTTGTCATCAGCCACACCAAGGGAGCAGGTGCTTGACCAGGCGACGACGTCTACGTCAGCTGTGGCGACGACATCGCCTTTGGCAACCGTGACCACAAGTGCACGCCATGCCAGATGCCCTTCTTGTCTCGTTGTTTCCACATTGCACACACTTCCTTGGTCGGACGGTTGCCGAGTTTGCAAGGTGAAAGATAGCGTGGACACAGAGTGGTGGGCTCTCACAGTCAGCGAGGCGGAGTACCTCGTAAGGGGGTTCCCGAGGAGTGGGAGGGGCTCGAGAAATGAGAACTCCAAGGGAGAGGAGAAAGTAAAAGATGCTTGGGCCACAGGATCTCGCAGGAGGAATCCCACCTCGCCAACGCAGCACCAGTACGGCCAACAACATCAACGACAACGACAACATTTATCTTCTGCTTCACATGCGCCAAAAATTCCAATGCTGCGATGTTCCCTTTGCCGCTCTGTGGGTTTCATAGGTGGAAAGTCGTCACGGACGGGATTAATGACGGTCGGCTTGCCTAAGGGTTTTAAGAGGGGGACTACTAGGGACGGGAACTGTGAAGACGAAGGTTTGCTTAGCGCATGGAAGTCTCGCTTAAAACACATTGAAAATTGTCCAGGGAGCTCCCTCGGTAGCTCTGGTGTTGATGTTGAGTTCTTTGAGAAGGAAATCTCTTGGGAAGAGGCTAAATTCCTCTACAAGGCGTTATCCAGCGAAGGAGGTGTCGAAGGTGTTGGAGGGAAGAAAAATTTCGTCTCGGCGAGCTACGAGTCCAGGAGCGAGGGAAAGGTAAAGGAAGGGATGGTTGTGGTTGGAATGGAGGACGGCAGCAAGAGTTACGATACGCAAAGCTTTGATGGCGGAGTAGAGACTAAGGGGAAAAAAAAAGTTTTCGGAACTGTTGCATCCCTTCCGTCTGTCAGCCCAAGACAGAATCGGGCGGAATGCTCCGGTCTATTGATCGACACGATCCCCGATCTGACGACGGGTATTGTCGTCCCCGCGCTCGTCGGCAGGAAGAGGGATACCAGTGGCCAAATTGCCGGTGGTCAAGGCAACGGAAATCAAAGTGGCTCTGGGAGAGGGAAGAACAAAGAAAACGGAGAGGGAAGTGTGTCAAGTGCGGCTGCGATTGCAAGGGTAACTTTGACTACCTCCCCCCCTCCACCACCAACGCAAGACCTGGATAGACAGCTCAACTCACCACACCCGTCCTCAACCAGTGGCAGTAGAGCTTTTTATCCTTCCAACTCCACTCCCCCTCTCCCTCCTCATTCAATTTCCACCGCCTCGATCGACAGCATTTCAAAAGTTGACAACTTTAGAGACTTCGACCAGCTTGCCCTTGTGGAACCCGACGTATACCTGCGGCGCGCCCCGAATGAATACCCACAAGCATACGTGCTCACCGGCATCGGTGGGGTAGGTCTCTTGCCCTCGTCTTCCAAAGAAATTTTAGACGATGCCAAAGGCTACTCTAACGACAAACTGATCGTCAACAATTTCCAACAGACCATGCTAGAATCGTCATGCTACCACCCGCTTGTGTCGCATTCCCTACGGTCCATCTGTGAGTCTGTGCTGTCGACAAGTAACCGCGGTGTTGGAGTTGGTATTGGTGCAACTAGTGTTGGCAAAAATGATGGCGAGACCGGCGGTTCAGGTGTCAGTCTTACCTCTGGAATTGCGAAAGGTCTCACCACCCGCGACATCCTTAAGTTTATCAAAATAGAGTACGTCAATAGTGTTCGACGACGGGTTAGTCGGGTCTCGGACGTTGGGACATCGAATGAACTCCAGACACTTGACATCACTGGCGGAAGAACAAGCCAAAATCGGCGCTCATCCAGACGGCGCGCAACCACACGCCAACAAAATGAAGGAGTAGAAAACGTGGACGACGCCATACGCAGAAGCTTGCGGTTCCCTGGGATGTCACGGAATGGTTCCTCTCGTGCCTCAAGACGGCTACTCTTAAATGGGTCGGTTGGGAATCTTCGACGGAGGAGGGTCAGTGGTGGTACGAGGGGTGCTGCTGATGACAGCGGAACGGTTAACAATAACACTGCCACTGAGCCGTCGAGCGACCGCTCTGAGAATCTTCACCAGGACGACGACATCTCTTCGAGGTTACCTCTACTTGAACCTCGATCAACATTTACGCCGTCGTCTCTACGCGCAACAACGACAACGACAAACAGGAGCGACGGAAACAACAGCACAAGCAACAACATCAACTCAACCCCCCCCTCGCTCTCTTGGACAGTCTGGGACAAGAGCAGTGAGGAAAGCGGTCGCAACTCAGGGCGAATGATCCTCAGGAACCTACTCAGGGGTACCGAAAGTGGACTGAAAGAGGTACTCGATACCCTGCTTAAAGACATGGAAGCCTGCTGTGGAGGGGGAGTAAGAACGAGAAGTAGATTGACTACGACGACGGCAAGAGCAGCGATGGATACTTTGCTTCCAACAAACAATGCTCACACCAACGGCTCTACTGTGACACCAAAACCTCGTGTTGTCACTCGTGAGAGTCTTCACCCGCTTGCCCTCCATTGCCGTCCCAGTCTCGGGGAGAAGGGACGTTCTTTCGGCGAGTCTATAATTTTCCAACCCTTCTTCTCCACCACCATTGCCACGGGTGAAAACAAGGAAAGAAAAGGCCTGCTCGTCCGTGTCGATGGAATGACGGACTTGCCACCTGCAAGGCAGTCTAGAAATATGTCTGCGAATCGCAACCCTAAGCTTTCGTTCTCTCGTTCCCGTGATTCAACCCCATTCCTTGTTATTTCCGCCGATGAATTGTCCAAGGAGGCAGCAAATTCCTTGCCTGAGGATAATGACAAGGAGAAGCAAGGCATCACGGTCTTTCTCCCCGATGCAGAGGAGATTTTCTACTGGTACGAGGAAGGCGGGGGGGGGGAGGAGAAAGAGGACGACGACGACAGCGGCGGCGATGACAAGGAAGGAAAAGGGGATGGTGGACACCAAGACAGCGAAGTCGGAAGTAAGGGGAGGGTAGACTTAAGCGCAAAGGAAAATGAAGATGATATTGTGATAGAGGAGGTGATAGGCATGGAAGAAGAGGAAGAGGCGTTGACTATGCCCACAACACCCAACGGCACGACGCACGAAAGCATTACTATTCAGCAGCAGCGACGGCGGCAGCAGCAGCAACAGCAGCAGCATCTAAGACCATGGCTCTCGAACCTGCCCCAACCTCAAGCGGCGTTGCTACTTCAGCTCCTTCTTCGGTCGCGTTCTTCGGCACTTCGTTCTGAAATCTCTCGTCACGGATCCGGATACCATGAACTCCCATTTCAGCTCGAGAATACGGCCTCCTTAACCCACTCACAAACCCTATATCGCGGTCGGCCCTCGAATATAACCAGCATCCTCGACGACAACCCCGCCGTTACGGGGGGACGTTCGGCGAACTCGACGACAGCTGTCGAGGAGACCAGGTTTGAGGACTGCAGTGACTCTGACTGCGATGAAACAAAAGACGGATCCGAGGACGAATACTCCAGTGATGACGGCAAAGATGACAACAAGGTGGTTGCAGCGGTTCTGCCGACGCCGATTTCATCTCTTCACAATAGAATTCGCGACACCTCGACTATCACTTCCTCGGGGTTGATAAGGCGAAGAGGCGCTAACAATATTAGTACTGGCAATACCAGATCCCGCTGTACCGTCAGCACCACAAGCAACTCCAGCACCGTTGACTTCTCCAGCACCTCTAATACTGCCAGTCCATCTGCCATACCTGACAATTCGAACGAGACATCTCCCCTCACAGGCCCGCTTTATTCGCAGGGACGCACTAAAATCGATGATGATTCTCTCCTCTGCCTTTTGCAGTCTTCTGGAGTTCTCTCCGAGTACTCTCCTTCCTTCATATTGTATCTTCTTGGGAATGGTTCGACTCCCAAACACGGACCGATTCGCAGATCTCGACGTCGGCTTCGTCTCTTCGTGGATTGCAAGCGGCGGCGAGCCCACAATATTTCGACCAGGGACCTCCATAGCTCACAGAACAATAGCCCGACAATGAATGTAGTGGGCGGGTGCGACGAGAAGCTCTTCCATAGATGGAGGAGTGGGGTCCTCAAATCTCGCCGGGAATTCAAGACTTTGACAACCTCTTCTCACGATGATACTTCGGGAACTTCCTCTGGCGGTGGGGTTAGCTGGTGGGACAGCTCAGACAGTGACAGTGACGGCGATAATTGCGACAGCGACTTCGCTGTAAAGAAAGCGGCTCGAAGCTTGCATCTCACCTTCCCAAAGATTGGGAAGAAGCCGCCTCGGAACTGTAGCATCACGGTGAGCTGCGCTAGCGGATTTCCGACAATTGCCCCTTTAGGGATGCGCATTTGCTGTGGTGTAGACCCAATAGGCGACAAAAAGTTCAGGGCCGTGTACTATTACGAGGTGACGGTTGAGACCGCCGGCTTAGCGCAGATCGGCTGGGTCCTCACCCCCGATTATCAGGGGGATAGCATGCGAGGGAAGGGCGTTGGCGACGACGACGTGAGCTGGGGGTACGATGGACACCGAGGATACCGATGGCACAGCGGGGGGGGGCGCTGGGGAGGCAAGTGGAAGGAGAACAGCGTGGTAGGGGTTGTCGCCGTGATTGAGAGCGTGGAAGCTGCTGACGGACGACCCGTGACTGGAACAGGGGGCGAAGACGCAGACGAGGAGGACCTATTCAGCGACCTCGACGGAGACAGCAGCAGTGAAGAGGAAGGCGACAGGACAAGGAGCCTTGGCGACGGGAGGGACAAGGCGAAAACACCCACCGCGAAGTGCAATTTCGCCTTTAGCTTAAACGGGAGTTTTGCGTCGCCAATGGGAACTGCCTTTCGAGATGTCTTGCTCCCTCTTTCTCCCTTCGATGCGATCAATTCCAATGCTACGACTATGGAGATGGCAGATCTGATCGGTCTGCGACCGGGTGTCACAATGAACAAGAGCTTCAAGGGCTCACTGAACTTCGGGCAAAGTCCCTTCGCCCATCCCCCAGTTGACAAGTACCCTGATTTCCGACCAGTTACCAGCTTCCGCTTCGGAAAAGACGGTCCTGACTTACGCACTGTGGATAGCAACGGAGGACCGATGGCCGCAGTAAAAAACGAAAGGATCGACGCGCCTCTCGCCGGTAAGCAAGACACTCAAGCCCACGACAAGATCGATACGCCCATAGCAAAGAATTACTGGGGTTACAAATTCTCTGTTGAAGAAGTGATTGGCGCTGCTGATAAGCTCGATTTCGGACTAATCACGGAATTTGAGCTCCTTTACGATCCCAACCTTACCGAGGACGAAGAAGAACGCGCGATTATGACGGGCATGGACCCTAAATCGACTCCCCCGAAGGCGACTTCGACAATAAATGTGTTGAATGAGAGCTACCAGCAACACCGCGAGGCGGCTGAAAGTGAGGGCGGAGATGTTGACGACGACGACGCTGATAACTCTTTTGAAGGCCTCTCACTCTCACGCCAAGTTGGCGGCGACGGAGACGGCGAGGACAGGTTACGGGGCGAGAGATACGAGCTAGCAACGGAGGACGACGAGTTTGTCGAGGAACATTTGCGATCGCTGATCGAAGACTTGGCGGGCGGGGCCAGCGCGCGGGCAGTAAACACTATTTCTGAAGGGCGCAGAGCGGTTGAAAGTGCTTCTGGGGATACTGGAGCGGGCAATTTCGTATATAATGATGACGATTTCGAGATTGTTGACCATGATGCGGACGAAGTGGAATCGGGAGAAATCGAGGCTAGCGAAGACCTAGACAGTGTAGAAGAAAGGGAGGTCGACAAGATTATCCAAGAGGGCGATCAGTACGAGGAGGAAGAAGAAAAAGTCAGTAGGCAAACCCCGCAGACCCCAAATAATACGTCGTTGCCCAAGATCTGGAGGCCAGTATCTTCATTCAAGAGTGATGGGAGTCGGATATCATCTTTTGGGGACATTCTTTCCACAAACAAACCAAGTTCGGCAATTGGTGTTGTAACCACTCCCGGATTCCCGACTGTCGCCCGCCCTGTAGGCTACAAGCTTGTCTACTTTGATGGGACGAGGGGTATCAGCGGCTGGAGGCCAATACCACCAAGTGGCTTTTCGTCCCTAGGTGATGTCTTTGTAGCTAAGGGCGGCAGCTCCGACGATTTTTTCGAGAATCTGAGCGACGAAGAGGATTTAGAGGTAGATAAGTATGAGGTAGGAAAGGCAAGTGGTCGCGGCAGTCCAAGAAAGAACTTGAAGTTAGAATTCGTCAAGAGCCGCCCTCCGGCGCTGGATCTTGTTGTCTGTGTTCGTACTGATCTTCTCAAAACTCGCACCGAGAGTGAGGTCCATTCTGTGGTAATTAACAACGGAGCGTGCAAACTAGAGAAGACATCGACAGGAATTAGTACGGAAAGAACATTCCGCTTCTGCGATGATGTCGACACCGGTGCCGAAGATCTACTGCGTTACTTTGACGCTGGCGAGGTTCAAAAAAGCAACGTGAACGGCCAAGGCACAACTATCGACGATGGTGTTGAGGAGGATCAGGGGAGCGAAGAATTTATACCGCCGGGCACAGATTTTGAGGCTGCGGAGACAGAGGACAAGTTTTTCTCTTCAAGCATGATTTATCTCAACGGTCCGGCATCAACTCTCACAATCAACCCGAATTTGACCTTTTCAACTGAGGTGCTGCGAAGGGTACTTCCTCATGCTTTGAGGGAGGAAGGAGATAGTTTCGACAGAATTCTGAAAACGCTGTGTTGCTGCGTGG
>Ga0115554_1000608_pt1 | contig 25021 bp, 24 predicted proteins | sample COGITO_mtgs_1104_3_FD_87283 | JGI IMG/M metagenome (GOLD analysis project Ga0115554, IMG submission 87283) | Pelagic marine microbial communities from North Sea - COGITO_mtgs_110404 | ecosystem: Environmental > Aquatic > Marine > Epipelagic | place: Germany:Helgoland, sampling site Kabeltonne... | reverse complement strand
TTAGGAGATAAGCCCGTCGAGGTGAGATGCATGGTGAATGGTGATTTGCTGACACACTCGGAATTCACGAAAACCCCCAAACCCCTTGCAACCCCTTGCAACCAACCCCTTGCAACCAACCCCTTGCAACCAACCCCTTGCACGCACCACACTCACCACACTCACCTCACAAAATCATAACCGACAGATTGTCGAGATTGGCTGCGGTACCGCTGCTGGTGCTAACTTGATCACTCGTGAGGTGCTCCCCACGAGCAAGTACCTCGCTTTGGACATGCAGCAGGCTGCCATCAACACATGCCACGAACGTCATGCCACTGAAGACAACCCGGGCCTAACCTGCCAGATCGTCCCCAACGGCGTCGGGAACGGCGGAAACAAGGCCCCCAGAGAGGACAACAGTGTTGACTTCGTAATTATCAGTGAGACCCACATCGCCGATGTCGTCATTGGAGACCTCGAGAAGGAGATCTTCAATGAGATTGTCCGCATCCTCAAGCCCGGGGGTCTCTTCCTCTGGGGTAACGCCCTCCCTACTCGTGTCTGGGAGGAAGCCGCTGAATACCTTCCCACCGTTGGTTTCGAGCTTGTCAATAACTACAACCACACAGAGGGTGCCGTCATTGCCCGTGACGAGGACTACGAACGTGTCGAGGCAGTCATGGATGAACTCATTGGCAAGTACCCCATCATGAAGGCTCCCTACTTTGGCGAAAGGTGCACCAAGGTCACCAACCGTCTCATTGCTAACTTCTATCGCCACCCCGGAACCGCCTTGTACCTGAAGATGGTCACTGGTTACGACAGCTACATGCACCAGGCTTGGAGGATTAACAAGTAAAGGCGACGGCGAGATGGCGGGAGATGGGTTAGGAGATGGGCAGATGGCGAGATGGTGAGATAGCGAGATGGCGATAGGCCACATCCGCACACATCCGCACATCCATCAGACACTTCTCCTCTGCACGTGCACAAAAGACAAACACACATCGGACAAAAAAAGACTACAATTTAAAGCTTGCTCGTAATAACACTAAATAAATACCATAAAATTAAATGCTAGCAAATTTGCAAAGGATAACGAACAGTTGAACGGTTGAACGAACGGTCGAAAGAACGAACGGACGAAGAAACAACAAAAACAGAAAACAAAAAAACTTCCAAGGCTCAAACGACGCTCGTTTATTTTTTTTAAGACAATATCGTCCAAGCCCCAACCACGTCCATACGCACGCACGAAGGCCAGAAATCGGCTCACTATTCACTTCTCAAATATTCGTTGGACCGATCTTCCTACTCTCATTTCGTGAAATTTAGATCAGGTCGGCAACGTTCATGGGCATCTCCTCAATCTGGGTGTTGTAAAAAGACTCAATGTCCCTGAGGTAGCGGACGTCGCCCTCGGTGAGGAAGTTGATGGCGACTCCCTTCCTACCGAAACGTCCAGAACGTCCGATCCTGTGGATGTAGTTCTCGCGGTTGGTGGGGAGGTCGAAGTTGATGACAAGGGAGACCTGCTGGACGTCGATACCACGGGCGAGGAGATCGGTGGTGATGAGGACGCGACTGCTTCCACTGCGGAATTCGCGCATGATGATGTCACGCTCCCTCTGGTCCATATCTCCGTGCATGCAGGAGACGGTGAAGTCACGCTGCTGCATGTGCTCCTGCAGCCAGTCGACCTTGCGGCGAGTGTTGCAGTAGATAATGGCCTGGGTGATGGTGAGTGTCTCGTAGAGATCGCAAAGGGTGTCGAGCTTCCACTCCTCGCGCTCGACAGCAATGTAAAACTGTTTGATACCCTCAAGAGTGAGTTCGTCCTGTGTGTGTGTGTGTGTGTGTGCGCGTGCGCGTGCGTGTGTGTGAGATTGTTGCTTTGGGTGCTGGCAGCTATCAATGTCCCAAGAACGCCAACCTCAGCGAATTGTGGTTTATATCGGTCTTCAGAGGAGGCGAGCCTCGCGGCCGCTCTCCTCCTAACGTTCTCAAACTTTAAGTATCATTGGCAAGCTGCTTCATTACGTTTCGTTTCGTTCCGTCTCGTTTTGTTTTGTTTCGTTTTCGTTTCATTCACTTTCATCCCAAACACAACACAACGACGCCCAAGGGCAACAAACAAAAAACACTCACCTTCTTCACGAGGATCCTGACAGGGTCGCGCATGAAGCGCTGGGTGACCTCGAGGACATCGAGGGGCATGGTGGCCGAAAAGAGGCAGACCTGCACCGATTCCGGGAGGAATTTAAAAATATCGTAAATTTGGTCCTTGAAACCGCGAGAAAGCATCTCATCGGCCTCGTCAAGGAAGAATTGCCTGATGGAGTCCAGGCGGAGGGCGCGGCGGTTGATCATGTCGAAGACACGGCCGGGGGTTCCGACGACGACGTGGACACCACCCTGAAGGGTGCGGATATCGTCACGGACGGCGGTTCCTCCGACACAAGCGTGTACGCTGATGTTCATGTAATCACCCAGGGCGATCACAACCTTCTGAATCTGCTGGGCCAGCTCACGGGTGGGAGCCAGAATAAGGCTCTGGCACTCGCGGAGCTGAGTGTCTAGCTTCGCGAGGGTCCCAATCGCGAAGGTGGCGGTCTTGCCAGTTCCTAAAGGTTAAAGGTTATAGGTTAAGTTTGGGTTTGGGTTAGTTCGGCGTTGCACAACCAAAAAGCTCAAAAGAACAAAACTCCACCACCACCACAAAGAAACACACAGAAGACGGTGTTTCGGTCAGACATGGATCATTGTTCGCTCAATACCGGCGGTTAACCAGCAAAATCAGACTCGAAAGATGGTGTTTGATTTCCTATCATCACTCCGCAGGGCAGTTCACTTTCGACAACAATGCATTTATTGCATGCAAACACACTTACCAGACTGAGCCTGCGCAATCAAATCCCTTCCAAGCATGGAAGGCTTGACAGCACGCTGCTGGATTGCCGAAGGCTTCTCGAAACCATAGGCGTAGATACCCCTGAGAAGATCCTCAGGGATGTTCATGGCATCGAAAGACTCGATAGCCTCATCCCAGTTGGAGGAGATGTCGGCATCCGACACTCCACCCAATCCGGGTTCTCCCCCCTCACCGGCAGGGGCCGGTCTACAATAAACAAGCAGAAAGAAGAAAAATACGTGTTAATAACACCTCACAATAAACAAGATGGGCCTCGGCGACTTTCTCTGGGGCCAATAACTCCCAATGCAGCTCACTACTTACTCTTGCTGTTGTTGTTCGTTAACTAGTTCTGCATAGAGAGCGCGTCTAGGGTGTTAGTAGCAGCCCATACAAGGTTAGGAAGCATGTGCCGAGCCACGAAATCGACTGGCGTTGCAGCCAGGTCTATCAATTCCACAGGTAGCACCTGTTTGCGCTATTTTGAATCTCCATGGGGTCACAAATCGATAGAGGGACGCGATAATGGCAAACAAATCATAAAAACTAAATCTTACCAGTCATCTTTGAATTGGGGCTGAGGCGGGACATGAAATGATGGGTGGAGAAGAGTAAATAACAATTTTCGTAATTATGTCTTAAAAATCCGGCTGCTGAGAATGGAGTTTCTGAATATCGCTGCAAGAAATTTTGCAGCGTCGGAAAGTAGGCTAACGGTTCACATTGATGGAGAGGAGGGAGGATTCTTCTTCTCTTCCTCTGCAATCACAAACCTTCAGAGGGCGGCATCAGATGCAGGAGTTAACGATTGGTTAACCGAGAGCATACTCGCGAAGGGCCGTGCGATGGAGGAAATTTGTGGGTCAGGGGGATCGACTTACTGCATGCTTCTTTCATTATTGCTGCATGACTTTGTTGGAGTTGGTGATAGCAAAGCAAGCATGGCGAAAAGTGTGCCTGTAAAGGAGAGTATAGAGGTAGCAATGGGTGTGGTATGTGATGTGTGCGACACGCTCGGTGTTTCTGGGCTGTTCCTGGCACAAGATGTGATCGACAAAGGTGGTTGGAAAGATATAGCGATGAATTTGCAGCACCATTTGGATTCTGACTCAGTATGCATTGTACCGGACTTGGAATTGAGCCTCCCGATGCATCTGGCTTTCACGACAATGCGTTCTCTAGGACTTTTCGAGAAAAACTGCTGTGAAAAATCCATTGAGCGAGTTATGGATCGGTGAGTGAGCAGTAAGCAGCACCATTTGTTTTTTTATGAATTCCCAACTCTGACCCTGACCCTGACACTACCCCAACAACAAATATTATTCCACTCACAAACTCTTATCCAAAATTGCTTTCATACCACCACCACCACCATTCAATGTGTAGAATCAATATTATAGAGGTACACGGTGAAGGTAGCGAAAAATCGTCAACATTCTTGAACCAGCTTCTTGTTCCTATCTCCAACTTCTTGTCGGTCTCGACTTTGACTCGGCTAGTCGAATCATTGAAACAAAATCGTAGAATCGTCCCTCACATTGCATTGGTCATAGATTTGACTATAACTGCTGCGAGCGACATCAAACCCTACCTGGACCACTTGGTTGCAACAGGCGTGAATATACTATTTGTTCAGGAGCTCATCTCCAGTCCTCACAAGGAAGGGTTTCTTGGGGAATGTATGAAGAGGTCAATTTTTGTTTTCGAATGCCTCCGAAAATCGTTTTGCGAGAAGCTGTGCTTTGCATTGGGTATTGACACAGCACCTGGAGTGCTCGAAATAACGACACAAAATATCAGCGCCAGTCCCTACGTGACTATCGACTTGTTCAGGTGAGTGAGTACTAACGTCATGTTTTCCTTTCGACTAAGAATGTTTTGCTGACACACAAATCGTATCACACTCTATAGGCGTGGGATAAACACTGAGTGGGAGGCTGATGATGAAAAACCTTTCTATGACGATGAGTTGAATGCCACCTTCTTTACGAGCTCGGTCAATACCACAATCCAGAATTTCTACTTTCGTTTTTCCTTCAGTGAGAAGATAAATAATCCAAAATTTGCTACTATTCTCGTATGTGGGCGCTGTCAAGGGAGCGTTACCACCCTTCGGGGGAGTGTGACGAAAAGTATATCGATTTTACGAAATGTCATAATTCAAAAAAAGTTGGTGCCAGGCGGTGGATTCCTTGAGACTTTGATCTCTCTCGCTTTGGAAGAAAGCGCAAAAATTCTCGACCATAGAATTGCATGTTGCTATCGGTCGTCAGATATCGAAGATGATGGCGAATTTGAAGAAATAATAGCGACCGGTTGCGTGGTTTTGAGGAGGATCGGAGAGATATTCCAAGACATGGCAACAATGATTTTCTCGAAAGAGAGCATGTTGTCATCTGACGGTGGCGAATTTAGTGGTTTTATATTGCAGCAACAGCTTGCAAAGCGATTAAAATCGTTGCTGGAGCAATACGCACGCGTCCATAATGTCGATAGCTGGTGGTGCGATAGTGACTGCATTCGGTTTGTGCTTAGTGAACACATTTCAAGGACGAGGGAGGGGATGATGTCCTCACCAACATTGATGCTTGACGATTGGTTATCAAAAAGATGCGCGTATGAGCGCGCTTTTGAGGTCATACTGTCGACCTGTTTAGAGTAGGACAAACAAGAAAGTAGAATTGGTTTCTTACATTAAAAAAAAAAAATATCCAGTTAGTTTCCTTTTATATCCTCTTCACTGCAGTGTCAAAGGTGTAAACGGAGCAGTCAGTGCCAGTTCCGCCGGCAGTGTCTCCGCACTCAGTGCCAGTTCCGCCGGCAGTGTCTCCGGCCGTGTCGCCAGCAGGGGTGGAAGCGACACACACCATGTTATCCCAGTCAATGGCGTAATCTCCATGGCAATCAGAGTCGCTAAAAATACATGGAGCAGTCTGTCAATCACACTACATAGTCAACCATATCCACGTTTCAACCGCCACTGGCTAACAATATCAACCTTTTTTGAAGGCTCCGCTTTTATTGGCGATTTTTGTTGAGGCTGCTCCAAGAAAAGAGTATTTTTGGGAGCATTTTTGGTGATGTCTGGGTCAACAGGACTTATAACCTCTCCTGTACCTCTCCCCAAGCCTAATCCCTTGCCCACCTCTAGGTCTACGTCCTCGTTTCCGTCCACTTGCATAACCTCCTCTTCGTTTACCTCCGGGTTTGTAGCCGCTGTGGAAATCGTCTGCATACCCCCCTCACCGTCACTCTCGCCATCGCTCTCGCCCCCCACCTCTCCATTCTTCTCCCTTTCTTCTTCAATCTCAATATCATCTACTAAGCCTCTCCGACCCTCGATTCTTGTAATATCCTTCAAAGGGCTAGTTTTGAAACTCGCCCTGTAAAGAAGTTCTTCCTCTTTAGCTGCCTTTAGCTGCAGCTTCTCTTTCTTCTCCTGACGGAGCTTCTTCTTGGTCTCGTTAATAGCGTTTTTTTCCTTGACAACCAAAGAGGTGGACATAATAGCATCGAGCCGTCGAAGAGCAAGGTCAGAGAGGGTCACTTCTGCCCAAGATTTCGACTTTTCGACCTTTCGATGAAGCATCCAGCGTTTACTACCAGGAGATTCAAGGCTAATGTTCGCCTGAGACTTGGATCGGATAAACTCACTCTTTCGAGTAGTTGGATCAGGAGATTGCACATTTACAGACGTAGTAGTCAACAAGAGCTCATTTTTCAGCTTTGCAACCTCCATTAGCAAATTGTCCCTCTCATCTTCCACCTTGTAAACATATGAGAGAAAACGATACTCGCCGCCTTTCTCTTTTATCCGCATCCGCAACGACGGCTTATTAACGTAATCGCCTCGCAAATATTTTACAAACTTTCGTCCCCAGTAACCACGCCAATTCTTTTGAATTCTATTGCAGAGCGCCTGCTTTTGTTTCCCATAGAGGTCCGGGATTGCAACAATAAATCGGAAGAGCTTCCAAGCACACCTTGCTCGGAACATTTTCTGTATCTTTGTGGCAGTCTCATGTCGCTCGACAGTCCTCCTCCAAATTTCTTCTTCTTCCCTTTTTTTGAGATCTTGCGGGGAAAGGGGCGCACTACTGTCAAGTTTAGCCAAGTCATTATCATCATCCTTATCGTTTACATAAATGTTTTCTTCATCGCTGTCACTACTAATCCCACTCTGGCTCGATTCTTCATTTTCATTGTCGTTATTGTCATCGTCATCATTATCGCTACCAACACTTTCACCACTTTCATCTTCATCTTCTTCGCCCAAGGTTGCTTGCTGCACTACGAGGGACTCTCTAGGAAGTGTCATGCCAGGACTTGAGATGGTAAACTTACGTTTCTTTTCTTGAGAGCTCAGTGACACATCATCACCAAGTATCTCCTCACCAGCATTGTCATGTTCCGACATTGCGCGACGATCAGCAGCCTTATCAAAAGAGGACAGGTATGAAAAATGTTGTTAAATGTGCCGTCAGTTGGTATGTGCCTTAAAGAGAGAAATAGCTAGAGAAAATAACAACAGAGGTGCTCTCAATTGCACTTTAGACGATACGCAAGTGCAAAGAACGCTGATAATTCCTTTTAAGAGTGAGCTCTTTGGATTGGCAACTTGCTTTTTTTTTCTCTACCAAGTCTTTGAAAATGACTAGTGATATTTTTTTTCTAAGCAAGGACGCATCTTCGCATACAACACCCTCTACTACCCGCCGAGGGAACTGGATTTGATTATTCTTTTTGAACACACCCATTCTGCCACTGACCAATACTTTTGCCACCAGCACAACTCTTCACCAACAACCTAAACTAATCAAAAATATTCGACTACAAACAGCACCACTATTTCAACCCTAGTGACAATCGCTGGATCTATTCTTGCATTGGCGGAGGCTACAAACAGCACCACTATGTCAACCCTAGTGACAATCGCTGGAGCAATTCTTGCATTGGCGGAGGCAATGTTTTACATATTCTACAGACTTTATTTATTGCCCCATATGAATGCACCATCAAGAGCCCCGCCCTATCCCGGGAAATGTTCTCGTAGTGACTTTATTCTTCGGATTTTGCATAGAATTGAAAACGAGGGTAGCGCCGAAGACAATGAGCGAATGAAGATCAAGAAATTTCTTCGCGGATGGTTCTTCGACATCGAATTTGAGGCCATTCTACAAGGCAACATTGTTGAGTTTCTGGCCTGGGCCATGTTTTCTAAACACACAGGGTGTTTAGAAAGCGACGAAAGGTTGCAAATCGAAAAAGTTTTGGAATACGTCGCAACCGTACATAGCATCAAATTTACTGAGGGCTATAACGAGACTGCAAAGTGTGCTCGTTTGAACCTCGAACCAGTCTCCCCTTTGCACAGGCCGCTGTTGTTTTACGTTGCGATTTCTTTCTTGGCTTTGATTTCCTCAGTAGTGCTGAATTCGCTAGGTTTTCGCAAGAGAAAGACACGAAACCAGCTCGTCTACTGGGTTAGGAGTGGCACCAACCCAGCTTTATCGCCGTTGATTTTTTTCCACGGTATTGCCCCCGCATGCCACTTTCCATACATTCCCCTTCTACACTATCTCTTGAGCAACAATGAACGATCAGCACTTCTCGTAGAAAACAATTGCGTATCGATGACGATGAACATGGACCCGCTGACTGAATTTGGCGTCGTCGATGGAATTCAGCTGGCGACTGCAAGGCATTTCCCGACGAACAAAAAGTTTGTGCTAATGGGTCACTCAGTCGGAACGTGCCCGATAACATGGTGCCTGAGAGCATTCCCCGAAAGCGTGGAGAAAATTTTTCTTTTGGACCCTGTGACGCTTCTTCTGAGCAATCATGACGTCGCAGTAAACTTCTTATACCGAAAATCGTACAAAACGATTTCCGAAATCGTTATAGATCTTTTTGCAAGCAAAGAGATGTTCACGCGTACCTTTCTGGGGCGTCATTTCTTTTGGTTTCGCAATGAGTTATGGCTTGAAGACGTGCCAGGTCACGTAGAGACAACAATTTTGATCGCCGGAAAAGACGAAATTGTCAACGGAGAGAGTGTCCGAAGGCTGGTCGAGAGTCTTAAGTTGAAGTCCAAAAATGACGAAAAACAGATTGATCTTATATACCGAGAGAGTCTGACGCATGCCGGAATGCTCCTCGACCGCAGTATTTACAGTGAATTAAGAAGTAACTTGTCGTCTTGTTTGAAAGGCTAGTATTCATGCATGCTCGCTCTTAAAAGCTTCCTGCTTTTCAATTAATTCTTCTTATTCTGCGGCAAAATCTTCTTTAACATTTGATCCAAAGCACCAGACCTCCTCCGAGACTGATAAAATTCGGCGACGGCGCGCTCAAAGTCGCTATTTCGGACACCTGCAGCAGCATCCCGTGCCGCACTGATCCCTGCCTCATTGGCAATACCAGCGAGGTCTGCCCCGCAGGCATTTGGAAGCAGGGATGCAAACAATTTATAGTCAATAGTCTCCGACGCAATAAGTTTTTGGCCGTGGATTCTCAATATTTTCTCCCTCCCCACAACATCTGGCAGCTCCACTCTCACAATACGGTCAAATCGCCCCGGGCGAGTTAGGGCTGGGTCCAGGATATCGAAACGATTGGTTGCAGCCATAATGACTACGCCTTCCAGGCCTTCTAGCCCGTCCATACTCGCGAGCAGCTGATTCAGAGTCTGATCAGCCTCGTCATTATTGGACTGAAACGGCCTATCTCGAGATTTGCCAACAGCGTCAAGTTCATCCACAAAAATAATACAAGGCGCGACCCTGGCGGCCTGCTGAAAGATTTTCCGAACTCGCGCGGCACCGCGACCCACAAACATTTCGACAAAATCACTCCCTGAACAATAAATGATCGGAACTCCTGCCTCAGTTGCCGTGGCCTTGGCTAGCATCGTCTTCCCGGTTCCCGGCGGGCCAACCATCAGCAACCCCTTGGGAGCTCGAGCACCGACTCGAGAATACTTTAGAGGATCGCGAATGGTATCAACAAGTTCCATTATGGAAAACTTGGCGTTGTCAATACCCTCGACGTCACGGAAATACACACGGTTGGCTGGATCACTGAGCAATGATTCTCGAGCAATTTTTCCAACCTTGTCTTTCTCACCATTGCCGGGCATGTTAGCCTTAAATATCCGGTAAAGCCAGTATATGTACAGAGCGGGAATCATATTCTGGGCCAACATCAACATTTTTTGTGCTGCCGTCTTGGGGAGAGGAGGTCCGCTTCGAATCATAACATTCTTAAGTGTGTTTCGTTTCGTGGCCTCCAAAAGTGGTAGTACGAGGGTTGAATCGATGCTGGTCGGGACCAATGTGTACCACCTTTTGATATCGTTTCTGCCGAAGAGGGTCTTGTCTTTGGGAATGCGAGTGATATCGAATCTGCCATTCCTCGCGACCACGTCAAAGATAAAATTCTTCGTTTCGGATCCAAACCCCCCCCCAATAGTTAAGCGATCGTAGAATTCGCTGAACGGGATTTGAATTGAAGGCGTCATTCTCATCGCTTCCGCCATAGTCAGCGAGCTGGTCGCCACAATTGCACCAGACTGAACCTTCAATAAGTAGGATTGTCTCATGAAGTAGGTCAACATCGGGTATAGGCTGAAGAAAAAGCTCACGACGAACAATAGCTTGGACAATTTATATTTCTGAGGGTGGTTTGCTTTCATACGACTCTTCACTTGGGCCAGGGGAGCCAGGGGGGCAGTAATCGGCCGAGCAACGCGCTTAATCCTCGCCAAAAACCGAGAGCGTTTGGGATTGCGGTCGTCGTCACTACCTTTGACATGGGCGGGCAGGTGGAAACTGGTGCATTTGGCCGGCCGGGGGAGTGGGTGTATTGGGTGCAAGAATGCTGCAGTCGGCGTTCCAATTATCATCACCATGGCAGCGAAAGCCAGAAATGAAACCAATTTGGGAAAACCCATGATATGTAAACGATGGATAGAAACGATTTTACGATTTTCTCGGTCTATTCCTTCGTTCTTCCTTTGGGGATCTGTAGGAGCCAAGAGTTAAAGACCAACCCGGTATAACCTCATAGATCATTTTTTTCACCTAACAAACCACCATGAGCCCATCTCTTATCGATGCCCTTCCCAGCATGCTGGACAATATCCCCAAGGATTGGCGAGGAACCACTTATCCCAACCATGCTCTGCAGGGGCGGAAGACCTTTGCCGAAAGTGTTGCTGATATGCTGAAGAAGAAGGCAGACAACAGCGTCACTATGCAGGAAATGGACTCAGTCGGTACGTCGGAGGACTACTTCCGGGTTTCTAGCAATTTCACGACCCTCTGTGAGATGACCCTAGCTGAGCTGAATGCTTTGCCTGTTGAGCAGGTTTTCACCTTTGGTAGCACCAAGATGCCCGTTGTAGCCATTGCGATGGCAACGAAGCGCGCCGTGAATCTTTATTGCGAGTCGGACGCCGCCGCCCCATTCGACGACGCCGCCTTGGAGCTCCTTGGTAAACTTGGTGTCAAGATCAACGTTGTCATTGGATCTGATGTTAGCAAATCTTCCGATGCTATCAACGTAATCAACGTTGACGGTGCTTCTGATTACGATGTCACAAAGAAGATGCACCCTAACGCCCATGCTATCCTGAGCGGGTACGTCCTGTACATCACAAGTACGAGCATGGTCCCCCCCAGCGACATTCTTGTCATCCGCAAACGTTTGGCAACCCCCATCACAAACCCCATGGCTGAGGAGATCCTCCAGAAGATTGCCGGCGTCACCGTCACGGCAAACAAGAACAGCCCCAGCGAAGATTCTCTGGCTGAGTTCCACGCCCACCTGCAGACGATGTCCGGGACTGCTGCCAACACGGCTTGCAATCCTGTGTGCTTTACTGCCGGCCTCCCAGCCACTTGCGCTGTTTGGGTCGAGCTCATCAACAGGGGAGGGCTAGACTGCTTGATGGCATCCACCGCCTACGGAGGAAGCAGTCAGCTTACGGACCTTCTCGCTGAGGCCACTCCCCAATATTTCAAGAAGTGGCAGTATCACATCCAGGGTGCTGCTGGTATGATTGAGAGTATCCGTTCGACCCTGAACGAGATGGCGGCGTGTCCTGACCTGAAACCCGTCACTGTCCTCTTCTCGGAGATCCCTACCAACCCTGATATGAAAGTACCTGATCTGCAGGACCTTGTCAACGTCATCAACGAATACCGCCAGAAGACTGGCAAGGAGTTCATCATGATGATTGACGTCACATTCGCCCCATCTGCCGGAGTGCTGGAGAAGTTTGAAGCTATGGCGCCGGATCTTACTGCTCTGTCTTTCATCAGTATGAGCAAGAGCGTCTCTCGCGGCCTTACGTGCGCTGGAACTATCATTGCCAACAAAACGGATGCTGCCATCGACCTTGTCAATGGAATTCGCAAGGTTTCCACCACCCTTGATACGGTCGCAAAACCCGACCAGCTTGTGTTCTTGTGCGACAATCACGCTGGAGTCAAACAGAGGTGCCTCGATGCTTATGAGGTCGCGCGTGCAGTTGGAGATAGTCTGTGCAGCAACGTTTTGAAACTTACAGAGAAGGTCATGGGCATCAATTTTGTGTCTACGGAGCATGCCAAGATCGGTTTTACCTCCTCCACCTTCAGCTTTAACCTCCCCTCCCCGCAAAATACCACCGATGAAATCAACGCTGCCTTGGCCCAGCAATTTGTCGACGAAATATGCACTCGTCGGGACATATTCAAACCATGTGTCAGTTTCGGACAGGATAATGGACTTGTCTACGCTACAGTTCCTGCCACAAGTACCCAGGGCGCCATCAAGGAGGAAGACAAAGCAAAGCAGGCGGTTGGCGGCGTCCAACTCGTCCGTCTATCATTCGCGCCTACAGTACCTGTCAATGATTGCAACCAAATCATCGCAGAGGCCTTGCAGAATATCTACTCCAACAAGAAGGCAAGGAAGTGAAGTGAGCGAACCAACTGTTTTTTTCTCTTCCTTTTGAAAGATAGACGATAATAAAATTAAAACGTGTTTTTTTAGAAGGGTACAAAGGTAAAGCAGCTGCAGGGAGCTCAGAAATCGCCTATATCTAAATGTTCTTTCTTTGTGTTCTTTCTTACCACTTTTTTTTTTGTCGTCTACCTCAACATTTAAAAAAAGTGAAATCGTCCCCCCAGCGATTTGCTATGTCTACGGTTGACCCAATGAGCCCCAAGACAAAGAGAAGTGTTGCGATGATTAGAGAAATTATGAGAATGCTTTTCCTGAATGTGCCTTTTCTATTTTTGTTTCCAGCATTTTCGTCTATCTTGTTTCTGGAATTGTTGTAATCGTCATCGTTCGAGTCGGCTAACTCGAGCTCAAGCCCCATCCAAAGGGGAAAAATAAGAGTTAAAGGAATTGAAGTCAGAGCCCCGATAAGCGATATCAAATCATCGAAAAAAGGGATACTGTTCGAAATCCACCAAGCGAAAAAAGTTACAGTCGTAGTGAGCACAAACCACCGTTTCCGTCTATAGGCGTCGCTATCATCCTCCGATTTTTTCCACTTTATTGACGAACAAAGCGCTGTGCAGTTGATGCTGAAGCTGACTGATACATGACTCCACAATAAGAACCCACTCAATTTCTGAAGGGTCCTGTTCGTGACGCTGTCCAATAAAAATGGAGCCGGATTCGGTCCCGACACAATACAGACCAAGAAATAAGCACCGACATAGCACAAGAGTGCAATCCTGAGCGCAGGAACAGCTGCCTTTGTTTCCCTCAGGTCCTGTCGGACGTTCAGAAGAAGCTTTTGCGATCCCACAGCGTAGGCAATTCCACTCGTCGCAGCCGCAAATTTGAACATTGACGTTTCTGGTTCTTCCTCGGTTTCTTCTGGTGGGTCACTCATTCGCGCAGAAATCGTGCAAACAACAAGAACAATCACGACAGACAAAATGCTGACAAAAGGAAGCCAACCTCCACCGAGGTGGGCGAATGTTCGGTTCTGGTTGGTGACGAGAAGTTGTATAAATGCTATCATACCGCATGTAGGAAGGCAAACAGTTTTCCCCAGCATAGATTGTATCGACTTGCTCATCGTTAGAATGTAGTTACCCAAAATGAGGACCAAATTAGAGTAATAAATACCGCTCACAATGCGTCTTTTCCACGGCGCTTTGTCTTTGTAAAGTCGCATCGACAACTGAAAATAGTCCCGCACACGTGGAGTCGTCAGCGGAGAATCGCTTGCTTCTATTTCGGTAGCAACCTTACTCAGCTGCTCAGCAGCAAGCAAATTGAAAGGTATCTGCACGAACATAAAGGTGAAGCCAAAAGACCAGCCAAGGGTATGAATAAACCCGGGTAAGCCTAGGATCCCAGTACCTACGTTTTCAGCTACAAGAAGAGCAGCAGCAGCAGGAAGCGACAAGAGTCTGTCCCCCGCGACAGCGGTTGTCTCACTGCTCCTTGTCGATTCTCGCAGCAATCCATCGTCTTCTTCCGAGCGACCAGCGAGCGAGCTAGCTCTCTGCTCGCTCACTGTCATTTTATTGTGATCCTAAGTGAAAACCCGCGCGCTACAATGCGAGGGAACTCGGAGAACAGAAATTGGACGATTCGCCTTTAAAATGACGGAGTTTAAAAAAAGTGATTTTAGAACCAACCAACATACATACCACCAACAGCCGGGGTGGAGAGGAGGTGTAAATATCGAGGGGGACCAAACTGAAGAGGCCGGCTAGCGGAGGATTCGGTATTTTAGGAGGGGGGGGGCAAAACGTTGCCGAAAAGGGAGAATTTGGTGAGCGAGAGGAGGGTAGATCTCAGCTTTTCGACTTCGATGAAAGTCAACGAGCGTAGGGGAAGTTCTCGTAAGCTTTTTAACCAACTTGGTGGTAGATTTTTTAATAAACGCTAATCAGAAGGGGAGACATAGCCAATAACAGAACGTGGTGGGAAATATTTTTGGGAAACGTCGTTGTTAAAAAATATCAAGGTTGTTAAAATTATAAAGGTTGTTAAAATTATAAAATTATCTAAAAACTGCTCTGATGCTCGAATCACATAAGGATTCCGCAAAATGGATGCCAACAGCGCCGAAGGTGGTCCCTCCACTGTTTCATGCACATGCTAAGCTTGGTTGAAAAATCATTGTTGGCACTTTCCTTGTTGCCGTACTGATGGGCCACAGCCAAATTAAAGATCGGTTTGCCTGTTTTTTTTGATTTCAAGAGAAGTATGTCCTCGTCAATGAAGAGCGACAGGATGCTAAAGGATGGGCTTGCAGCGTTATCGTCCACGTGCGTCTGATGCCACCAGTCTGAATGCCAGTACAAGATCTCTCCTTCTTCCAGATCTGTGCGATAGCATCTCTTTTGCGTCTCAGCAAACTTTGGAAATTTTTCTCTTTCATCCTCATACCCGAAGGCATCCACTTCCCCACTATAAACACCATCGGTCTCATTTCCCCGACACAAAAACCAGCTCTTTGCCCCCCCCAGTTGTATTGTATACAAATGTGCCCGGTCAGCGTCAGTGTGCATGTGCATGCCGGAGCCAGCCTGAGTCATGAAATACATCTTCCAATTGAACACCTCGTAAAATTCTGCCATGTGATCCGGTCCTAGGCACGAAAGAAAGCGTGTATCGTCAAAGTATTCTGGAGTCTCCATGAGCTTCTTCATTCCAGTCCACTGATCCAAGGTGGGCCGAAATCCAACAAAGGCAGGCCCCCCCAGCTCGCTACTCAAAGAGGCATCCAGCGCGCTCTGTATTGTGTGGCCTTCAATCGAGTCCTCGTCGCTACCCTCAATGGCTTTCCCCACCGAAACTAGGGCCTCATTTTCACCCACATGCCGTCGAAGTGCTTGCATAGACCCCCACTCTGTAAAGATTGGCCAATCCTTGGTCAGATGAGACGCAATAACAAATGGTTCGCGACGCTCCAAAGGGACTTCAAATGCTTTTTTAACAGCGTCCCAGGATTTCAGACGGACTAAGTGCCGTTCCGCCTGGCTGCCATCATAAACCCAAGAGACAGGGGGCTCTCCCGAGAGCCCGGGTAAATTGGTCCGCCAGAAGAAAAAACCGGCCACGATCAATGTCAAGAGATAAACAAACTGCCTCTTCGCCACAAATGGATTTGTTGCTTCTCCCGGTGCTGCTGTCTTTATATAATTTACAACTTCAGGGGAAGACAAGTTCTGAACTGCTGTCGCCTTTCGCCTTTGCATGGTGTTCTTGCGACCAGAAAGTACCCGGAAGCCCCCCCACAAAACAAATAACCTCAATCCGTTTGAATTTTATATTGTAATTCACTTTATTGTTCCAACACGTTTTGCTCTCGCACTTTTTTTCGAGTCAGCCCTGAGTAGACAAAGTAACAAACCATCTACCATTTTTTTCGCCAATAATTGTGTGTGAGGCTATTCATATCTATAATCTACGATCTCCACAAGAGCCGAACTAATTCCCTTAGAAAGAAGAGCCGTTGATATCCCTGTCCAGTCCTGACAGTCCACTGAGAACGTCCTTAATATGTTGAAAGCGGCTGCAAATGTTGCCCAGCGCACCACCGTTGTAGGTCTTTTGGGATTGACTGGTTTCGGCTTATGGACTATCGGAGGTCAGGTCAATGATTTGAGGAGGCAGGCCCGAGAATATGCTGAGAAGCACCCAGAGGACAACGTGTTGGATATCTCCAAGATGAAGCGGTAATATGTTTTAAGACGAGTGGGCGATTGCTAGTTAGGTAGGATGCTTATAAGATAGATGAATACGCGGTTGTGTTTGGCATCTTTGAGTAATCATCCATCATCAATATTATCCTCCCTGTTAAATGAAGGGTGAAGAAGTCAAGGCAGTTAGTCCAAGCGTAGTGAATGATTTAGCTTTTTAAACAAGCACAAGCCTACACAGTTTATAAACAAAATCACCCCCATCAGTCAGTCAAATTTCAACCTCTTCCCCGGCTTTCTTGTCATCTTCAGCGAGAATTCCGACAGGCCCTTCTTTTCCGGTCATGAGATTGTACTTCTCTTCATTATCTTTGTACTTCTCTTTTACCCATTCCAGTAACGATATTTCATTTCCCTTGTACTTTTTGAGAAGGTTGTTGACTTTATTGGCTTTCGAGGGCTCGTAGATTTGGTAGAGACGTTTGAGTTCCTCTTTTATCTCGGCAATTTTTGCGGGTGAGATTCCATTGCCTTTGCCATCATCAGGTGGAGAGTTCTCCGAGTCCTCGCCTTTGGTGGTGGCCGTGGCACTGTCACCATCACCGCTTTTTCGCCTTTCTTTCTCCTCGCTCTTTCGTCTCTTCCTCTCTTTCTTCTCCTCCTTCTTTCGTCTCTTTATTGCTTGAAACTCCTCGTCATTCTCAGCGGCGGAAAGAGCAAGCTTGCGTTTGTTTTCCGCGTCTTGTACAGCCTCTTCAGCAGCTTGAATAGAGAGCGCCTCCTCCTTCTTCTCCTCGTCCAGTTCCATGGCCCCACGCTTCTTCTGCCTCTCAGCCTTTCTCGCTTCGGCCGCCCCTGCCTCCACCTCATTATAATGGTTCACGGCTTTATACACCCACTCAGGTGTCTTCTCAACTCCCTCAGTGCTGCACTCGTAAACGTCCTTGGTGTGCGGGTCAACATAACCTTGAGAGATAGCTCTGCAAAGTTCTTCACTCCAGACAACGCCACACACATCCTCAAGGGCGTCGGCATCGCCAACGAGATTTCTGTAAGGCTCGTAGGATGCGAGCTCCTTGTCACAATTGTTCGGAGGGGGATTGAAAATAGTCGATTTCCCTGCTGCAAGGTCGTACACGACTGGATGCCGGAAGAGGGCCAGCGCTTCAATAAAATTACGCTTATACTCCCTTTGCTCCTTTCCGGTCAAATGGCGGCCATGATTGGAAATGAAAAGATCTAACAAAACCTCAAGTGCACTTGTTTCTGTCAAATCGCTTTCGAAAAAGGCTTTCCGGACGTGCTGCGTCGACGTCACGATGCCACAACCGGGGAGATTGCCCAAATAATCGCAGCCGCTCCCGATACAAGCGCACGCAACCATAGATTCCGTGAACTGGGACCAGTCGAGCTTCTCGTGGTCCTGCGCAGTCACATCGCGATATTTGAGGACTTCACCGTGAAAGGCTGTCCCCTGCTTGCAATTGAGCTTGAATAGCGTTGTTCTCACTCCATAGGGAATGGTGTCACTGTCTTCTGTAATGACGAGGCTCGGTACATTAAGCTGCTGAAATGTCTTGCTCAGGAATGTGAGCTGGGCGTCAGCCTCGTAGGGAGCAATCGTAAAGGCCATTTGATTACTTTTGAGGTGGTCGAGGATGTAGGCAAGTATTTTGCTGTGGTGCTCAGAGGAAGCACCAGCTTTCCGTGTGTTTTTAAAGTCACTGCTCATCTTGTCAGAATTGGCATGAACTGAATTGGTCAGTAGCTTTGTGTTGAAAGGGTCTGGGAAATTGAATTTACCAGTGGTGGCGGTGGCGGTGGTGGCGGCGGTGGTGGTGGTGGTGGTGGCGGTGGTGGTGGTGGTGGCGTTGGCGTCCGACTTCAAGTCTTCGAAGCTGACCTGCGTATCTACTTTGCTCTTCGCCTCCGCCATGATCCGTTTCCTTCTCCTGACTGTCTCAACTTTCATCGGCGGAGAAGTGCCATCAAAAACAATCATTACATCTCCCTTCACCTGCTGCACAATCTCCAAAATCTTGTCAATAACACTCTTCCCACACTCAGAAATGAACTTTTCTTCACGTTCATTCGTCTGGCTCTTCAAGTCATCCTTGGTCATCTGTGACAGAACAAACCGGTCAAAGTTATTCCCGCTGCTTGCGAGCAGAAGATCAGCCAAACCGTGGACAGCTGTGTGGATGAAGAGAGAGACGTCGATCAGCACCTTCGTCGACGCTGAGAATGAGTCCAGCCGACGACTGGTCATCGCTTCCCGCAGTTTCGGGATCAAACCAGCGATACCCATCGCTTTCCGTCTTGATCGGCGGGACCCCTGAAGGGCTTGTCAAGTTCAACTTTATGTATTTTTAAGTCCGTGCTGGGAAATTAAGTGTAGAAATTAGCACGTACGAGGTTACTTTAAATATTTAAGGAATCTCTACTGATTGCACTCATCCATGCTTTTTTTTGGAGAACAACAAATTCCGTCATAAATCACAATAGGGAAGATTTGTCAGCTACAATGAGCCGGCGCACAGTCAACTTTATCAATAGAATTGGACGATCCCGCGTGATCAAGTCCTCTTCTTCCTCCCTCCCTATGTGTTCATCTGGTGGCTTTTCCCAATCCCGACACTTCTCCTCCCAACCCCTCTCCCGGTTGTCTTCCCTCCGTGAACAGCTCGCATCAGAAGATGCCAACATCGACGAATTCATCGAAAACGGTAATGTCGACGGCAACAAGGGACCAGAGGGAAGGATGGAGGCTCCGACCACCAGGAAGAAGAGGAACCCCAAGAAGGAGAGGAAGCCCTCCTGGCTGTCTATTCCCCGTCCCCCCTCTTCCCCCGAGTACGATACGATTAAGTCGAATGTCCGTTCCCTCGGCCTTGCGACCGTATGCGAGGAGGCCCGCTGTCCGAACATTGGGGAGTGCTGGGGGGGCAGGGAAGGCACCGCTACTGCTACCATCATGATCATGGGGGATACCTGCACACGAGCTTGCCGATTTTGCGCTGTCAAGACCAGCAATGCTCCTCCTCCTCTAGACCCCGAAGAGCCGAAGAAAGTGGCTGAGGCAGTCGGAGGATGGGGGTTGGGTTATGTTGTTTTGACAAGTGTTGATAGAGATGATTTGCCAGATCAGGGGGCAGGCCATTTTGCAGAGGTTGTCAAGGAGGTGAGCAAGAAAAGATAAAAAAAGGCCTGTGTTCGAAATCGAAATGCGAACTCATATATATACCAACTAACCATTACTCTTTTCTTTTCTTTTCTTTCTCACAGCTCAAGAGAAACTCCCCGGATCTTCTCGTGGAAGCACTCACCCCGGATTTCAGTGGCGACCAATCACTGGTGAGCATAGTCGCCAACAGTGGCTTGGACGTCTACGCACACAACATGGAGACAGTGCGCAGCAGGACGAAAAGAGTCCGCGACAGGAGGGCTGGATACGACCAGTCCCTCAGCGTCCTACAACACGTCAAACAATCCGCCCCCCATGTTCTCACAAAGACAAGCATTATGCTGGGCTGCGGGGAGACGAAGGACGAAATACAGGAGACTATGGAGGACCTTAGGGCCGTTGGGTGCGATGTGCTCACTCTCGGACAGTATCTCCAGCCCACGCCCAAGCACATGAAGGTGGCGTCGTATGTCACCCCGGAGGATTTTGAGGAGTGGGGGAAGAAGGGTGAGGAAATGGGATTTAAGTATGTCGCCAGCGGACCGCTTGTCAGAAGCAGCTACAAGGCGGGAGAATTCTTCATCGAGAACATGCTCAGAGGTGAAAAAAAAGTCGTTGTCGAGGAAACCAAGGGGATTCGTGGTGGTAAATGAATAGGAAACTCAGGGCAACAACAAACGAAGCAACAAACGGAAAAAGAAAAAAAAAAGAGAAAGGATCAAATGAAAACCAGTGAAGTGGAGTAAGTGAAAGGCAGACAACATCAAGAAAGAGTCGAGTCGATAAAGAAGGAAGAGAAAACTGCAGGCGAAAAAGTCTTAAGGTTTTGCGAGTGATAATTTTTCCCAGTATGGCGAGTGATGGTAGAGTGAAGAGTGAAGGGAAAAAAAAAAAGATTTCGTTTGCTTGCAAAACTACTACCCTCATCTTTTTGCAAAGAAATTAAAAAAATTATTGTTCAGTCGTTCCTGCACATTATCCTCCTCTTCCTCTTCTTCTCCTCTTTTACTATCCCGTTCCCTAAATTCCCTCTTAATCTCATAAACCCTCCTCAGAAACTCCCTCTCAACCTCAGTGACATCCGGATGCCAGAAATCAACGAGCAGCACAACCCTATCGTTGTCACTGTCGTTCCAGGTCGAGTGCAAATACGACGTTGAGAAGACGAGGCACTTACCCTCCTCCCAACGCCGCCTCTCACCTCCTACTGATAGATATAGCTGATCACTCTCACATTCCCCAGTTTTGGTCGAGGGTACCTTGACACCCAAATGTGCCGTGAGGATAAAATTCCTCCCGTCCGTATGTTCCCTAATCCCTTGTCCCCCCCCCGCCTGCCTCGCGAACAGAACATTCCTCACACTCAGAGGCGCCCCCGACTCCGTAACCGCCCTCCTCGTCCTTTCGAAAATCTCACCGGTGATGCCGGTGCTGGTGAGCCAGTTCCCGTGCCTCATGAGACGAAGAGACGACCACCCCGGTCCCATGACCTCCCTCGATGCGCGGTCCGAAGTCGACCAAAGGGTCTTTCCCTCCTTCGCCACGGAAGCGAACTCCTGGATGATATCCTCGGACCTGGACTCCAAGGCCTCCACCCACTGCAACTTCTGTCTGTCGTCCCACCATTTCCTCCGTTCCAGACCAGGCAGATCCTCGGACGTTTCTACGTATCCGTCGTCCAAGATGACGTCGTCGACGACGCCGGGAGTTGACGAAGAATACACACCATTACTTATCCATTCGATGATTCTACTCAGAGATCCCGGGGGATAGGAGGTGTAGATCTCTTTCACAAGGGAGTACACACCGGAATAGTATTCTTTTGTTAGCGGTGGTAGATTGTTCGGTATAGCAGGTAGTTCAGGTAGTTCGTAGTTCGTATTAGAGTTAGGGGGGTTAGAAGAAGATAACAGCCGCCCTGTTATAATGGCGGCGGGGCGTTGTAGTTGTAGTGTACCGGTAGTGGGAACGAATGACAACGTAAAACTACTGAAAAAAGACAAAATTATTGCCAGTACAACAAGCATTATTCATTCATCCGCTATGGGGTTGATATGACGGCTGATTTTTCTAATGGTATCGAATTGGTTAGGGGTAGTTGATCAATTTTCATGTCTTTTTCTTCGGATTTTCGTTGCTTTTCTCTTTTTTCTACGAAAATGCTAAAACAGACTCCTCTTTATAGTCCCAAAAATTCATCGCATTCCGAATCGATTCTACTCCCCCAAATCAACCTCACGACCCACTTTTAAAAACCTTTCAAAACGAACCCCTCCACAAATTTAGATCCGACTCACTTGACATTCTGATTTCCCGGAATATTTTCCTTTGACGTGCGTGAGAGGGTAGGGGGGGTTTTGGGATTTCGTATTTCTATCGGACGAAGGCCAAGAAAAACCACACTAAATGCGAAACAGCAACCCGGGACGCACCCTCCTCCTCCTCTGTTTCACTCACCGCTTGGGTAATTCCTTGCTCCATTCCCTCCGCTCCCGTCCCTCCCGTCCCACAAGCCGCCTAATGTCCACCTCCACCTCCACCGCCATCCCCATCCCCCCCACGGACAAATACCTCTTCGACCTCCGGGGCTACCTGGTCCTCCGTTCCGTCCTGAGCCCCTTGGAGGTCCTGGCGGCGAACTCGGCGATCGACTCCCGTTCCCACCTCGCCGCCGGCCGGGGGGCCCCGGGGGTACGGAACGCAAGGGAAGGCACGGGGCTGGGGGGGGAGGGGGAGAGGAGGGACCTCGGGGGTATGTTGGAGTGGGAAGGGGACGACTCCGCCGTCTTCCGTAGCGTCCTGGCCCACCCTCGTCTGGCCCCGTACTTCAACGCGTTCCTCGGCCCCGGCTACCGGCTCGACCACCTCCCCTTCCTGATCCTCCAGCACCCCGGGTCCGAGGGCTTCTCCCTCCACGGCGGCGTGACGGACGTTAGGACCGGACGGTACAACCACCACCTCGGCCACGAGTTCAGGAACGGGGACGTCAGGTGCAACCTGCTGGCGTGCGAGGTCGTGCTTTCGGACCACCCCGAGGGTATGGGGGGGTGGTGCGTCGTGCCCGGGAGCCACAAGAGCAACCTTCCCGCTCCCGCCGAGCTCATTGAGAACGGGAGCGAGATTGGGGAGGGGGGATCCCTGAGCGGACTCAGGGACGCGTGCGTACAGCCGGCTGTCAAGGCGGGGGATGTGATCTTGTTCAGCGAGGGTACGGTGCACGGTGCGGCGCCGTGGAGGAACGAGCACGAGCGGAGGGTGGCGTTGTACAGGTTTAGCCCGGGTTTCATGGGGTACGGCAGGGGGTACTCGTGCGGTCTCGAGGGGGGGTTTTACCCCAAACGGATGACGGAGGGGATGACGGAGGCGGAGAAGGCGGTCTGTCTGCCGCCGTTTGCGACGCATCTTGATAGGGAGGTTGTGGGGGATGATGGGAGGGTGGTGGACGGGGCCGGGAAGAGGACGGAGGAGAAGAAAACGTTTGATAGGAGGGTTTTCGGGGTGGATTATTATTGAGAAGCCGAATTTTATTGAGAAGGGAGTTTTATTGAGAAGGCTTTTATTGAGAATTTTCAACGATTGACGGTCGAGAGAGGAAAAAGAAAGGGGGTTGATGAAATGAGGACGAGAACGATCATACGAAGACGATGCATGCGATGACCGTGAGAATGATCATCACTTGAGAATGATGACTATGCGCGATATGATCACCATACCATGGCCACGAGAATGTGTAAAAAATTGCTCGAAAGAAAAAGAAGACGACCATTAACAAAAAGTTAAACTGCCCATCCGTCCAAAACAAGACGCTTTTTCGAAAGACATACGCCAGAAAAAAAAACCGACAACCATTACACCAACTTATTTTACCGACAAAAGGGGTTTTCTTTTCCCGCACCGGACCAATTGTTTGTTCCGCCAATTCCTCACGTTTGCCACACAGACAGTCAGTACAGTCCCGTCATTGTTGTCGTTGTCGGCGCTGTAATCAACAATCGTTCTTCCCTTTTCCCCTTGTCCCCTCCCACTCCCCACTCCCCCCTCCCCTCCCACTCCCCAGACTCTCAGACGCTCTTAAAATTAACAATCCTCTCGAACTTCTCCTTTACCAAGCTCGCCCCCCCGACGAGCGCCCCGTCAATATCCGGCATCCCCATGAGCTCATCAATAGTCTCCGGCGTGACGCTCCCCCCGTACTGGATCCTGACCGCGTCCGCCACGTTGTCGCCATACATCCCCCTAATAACATTCCTGCACACCTTATGCACGTTCTGCGCGACGTCAGCGGGGCAAGTCAGCCCCGTCCCAATGGCCCAAACGGGCTCGTAGGCGATGACGATCCTCTCCATCTCCTCCTCCGTCACCCCCTGCAGGTCCTTCTTCAGCTGCAGCGTGCATACCGCCTCCACCAGCCCCGCGTCGTACTCGTCCTTCGTCTCCCCGATGCACAGCACCACGCTCATACCCTTCCTCAAAAGGTTCAAAGTCTGCTTGTTGATCTCCTCGTCATCGTCCCCGAACATGGTCCTGCGCTCCGAGTGACCCGCTAGGACCCAATCCACGCCGAGGGACTTGATCATCTCCGCGCTCACCGCGCCCGTGTACGCCCCCTTCTCCTCGTAGAAGCTCAGCTCGGCCCCGATGTCCAGCCCGGAACCCTCCCCGGACGCCCCCGCCGCCGTCCTGCACGCGTCGATGAACGGCATTGGGGCGAAGACGCATACGTCGCAGGGGGTGGAGGGGGTCACGGAGGAGGAGATCGAACGGGCGAGGGAGACGGCGTCGGGGAGGGTGGAGGGATTCATCTTCCAGTTCCCCGCGATGAAGGGACGGCGGGTGGCGGGGAGGAAGGAGGGGGAGGCGCTGGTGGTGGGAGGGGGGACGGAGACGAATCCGGAGGCGGGGAGGAGGAGGAGGGAGAGGGGGAGGAACTTCATTGTTAAGCTTTCTATGTCAAACGGGGCTGCTGGGAAAAGTAAGGTTAGTATCGATGAACAAAACCACACCACAACATCAGGATTTTGATGGAGATCAACCGCGCACAAGTTGAATTATGTGAATCGAGAGAGAGAGAGGGTTAGCACATTCTCATGGCCGCCGGCGATTGTTAAATTCAAGACTTCACATACCTGTTACTTGGTACACCTTTGGTATCGCGGCATTCGCTGTCGGGTTTCGGTCGTTCGGTCGATCGTCGATCGGTCGAAAAGGTCGAAAAAAAAAAAGGGAAAAATTCATTTATCTCAATCGTCACACCAAACACACCCTCGCCCCCCCCCCCTC
>Ga0115554_1000606_pt1 | contig 25043 bp, 26 predicted proteins | sample COGITO_mtgs_1104_3_FD_87283 | JGI IMG/M metagenome (GOLD analysis project Ga0115554, IMG submission 87283) | Pelagic marine microbial communities from North Sea - COGITO_mtgs_110404 | ecosystem: Environmental > Aquatic > Marine > Epipelagic | place: Germany:Helgoland, sampling site Kabeltonne... | reverse complement strand
GATTGTAAAGGCAACAGCGATAGCTTTAAAACAACATCCGCAAGTAAACTCACAGTGGTTTGATGATAAGATGAAATTAAATCATCACGTACATATTGGGGTAGCGGTTGCCGTTCCTGATGGATTGGTTGTACCTGTAGTTAATTTTGCAAATGAAAAATCATTACCACAAATTAATGCTGAGGTAAAAGAACTTGCAGGAAAAGCACGTAATAAAAAATTAACCATTCAAGAAATGGAAGGAAGTACCTTTACCATTTCAAACCTTGGAATGTTTGGGATTACAGATTTTACTTCGATTATCAATCAGCCTAATTCTGCGATTTTATCTGTAGGAGCGATTGTAGAAAAACCCGTTGTAAAAGACGGTCAGGTTGTCGTAGGAAATACCATGAAGTTGACGATGGCATGTGATCACCGAACTGTAGATGGTGCTACAGGAGCACAGTTCTTACAAACGCTCAAAATGTATATCGAAAATCCAGTATTAATGCTGGCGTAATTTTGCTTTCGCGAAAGCATAACCATATAAATCCCATCTTTTCAGATGGGATTTTTTATCTTTAGCACTATGAGAAAACTATTCCTTTTGGGTGTTTTGAGCATCCTCATGTCATGTGGTTCTGCATTACAACCCGTAAAAACGTCTAATGTTCCACCGCCACCTCCACCGCCACCTTCTGTAAAAGTGCCAAATACACCCAAGCCTGATCCTACAAAAGATCAGATGACAATGGTGTTTCCTAACATTAATAAAATGACTTCTGTTAAGAAAACAATTGAGTTTTTAGCTGCAGATGAGTTACAAGGAAGAGATACGGGAAGTATGGAAATAGAAATTGCGGCACAATTTATAGAAGCACGTTTTAAAAATGCTGGTGTAGCTCCTTATTTTGAAACCTATAGAGACAACTTTATAGCAAAAGAAAAAGATGCCTTTAATGTGGTAGGTGTCGTAGAAGGCAACGATCCTGTGTTGAAAAACGAGATTATTATCATCGGGGCGCATTATGATCATATAGGAAAAGGAAAACCTGTAGGTGAGGATACGATTGCAAATGGAGCTAATGATAATGCTGCAGGAACTACCGCTGTTTTAGCGCTTGCAGATCATTTCGCGAAAGCGAAAACCAATAAACGTACTATTATTTTTACATTATACTCCGCTGAAGAAAAAGGACTGTTAGGATCAAAGCATTTAGCAAAGCGACTTAAAGATGAAAAAATTATGCCGTATGTGATGTTTAATATAGAAATGATCGGCGTGCCTATGAAAGATAAAGATCATTTGGTGTATATCTCTGGATATGATCTTTCAAATATGCCTGCAAAGTTTAACGAATACGCAGGAGAAAACGTGATAGGATTCTTACCAAAAGCCAAAGAATTTAACCTCTTTATGCGTAGTGACAACTACCCTTTTTATCAAGAATTTAATATTCCAGCACATACTATTTCTTCTTTTGATTTCACTAATTATAATCACTATCATGGCGTAGGTGATGAAGCAGACAAGATGGATATTCCGTTTATGGAAAAGGTGATACAAAAACTCATTCCAGGACTAGAACGTATGGCAAATACGAAGACACAGGAGATTAAAATGAACGAAATCAAAAACTAATGAAAAGAATTATTGTTACAGGAACGAGCAGAGGGATAGGCTATGAATTGGTTCAAATACTAGCAAATCAAGGGCATCAGGTGCTTGCGCTTTCGCGAAATGAGACCCCGTGTAAAATTCTCAATAAACAGAATATTACCGCCTTTTCTTTTGACATTACAAACGCTACTCATTTTCAAAAAGTCATTGATTTCATTGAAAGTGATTGGGAAGGTGTTGATGTATTGATTAATAATGCGGGTGCCTTATTAAATAAACCGTTTGCCGAAACCACCATGGAAGATTTTGAAGCCGTGTATAAAGTCAATGTATTTGGCGTGGCAGAGCTTACGCGAAAGGTACTTCCATATATGACTTCTGGTGCACACGTAGTGACCGTAAGTAGTATGGGTGGTGTGCAAGGTAGTATGAAGTTTCCTGGACTTGCTGCCTATAGTTCTAGTAAAGGTGCTGTGATCACGTGGAGCGAACTCCTCGCCGAAGAATATAAAGAACAACAAGTTGCCTTTAATGTAGTGGCCCTTGGAGCTGTGCAAACAGAAATGCTAGAAGAAGCCTTTCCAGGCTATCAAGCACCATTAACCGCAAAAGAAATGGCAGATTACTTAGCCAACTTTGCACTGACTGGAAATAAATTCTATAACGGGAAGTTGTTACAAGTTTCTACAAGTACACCTTAAACATATATCGCATTGAATAAAACAGTCATCATTTTAGGAAGTTCTCGATCCGATGGAAATACAGCAAAGGCTGTTCAAGATCTACAACAGCTTATGGACTGTGATATTATAGATTTGAGCGAGTATGAAATAAGTTATTATGACTATGAGCACGCTAATAAGGACGACGATTTCCTTCCTTTAATGAGACGTGTTATCGGGGACTATCAAAATATCATTGTGGCTACCCCTGTCTATTGGTATACCATGAGTGGGATTCTAAAAGTGTTTTTTGATAGATTTTCTGATCTACTCACCATAGAAAAGGAGTTAGGAAGAAAGTTGAGAGATAAAGGTTTTGGAGCAATGAGTTGTAGTCTTAATAACACAGTAGATGATGTATTCTGGTATCCTTTTAAAAGCACGGCAGGATATTTAGGAATGATTTATTTAGGTAATGTTCATGTGAGTTCACATAAAAATAGAAGTCAACTTGAAGATTTTATTTCACAATTAGAAAAGGCTTCTTGATTTTAAAACCAAGAAGCCTTTTCTATTTAAAGTTACTTTGTATTAAAATCTACAAAATTTTTCTATAAAAACCTGCCCATTGACTTCAAAAGAGATACCACAACCTGTACTACAAGACGGACAGTCATTATCCCTATTGCAGTCAATAAACTGGGCTTGACAACCTCCCCAGTATCCTCCTTTAATTTCTTTTTGCTCGTTGTTAGAAAGTGTTCTAACTCCTTTTAGGTTTAATGTTTTCTTTAACATGTGTTGAATTTTAAAAATGATTATTATTTAATAAAATTGACATACATCAGGAACGTTTAGAGGTCCAGTTGGCGAATCTACAGTAACTCCACAAGTGCGACCACAAGGGCAGTCACTGTCATCATAGCAAATAACGATTTGAGCTTGACAATTTCCCCAAAATCCTCCATTGATTTCTTTTTGCTCGTTGTTAGAAAGTGTTCTAACACCTTTTAAGTTTAATGTTTTCTTTAACATACTAAATATTTTTAAGTTAATAATAGCATGAAGATACATTCTTTTTTGTATTAAATACTTTATATATAGCTTGTTGTAGGCTTATTTTGTTTAAATTAGGGTGGTAGTTTTTACTGAGTATTAGACAGAATTCATTTCATTTATAATAAAAGAAAAGTAAAATAATTTTAGATAAGGATTGGTGTATATCCTTGTTTGAAAAGTAGAATATTCTTATTTTACCAAAGAATATACATGGTAGATACCCTTAAAAAATACATCCCAGAAAGAGCTGCAAATCCTGCCTTTGAGTTGATCAAGACTCATGGTGTGTATTTGAAAATTGTCAATGAACGAATCACTCGTCATGGGGATTATAGAAGGATGCCCAACGGACAACATCAAATCACCGTAAATGTAAGCCTGAATAAATACCGATTTTTAATGACGCTTATTCACGAGATCGCACATCTCGTTGCCTTTGAAAAGTATGGGCGACTTATAAAACCTCACGGAAGAGAATGGAAACATACTTTTCAACTATTAATGCTTCCGTTTATTAGACCTGATATTTTTCCGCAAGAAGTATTACCTTATATAGCACGCCATTTTAAAAATCCTAAAGCAAGTAGCGACACAGATGCGCACTTATCTGTAGCGCTCAAAAAGTACGACCCACCCACTGATAAAAATTATATCTTTGAGATTCCCACAGGGGCGAGATTCAGAATCTACAATGGTAAAATTTTCAGAAAAGGAAACAAGCGTGTAAAACGCTATGAGTGTGTAGAGGTAGCTACGGGGAAAGTGTATTTATTTCAGCCTAATGCTGAAATTGAACAATTGGATTGAAAGGCATGAGTACAAAAAACAAGAATTATTATGCACTATTAATGGCAGGAGGCGTGGGTTCTCGCTTTTGGCCAGTAAGTGTTGAAGCATATCCTAAACAATTTCACGATATGTTAGGAACAGGCGAAACGTTATTGCAAAAAACCTTCAGCAGACTTGCAAAATTTGTTCCTGAAGATCAAATACTCGTACTTACCAACAGTAAATATAACGCGCTTGTCAAAGAGCAAATCCCTCAGATAGCACAAAAAAATATTGTATTAGAATCGGCGATGCGTAATACGGCTCCGTGTATCTTGTTGTCTGCTTTAAAAATAGAAAAGGAAAACCCAGATGCGGTAATGATTGTGGCACCTAGTGATGCCTGGATTGAAGATGAAGATGCGTTTGTACATGATTTACAAATTGCATTTGACGCCTCGCAAGAAGAAAATGTCATTACTACGATAGGGATTCAACCGACATTTCCTAATACAGGATATGGATATATCAATTATGATCAGGCGGATACCGCTTTCGCGAAAGCGGTTAAAAGATTTACAGAAAAACCAGATTATACGACAGCAAAACAGTTTTTGAAAAGTGGGGATTACTTATGGAACGCAGGAATGTTTATCTGGAGCGCACAAACCGTATTGAATGGGTTTAAAACACACTTACCAGAAATGTATGCCTTATTTGCTAAAGGAATAGATGTATACAATACTCCCGAAGAACAAGAATTTATCAATACGCAGTATCCTAATGCCGAAAATATTAGTATTGATTATGGCATCATGGAAAAGCATAAACATGTAAAAGTAGTTCCTGCTACTTTTGATTGGAATGATCTAGGTACTTGGGGTTCTTTATATGAAAAAACAGATAAAAATCAAGATGAAAACGCAATCATAAATGCGAGAGTGATTACATCAAATACATCGGGTACTATCATCAGAACAGAAAGTAATAAAGTAGTGATTGTTGATGGACTTCAAGATTATATTATCGTAGAAAAAGAAGGTGTTCTTATGATTGTGCCAAAATCTAAAGAACAAGATATTAAACAGATACGTAATGCGGTGCAATCAAAATTTGGTCGTAATTTAGGATAATATAAGAGTACGTCAAATCTATAGTTTCAAGAATATGGACGAAGCAGACAAAGAGATCCAACAAAATAAGGAAGCGGTAAAGCAAAATGCTAAAGGGCTTTGGGAAACAATTAAAAAATTCCTATCAGAACTGCTAGATATTCGTCAGGATACCGATAGAGATGCCACAGTAGAAGCTGTTAGAAAAGACATTCCTTTTAAAGGGCATAACGCATGGATTCTTATTTTTTCTATTTTCATTGCGAGTATAGGACTTAATGTCAGTAGTACCGCAGTTGTGATAGGCGCTATGCTTATCTCACCATTAATGGGACCTATTGTTGGGGTAGGGCTTTCTACCGCAATAAATGATGGAGTGATGTTGCGGAGATCCTTTGTGAACTTAGGGATTATGGTGTTTTTAAGTGTGCTTACTGCCTTTGTTTATTTTAGAATATCACCGCTCACTGAGCTTACACCAGAACTTGAAGCTAGAACGTATCCTACCATTTTAGATGTATTTATCGCTATTTTTGGAGGTCTTGCACTTATTGTTGCTAAAACAAAAAAAGGAACTATCGCTAGTGTGATTTTTGGCGTCGCTATTGCTACGGCATTAATGCCACCTTTGTGTACAGTTGGATATGGACTCGCTGTAGGAAATTGGACTTTTGCGGGAGGAGCATTATACCTATTTTCTATAAATGCCGTATTTATAGCACTTGCCACTTTTGTTGTTGTGAAGCTTTTGAGGTTTCCGATGGTAAAATATGCAAATCAAAAACAACGTAAAAGAGTGACATTAATCGCTACGCTAGTAGCTATTACCGTGATTGTTCCGAGTATTATATTGTTTGTTAAATTATATCAAAAACAAATATTTGTAAACGATGTTAAACTTTTTGTTAATGAGGTTGTTGATTATGAGGGTGTTGAGGTTATAAAATTTACAGAAGATTATGACCGTAAAGAGATTGACTTATATCTGATAGGAAATCTTGTGCCTCAAAACAAGGTACAAGCTTGGCAAACTAAACTAGAGAAAATAAAAGGATTAGAATTAACGTCTCTTGTTGTTCATCAAGGAGCTGATCAAAGTTCTGCGCTCGCAGCGCAATTATCTTCTCAGGTAAAATCGGGAATTTTGGAAGACTTATATCTGAAAAATCAAGAAAATTTACAAGGAAAGGATGCGCAAATAGAATTACTGGAAGAGCAAATCGTACGACTTAAAGGAGCAGCGCTTCCTTTTGATCGTCTCGGTGAAGAAGTAAAAACTTTGTATGATGGATTGGAGGGTTTTGCGTATGCTAATATGGTATATTCTAACTTTAAAAGTTCAGATACCATCACCACATTTAAGTTAGGTTGGGTAGATACCATACCACTAGTGGTACGACAAAAGAATAATGAAAAAATAGCAGATTGGTTGAAAAAAAGATTTAATCTGGATACCCTTGTTATAGAAGAATACACAGCAAAAGAGTTTGTAGCTTTAGGACAACAAACAAAAACTTAATAGTACATGAGCGCTTAAAATAAAATATAAAAGGGAGAATTAAATTTTGGCATTCTGAGCTTTACGCACCATTTTAAATAGGTTGGAAGAATATACAAAATTGGTTACTTCTTCATTATCTGTTTTAAAAATTTGAGATTTATCTCCTTCCCACGCAAGATGTCCTTTTTTTAAGAAGATAATTTTCTCACCAATTTCCATCACAGAATTCATATCATGCGTATTAATGATGGTTGTAATATTATATTCTTCTGTGATCTCTTTAATTAAATTATCAATAACCGTAGCCGTATGCGGATCTAATCCAGAATTAGGCTCATCACAAAAAAGATACTTAGGATTATTTACAATAGCTCTGGCAATGGCTACACGCTTTTGCATTCCCCCAGATATTTCTGAAGGTAATCTATGATTTGCATTTTCGAGGTTGACACGATCTATTACCGTATTTGTGCGTTCAAGCATTTCATTTTTTTTCATCTTTGTAAACATCCGCAAAGGAAACATAATATTTTCCTCTACAGTCATAGAATCAAAAAGGGCGCTTCCTTGAAAAACCATCCCTATTTTTTCTCTAATATCCCGTTGGTCTTCAAAATCTAAATCGGAGTAACAGACACCATCGTATAAAATTTTACCGCTGTCAGGTCTAAAAAGGCCTAACATACTTTTTATAAACACCGTTTTTCCAGATCCACTCTGTCCAATGATGAGATTCGTTTTTCCTTTTTCAAAAGTGGTATTGAGTCCTTTGAGAACTTCTACATCTCCAAATCCTTTTCTTAAATCACGTACTTCTATCATTAGCTTAATAACATTTGAGTGATAAAATAATTTGTAACAATAATCGCGACACTCGTCCATACAAAAGAAGTCGTACTTGCTTTACCTACTTCCAGTGCCCCACCTCGCATATAAAATCCATGATAGGACGGGATGGTAGCCAGTAAAAAGGAAAATATGAATGTCTTTAAAAATGCATATACAATATGAAATGGAATAAAGTCATCTCTCAAGCCTGTCAAAAACTGATCGGCTGTTGTAAATCCACCATAAACAGCAGCAACGTAAGCACCTAAAATCCCTAAGAACATAGCGATAGCAATTACAAAAGGGTAAAAACACATCGCAACTATCTTAGGAAATACGAGGTAGTTTAAAGAATTGATCCCCATCACTTCTAGTGCATCAATTTGTTCTGTTACACGCATAGTTCCTATACTAGACGTGATAAAAGAACCTACTTTACCAGCCATAATAATAGATAAGAACGTAGGCGCAAATTCAAGAATAACAGATTGTCTTGAAGCAAACCCTATAAGTTCTTTTGGAATGATTGGATTGGTAAGGTTAAGTGCTGTCTGAATAGCCACAACACCTCCTACAAAAAATGATATAAATGCAACGATTCCTAAAGAACCTATAATCAGGTCATCTATTTCTTTAAAAATTAAAATTCTTAATACCTTCCCTTTTGTCGGTTTGACAAAAGTTTCTTTAATCATTAAGAAGTATTTACCTATATCGTGTAGATATGTCATGCAATTTCTTTGTAAAGGCTAAATTAATAAAATAAAATTCGGCGAAAGCTATTTTAGTATGGCTTTATGAAAGTTCTATAATTTAAGGAGTGCTTTAATTTTTTCATAGATAGCGGTATTTTCATAAATTCCAGAAAATTCTTCAGCGCCTGGTCCATAAGCAAAAACAGGAACCATGGTTGCTGAGTGTCCTCCTGTAGAAAAACTAGGTTTAATTTTATTATAATTACCATCGTCAGAGGCTAGCGTAAATCCTCCCGTTTCATGATCGGCAGTGACGATGACAAGCGTGTTTTTATCTTTCTTAGCAAAGTCTAATACATTTCCTAAAACAACATCAAAATCTATCATTTCTCCAATAAGATAGTCACTATCATTGTTATGACCACCCCAATCTATTTGAGAACCTTCTACCATTAAGAAAAATCCATCCTTGTCTTTCTTCAAATACGAAAGCCCTAATGCCGTAGCATCATATAGGAAAGAACCTCTTCCTTCTATCATTTTTGGCATTCCTCCATCTGCAAGGAGAAATCCATATTTCTTATTTGGATCTGTTGTAATATTTCCATTTAATGACGTTGTTTCTATTTCGAAGCCGTTTTTTGTGAGTTCGCTGATTAGATCTTTTTTGTCAGATCTATCAGTAAAAAATTGAAGACCACCACCAGCAAAAAAGTCAACTGAAGAGTAGGTAAGAGCTTCAGCAATTTCTTCTTCCATTTTTCGGTATCTCACGTGTGCATAAAAACTAGCAGGCGTAGCGTGTGTGATGGTTGAGGTCGCAATGACTCCTGTAGCATAACCACGCTCAGATAAGTCTTCTAATAGAGTTGGAGTTGCTATGGTATCTGTATTGACTCCAATAGCCCCATTATATGTTTTTACCCCAGCCGAGAATGCCGTAGCTCCAGCAGCCGAGTCTGTAATAAGATCGCTCGCAGATGATGTTTTTATAAGTCCGATATGCTTAAAACGTTCATAGTTAGAAGGCTCCGAATGATAAAATTGCGTTGCTGATATTTGGCTTATTCCCGTACCATCAGCAATCATAAAGATGATATTTTTAGGGGTCTTTTTTTTCTTTTTTATAGGTTGTTTTGGGATAGCAAGCGGTTGCGGTGTTTCAATAATTTTCTTGGTATCACAAGAAAAAAATATCGATAAAGTTGCTATTCCTATGAGGAGAAATTTAAGTCTAGGCATATTGTGTGCTTTATAATGTTGTAAAAATACTAATATATAAAGGGTGTTGTATCAGGATAGTGTTAAGAATTTAAGATGTGATTTTAGAAATGATTCCTTTCCATCTTAATTTTCTAATAAAGGCACCTTCTTTTTTGGTAACAAGATAAGAATGTTTGTTTCGCTTTGCGCGAAAATAACCACGCATATAATCAAAAAAGAACCCTATCTTCTTTTTTCGAGAGGCTAGTTTTAAAGAAGCTATTGTTGTGAGCATCAATCCATATCTCATCCCATAGAAAGCTTGACCTTGCTTGTACTTAGCTGCTTTTGTATACGTATTTCCCGTAGGCTTCAAATGCTTGACGGCAAGATGCTCATCTGTAACGATCCGCCAATCATAATATTTTGCTTGAAGCTCATCTACGGTATCCCAACCCATAGCGGCTTTAAGACCGCCTATTTGTTTAAAACATGCTTTTCTATAGGCTTTCAAAGCACCTCTAATATGGTCTTTGTTTGTTAGGTTTTCTAATATCCATCTGTCTTGTTGCTTGATATGACAAAACCCACCGACCATACCGATTTTTGGATCTTGTTTAAAATGTGAAATAATAGTTTCTATATAATCCAGAGGAAAGATGAGGTCTGCATCAAATTTGCATATTACATCATATTGATCATCTAGTGTATCTAGTCCTTTTTGAAACGCTTGTATGACTTTGCTTCCAGGAAGGTGCGATGCTTCAGCATTAGAGTTGACGAGAGATATGAATGAGTACGCTTTCGCGAAAGCGGAAATCACCTCTTCAGAAGTGTCTGTACTTTGGTCATTTACAACAACAATCTTTTTTGGGAGTACTGTTTGCGCTACTAGAGATTCTAAAGTTTGCGAAATAAGAGAGGCCTCATTATGACAAGGTATGACAATGTACACATCCATCACGATTTTTTTTCGGCATATATCAGATAATAGCGTGGCGTAAATAAACGAAGCAGGGGTCTGATGCCTATCTTTTTTACAGGATTTGTAAATTTTTGTCGTTTCTTTATTTCCCAACCAGCTTTTTCAAAAATCCAATCAAACTGCCAATCTTCAAACTCATGATAATGCCTGTCCCAAGGATCTGTTTTGCTTTGATAGGCAGGAGAAAACCATAATTTAAGAGGAATGCTAGCAACTATTTTAGTTCCTTTTACATCTTTTAAAACGTGAAAAGGGGATAAGAGGTGTTCAAAAATTTCGAAAGCGGTAATGACATCATAATCCTTATTTTGTACAGCAGTAGTGTCTAAGTCAAGGTCTTCACCAGAGGTGTTTTTTACCGTGTAGCCTTCGCGTTCCATAAAATCTACAAAAGGATTACGTACTCCTAAGTCCAGAATTGTAATATTTGTATTGGGAACTACTTCCTTAAGAAATTGGATTGTGTGCTTATAGCGTTTGCTAGGAAAAGTATTCTCGTACATATTATACCATTTTAACCATAAAATATCGCATATAATTCGTTTCTTTTCTATCCATATTTCAATATAAAATAAAACCGTAACTGTGGCTATGCTTTGATTTTCTATTTCATCTGAATAAAAAATAATTTAAATTAAGAATACGACATTTCATCATTAAACTGGTATTAGTAACTCATTACGTAGTTTCCGAAGATACTCAATGTGATTTGGAAAGGCAATAGAAAAACTACCTAATACCTATAGGCAATAGCATTAATATTCATCCCTGCACCCACGCTTGCAAAAAGGATTAAATCACCTTTATGTACTTCTTGGTCTTTAATTTGTCCGTTAATAACAAGGTCAAATATGGTAGGTACCGTTGCCACAGAACTATTCCCTAATTTATGAATGCTCATAGGCATTACATTTTTAGGCATTGGATAGTCACATAGTTTATAAAAACGCTCACAGATGGCTTCATCCATTTTTTCATTTGCCTGATGGATAAAAATCTTTTTGACGTTTTCTATTTTTTCACCGCATTTATCAAGACAAGATTTCATTGCTTGTGGGACATGGGTTAGGGCAAAATTATAAATTTTACGACCGTGCATTTTTATATACCGAGTGTCTTCATTATCATCCTGCTTATTGGATTTTCCAAAAAACAGAAAATACGCTTCGTCATAGGTATAGGTCGCAGATTCAAAAGAAAGAATACCTGTCTCGCTATCATCTTGTTCTATAATTGTTGCGCCGGCGCCATCACTATAAATCATACTATCTCTATCATAGTTGTCAATCACACGTGATAACGTTTCTGTACCGATAACTAGACAGCGTTTTGCCATTCCTGCTTTTATAAAAGCTTGGGCTTGTATAATTCCTTCTATCCATCCTGGACATCCAAATAAAATATCATACGCAACACAACGAGGATTTTTAATACGTAAGCTGTGTTTAATACGGGATGCTAGACTAGGGACAAGATCACTTTGTATTTTTCCTTTTTGTACATCTCCAAAATTATGAGCTACAATAATATAGTCTAAAGTTTCTGGATCTATGTTTGCATTTATAATTGCTTTTTCAGCAGCAAAAAAGCCTAGGTCTGAGGACGTAAGGTGGTCTTTTGCATATCTACGCTCTTCAATACCCGTAATAGCTTTGAATTTTTCTATAATAACTGGGTTTTCGTATTTTATGGAAGATCCGTCACTATTTAGAAATAAGTGGTTATTAAAATCTTCATTTTTTTCGACTGCGCTAGGGATATAACTTCCTATTCCTGTAATTCTAATACCCATAATATGGTCATATTTTATATTTGGTAAAAGTAATCAAACTCAGTTAAATACTTAATTCAAGATGAATTTATGCGTATATTTTTATGAATTTATTGTTATTTATTTAAAAATATTGCAGTATCTATTGTTGAATGTTTGATTTTATTTTTTTTTAGAGAATGTGCAAAATATAATAGCAGATGATCTATCCATCTGCTATTATAAACTGTAAAGCATCTATTTTTATTATGCTTCTTCCATATACTCTTCAATTGGAGCACAGGTGCATATTAAATTACGATCTCCATAAGCATCATCTACACGTCTTACTGTAGGCCAGAATTTATTTTCTGCTACATAAGATAATGGATACGCTGCTTTTTCTCTAGAGTATGGAAAATCCCAAGTATCTGAGGTGACCATCATAAGCGTATGAGGTGCATTTTTCATAACATTATTGGGATCATTAGCAGCATCGTTTATTTCTTTTCTAATGCTAATCATAGCATCACAAAAACGATCAAGCTCTTCTTTACTTTCACTTTCTGTAGGCTCTATCATCATGGTTCCTGCTACGGGAAACGACACTGTAGGTGCATGGAAACCATAGTCCATAAGACGTTTTGCAATATCGGTTACTTCTATACCATGTTCTTTAAAAGGGCGGCAATCTATGATCATTTCATGCGCAGCACGACCACGTTCTCCAGTATATAAACACTGATAATGACCGTCCAGACGTTCTTTAATGTAGTTTGCATTTAAGATGGCATATTCAGTAGATCTGCGAAGTCCGTTTTCTCCTAACATTGTAATATATGCATAAGAGATTAAACAAGCCAATGCAGATCCCCAAGGAGCTGCAGATATTGCTGTTATTGCCTTATCTCCTCCTGTAGGTATTACAGGATTAGAAGGTAAGAAAGGAACTAACTGACTCGCTACACAAATAGGACCTACTCCAGGACCTCCACCTCCGTGAGGAATAGCAAATGTTTTATGAAGATTTAAGTGGCATACATCTGCTCCAATAGCACCAGGATGTGTAAGTGCTACTTGCGCATTCATATTAGCACCATCCATATATACTTGTCCTCCATTTTTATGGATGATACTTGTAATTTCTTTAATAGCGCTTTCATATACTCCATGTGTAGATGGGTAGGTGACCATTAGTGCTGCTAAATGATCTTTATGCTCTTCGGCTTTTGCGCGTAAGTCATCTAGATCGATGTTTCCATTTTCTAGTGCTTTGGTAACGATTACCTTCATTCCTGCCATCACAGCGCTTGCGGGGTTTGTCCCGTGTGCAGATGATGGGATGAGGCATATATTACGATGCGTATCATTCCTGGATTCATGATATGCACGTATCACCATTAATCCTGCATACTCACCTTGAGCTCCAGAATTTGGTTGTAAGGATGTTCCAGCAAAACCAGTAATTTCAGTAAGTTGCTCTTCCAATTTCTTTAACATAGTCTGATATCCTTTTGCTTGATCTAAAGGAGCAAATGGATGGATATTACCCCACTGCGGATCACTTAAAGGAAGCATTTCTGAAGCTGCGTTCAACTTCATGGTACAAGATCCTAAAGAAATCATAGAGTGATTTAAAGAAAGATCTTTGCGTTCTAATTTTTTGATGTAACGCATTAATTCAGTTTCCGAATGATACCTATTAAATATATCTAGTGTTAAAAAGGGAGTGTTACGAGCAATACCTTTAGATAGAGTAGTACCTTCAATAAGTTCTTCTACTTTAATTGGCGTTTTATCTAACGCTTTTGCAAATACGGCAATAATAGTATTGACGTCTTTTATCGTTGTAGCTTCGTGTATTGATATAGAAACCGTATCTGCATCCGGATAGTAAAAATTAATATTGTGTTCAACAGCTATTGTAGCAATTTTTTTACTATCTGTTTTTATCTGAATAGTATCAAAATAGGAAGTATTAGCTTGGTAAAGTCCTAATTTTTCTAGTGCGTCTGCTATGGTTGCAGCAGTATTATGCACTTTATTAGCTATATGCGTTAATCCTTCTGGTCCGTGATACACACCATACATACCCGCCATTACGGCTAGTAATACTTGGGCTGTGCAAATATTTGAAGTTGCTTTATCACGTTTGATATGTTGCTCTCTGGTTTGGAGCGCCATACGCAAAGCACGATTTCCATCAGTATCTCTTGTAACTCCTATGATTCGTCCAGGGATATTTCGTTTATATGCTTCTTTTGTAGCAAAATAGGCAGCGTGGGGACCTCCATACCCCAATGGAATACCAAAACGTTGTGTAGTTCCCACAACAACATCTACACCCATTTCTCCAGGCGCTCTTAACTTGACAAGGCTTAAAATATCTGCAGCGACTGCTACTTTGATTTCAGCCGCATTTGCATGACTAACAAAGTCTGCTATATCGTGTACCTGTCCTGATTTTCCAGGGTATTGTAATATAGCAGCAAAGAAATCTTGAGAAAAGTCAAAAGTTTCATGGTTTCCTACTACGAGTTCAATACCAATAGGGGTTGCTCTTGTTTGTAATAAAGAAAGTGTTTGTGGAAGTATTTCTTCTGACACGAAGAATTTTACAACGTCTGCTTTTTTCTGATCTCTACTACGAACTGCAAATAGCAATGCCATGGCTTCTGCAGCAGCTGTGGATTCATCTAATAATGATGCATTTGCTAATTCCATACCTGTAAGATCGGTAATCATGGTTTGGTAATTAAGCAACGCTTCTAATCTACCTTGTGCAATCTCTGCTTGATAAGGAGTATATGCTGTATACCAACCTGGATTTTCTAGAATATTACGTTGTATTACAGCTGGGGTAACTGCTTGGTGATATCCTAACCCAATATAAGAATTGAATACTTTGTTTTCTGAAGCAAGTTCTTGAATATGTGCTGCAAATTCGTGCTCACTCATTGCAGGATCTAATGCAAGTGGGCTATCAAGTCTAATATTATCTGGGATGGTTTCAAAGATGAGTTGATCTATAGTTTCAACACCTACTTTTTGAAGCATTATTGGAAGGTCAGATCTTCTTGGGCCGATATGGCGTAAAGCAAATGAATCAGTATTCATATTGGATTGAATTTTTGAGTAACAAAATTACGACTTATAACTGTAAAAAATATACCTTTTGAAGTTTGCAATTTGGTAAGTTGTAAACGATTTTACAGGCTTATTAACAGTTGTCTTATTTTTGTCTAATGAAATGGTTGCAACGTATTTTTAATTTTTACATCAATAGTAGCATACACGTGAGTTTAGCGGTGGTTGCTTTGGTTTTTGTAACCTATAGTACCTTAGACATTTTATATCAAAAAGAATTTATTTTCTTTGTTTTTTTTGCGAGTATTACGGGATATAATTTTATTAAATATTCAAGCTTAGCCAAATTACACCACAGAAGTCTTACAGAGTCACTAAAAGCGATACAATTATTCTCTTTTGTGTGTTTTGTTTGTATGATGTATTATGCCAGACATCTTCCTTATAAAGTATTATTTGCTTGTATGATTTTTGGGGTTTTAACGTTGTTGTATGCGTTACCTATCCTTTCGCGAAAGCGTAATTTACGTTCATTTTACGGTGCAAAAATGTATACCATTGCCTTTGTATGGGCAGGAGTCACTGTGATACTTCCTGTTTTAGATAGTATGCAGTCGTTACAGATGGATGTTTGGATTTCTTTTGTACAACGATTTTTATTTATTATCGTGATCACATTGCCGTTTGATATTCGAGATCTGAACTATGACCGTGAGGATATCAATACAATCCCTAAAAGTTTAGGAATACGATATGCTAAGTTTTTAGGAGTGGGATTGCTTATTGTATTTTTTGTTCTGGAATTTTTTAAAGATAAAATCCAGTATGGGCATGTACTTACCTTGTTTGTGATAGGAATACTTTCTGCTCTATTTTTAATAGGATCTTCAGATAAGCAGTATAGATATTATGCCTCGTTTTTTGTAGAAAGCCTGCCTATTATTTGGTGGGGGATATTGTATTTGACACAAGTATTACTGTCCTAATTCGCGAGCTAGTCTTTCTTTAAGTGCATTTTTTTCAGCCTGACTTACGGTATCTACTTTAGGGTTATTCATTGCTTTTGTGAGTTTTGTATTATTAGCTGTGTATTTTCTACATGCTCTACAATAAATCAAATGAAAAGTAAGTCTAACTTTTTCTAGAAAACCAGCTTCTTTGTATTGATTTTTGTCACAAATATGATTTGCTTCGTGACATTCTAATTTTACTTTCATATTGTTCTTTCTTACTATTTTGGGAATTAAAACCAGTTTTTTTCCATGCAACTCGCCATTGCTGTGCGGGCTCTGTGGATAATTACCCAAAAATTAGACGGAGTAATATCAAATTCATTACAAATAGTTTCCGTATCAAAATCATCTATTGTTTTCATTCTAAAAATACGTGCTTGTTTTTCTGGAAGCTTTGATAAGCAGTTAAATATAGCTTCTCCAAGCTCTTCGTTTTGGATTTGATCCTCAGCTGTTTTATCAAAGGGATCTGCGACACGTTCTTCTAGCCAATCGCCTTCGCTCTCGTCGTCTTTATAATTAATGTGAACCTCTGCTTTTCCTTTTTTTGAATTAGACTTACGGTAGTGATCAATAATTTTACGTTTTAAAATAGAGATTAGCCAAGTACGTTCACTGGCCTCTCCTTTAAAATTTTTCATCGACTTAAGACCCGCTAGAAATGTCTCAGATATTAAGTCCTGAGCCATGTCTCGATCATTCACCCGAGCGACCGTAAAATTAAATAAGTAATCAGAATATTGATCGACCCATTTTGTAGGATCTATTTGGTTTTTTGGCATAGCCGTTTTATCGAGGGTTCAAACAAAAATAACAATTTTGATAAATTTCACACGTTAAATACATCATTTATATATTTTATGTATGGTTTTGTAAAAATAGTGTAAAGTTATTTTGATTTTGATTGTTTGGGTTTTATCTGCCATACAAAAGGAAGTTTTGACAATTCATTTATGAAGTTTACATTAGGAATGTGTCAAGAACTATAAAAATAGTACACTATTACAATGCGCTATAAGGTATTTAAAAGGCAAGCCTGCACCACACAAAAGCTTGCCTTTTTTTAACTAAGCAAATAGACTCTAAAATGCTTAGTCTTATTTTTCTAACGCTGTTTTTAACGTTTGGTTTCTGTTTTTGATAAAATCTGTCAGGTGTTTTTTAAGAAGTAAGCTGTCAAATAATTTTCCAAAAATCCCATAAGGAGTACTGTATGTAATGATATCTTTCATATGTACCGTGTTCTCTTTCTGTTCAAAAAAATGTTGATGTCTAAACGATTTGAAATTTCCTTTGATCATCTCATCCACAAAATACGTAGGTGCTTCATAAGCGGTTATTTGCGAAGTATGCGTTAAGAATACACCAAAATGTTTTCCTCTCCAAGTAACCGTTTCGTTATATTTTATAATGCCTGAAGTAATCCCTGCAATGGCTTCTTCCTGTGTCTGTGAAGCTGTTTTCTTATGAAAATCAATATCTAATGAGAGTTGAAAAGCTTTTTCTGTTGTGGTTTGAATCTCTGTATGTAGTATGATTACTGTCATGAAGTCAATTCTTTTAGTGCTATTTCTAAGTCCTGATATAAGAATGTATATCCATGATCTAGCAATCGTTTTGGGATAACATTACGACTTTTTAAAAGTAACTCCGTTTCTGTATTAATGACAAATGCGCCTATTTCTAACAAAGCCTTATTAGAAGGAATCCCAAAAGGAACGCTGAGTGTCTTGCGTAATAAACGCATTACCGTTTTATTGTCTGACGGATGAGGAGAAACGACATTAATAGGACCTTTTAAAGTTCTATTCTTGATGCAAAAGTCAATAATTCGTACAAAGTCAGCTTCATGTATCCAGCTAAATTTTTGATTACCAGACCCTTGTTTTCCTCCTAAACCTAGCTTTGTAATTTTGATCATGGGTCGTAATGCACCCCCATTTTTTCCTAACACAATAGCCGTGCGTAGCGCAATTTTTCTGGTACCGGATGTCTCTGCTTTAAAGAATGCTTTTTCCCATGCTTTTGCAACACTCACAGAAAATCCTTCTCCTATCTCTCCAGATTCTTCGTCCATTTCTTGGTCTAAAGAATGTCTATATATCGTCGCTGTAGAAGAGTTGAGCCATACTTTGGGAGGATTCTTGCATAAAGCAATGGCTTCGCCTAGCGCTTTTGTGCTGTCTACTCGGGAGTTTAAAATAAGATCTTTATTTTTTTGATTGTATCTGCAATCTACAGACCTTCCTGTCATATTAATGAGTACAGATGCACCCTCCAATTCGGAAGCCCAAGAACCTATGGTTTTAGCATCCCAAATAACGATTCTATAATGAGGTTGGGTTTTTTTTTGCTTTCGCGAAAGCAAAACAATCTCGTCATAAGCGTCTTTGAAATACGATGTGATCACAGCTCCTAAAAAGCCAGTACCTCCAGCAATGATTAATTTACTCATGATGTATATTATTATAATGAATCTATTGCGTTTTTTTGTGTTATATCTTTTTGCTTCTTTAAAAGAAACAAAAAACTCAAAGCTAATAAAGCGGATAAAGAGAGGCTTATTGTAAACGATACATCAGTTTCTATAGCTAAAATACCTAAACAAATCCCAGCTAAAAATGGATAGGCTATAAAGTATTTGCGTAATGAGTGATCTATACGTTTCCAATAGATAAGACATGCAATAAATGAAATTACCTGAAAAAACCCTGTAACAAGCAGAAATACAAGTCCTAGAAAAGGAATGATGACAAGTACTAGGTTGATAATAATGACAACTTTGTTGATGTTATATAAGTGTTTCATAACGGTATTATTTTTCTGCAGTGATGAGGTAATACCCAAAATCTTTCATGTGTAATCCGGAAGTTAGTGCATAAAAAGAAGCTTTAAGGTTATCCCAACTTTGCTTTTTGATAGGCTCTCTTTTTAGTATTTTCTTTAAAAGAAACAAAGGTATAGCAAAAGGCACGTGAAATACCGAAGGGGCTACACGAGGAGATATGTCTTCTACGCTGACTTTTGAGAAACCTATTTTTTTTAAGTTTTCTTCGACTTCTTGGATCACTCCGAGACCCTCTAGACTCCATTTTTCGCAAAGTTTCTTGTAACTATAAGAACTTCCAAAACATAGTTGATCTGGTGATTTTTTCAAAAAAGCATCTCCAATAATCAGTCGTTTGCTAGGTTTTAGGATCCGATGCGCTTCTTTGAGTGTTTTAATATTATGTCCAGTGTGACAAAAACTTTCGATGGCAATAGCACCATCAACACTATTGGTCTCTATAGAGGTATTTCTAAAATCTTCTTTGACGATAACAGCAGGATACTTTTTTAATAATTTGTTGCCTTCTGCTACCTGAAAATCAGAAAGCGTGACGCCTATCATACATAATAAAGAATGCCTATGTAAAAAATGGCGCATCGTTCCTCCCATACCACATCCTAAATCTGCCACCAATTGTTTTGAAGAAGAGAGCTCAAGTCTTTTAAGAACTTGGGAATTCATCTCATTAAGCATCGTATCACGTAGGAATAGATTTGTTTTTCCAAATGAGAAATATCCAAAATGCATATTAAAGTCCTGACTCCAAAAGGTATAATCTTCTGTAGCTTCATCATAAAAAGTTTTGATTTCTTTAGAAGTCGCATTTATCTTTTTATGATCGATATGTGTGGTATTTGTGGTAGGTGATAGTGTTATATTCATCTTACATAGTTTTAAGGATTCCTACTAGATTGTGTATAAACAATGCTGTAAATACCGTAGCAAAAAGTACAAAAAGCGTGTTCATAAAATAGCTTTCCACTTTAAATAGTGGTTTTTGAGGGATTTCATACATAGGATAATAGGCAATTTGAGTAGCTACTTTACCTACCCAATACCCTCCAATTAATCCCGTGATTGCCAAGGCTAAGGGCGTTTGATTTTTAAGATCTTCTGTAAGTAAAAGAGCCATAAGTCCAAAAGAGAAATTAAGCCCTTGGATATAACGTCCGTACGTTTTTACAATTTCTTGATTAAGCGGTTTCAGTTTTTTTACATCAGTATACCAATCAAAAACCTGATGACGTATATACGGATAAATAAGCGCTGTAAAAATTTGACCACATCCTCCTAGAATAATGAGCCAGTTTGGAATATTGATACTCATAACTAAATAGTTTTAAGTGTTTTATATTTTGGTCTTTCTTGGTGAACGGTATGAATCATAAAAGTGAAGTACATCAAAAGCGGTATAGGTAAGATCATCCAGAGATTAGGAATAGGGAGATAACACGTGATAACAAATAACAAAAGACCTCCAATGTATAATTGAAAACGAATACTCTTAGGATGTAAAAGAAATAGAACACACCCTGTGATTCCTTGAAAAGTACCAATAGTCAATAGAAATACGATGGAGATCATCCAAAATTCTGGATTGATAAAGCCTAATACACCTGATAATAGCATAAGCGTAAGTAGCACATTGTTTATAGATTTTAGTGTTTTCATGGTTAGAATATTTTAAAGTTTCAGAAATTAATGAAACTTTTAGTTAAAAAAAAGTGCATTTATTTTAGAGACCAATGGGTATTAACCCATTAGTTTCATAATTGTTTTTGTAATCCAATTTTCTTTTTGGTCAATTATTTTCTCTAACATATTATCTGCTCTTGAGACAAAATCATAGAGTTCTTCTGTTTTTGCTTTAAAATGAGCGGCTTTTGATGACTCAGACCCGTCAATGGCGCTGATGTCTTGTAAAACGCGTAAGGTAGGTTTGATCTCTCTTCGACTTCTTTCTTTTGCTATTTTACGTGCTAATTCATCTATATTTCCTTCGGCAGTAAAAAACTCTTTACGCTCTCCTGGCTTGTATTCTTTAAAGACAATGCCCCAATCCATTAAAGCCCTCAAGTTCATACTTGTATTTCCTCTGGAGATTTGAAGCTCTTCCATAATATCCTCCATACTTAAAGGTTCTGGTGAGATCATAAGTAACGCATGTATTTGTGCCATGGTCTTATTAATACCCCATTGAGAACCCAATGCTCCCCATGTTTGAATAAATTTTGATTTTGCTTCTGTAAATTTCATATATCAAAGATACGAATATTTTTAAACTTTCAAAACATATTGAAACATTTATATATTAAAGTGTTTGTTTTTTGGGCTGGAAGCGGGAGGTGGGAGGTCTTTTTTGGAATTTAATTTTTTGGAATTTGAGATTTGATTTTTTTGAGATTTGAGATTTTACTTAAGGAGATTGTGTGATTTGATTTCGCCAAAAAGCAGAAAGGAAAGAGTATTAAAATTCTGATTTAAAAATAGAATGTTACTCTAATTCAAGTTGAAAATAGAACAATACTCTATTTTTTTGAAATTTATAATTTGATTTTTTGAAACCTGAAACTTGGAACATTCTTATTTCATGTACTAACTTTAAACCCTATCTATTGCTTATTTTTACCTCGTGAAGGTATTTGTAATTTCAAGTGTTTGGGTAGAACCACAGTCATCGGCTGCAGGAAGTCGGATGTTGCAACTCATAGATCTGTTGCTTTCCAAAGAGTGGGAGGTCACCTACGCATCTACCGCATCAAAAAGCGAATACGCCGTCGATCTTACACAAAAGGGAATTACAACCACAACGATCACACTCAATGATCCTAGTTTTGATGCCTACATACAAGAACTACAACCCGATATCGTTCTTTTTGATCGGTTTATGGTCGAGGAGCAATTTGGTTGGCGAGTTACACAACACTGTCCTGATGCACTGCGCATTCTAGACACAGAAGATTTACATTGTTTACGTAAGGCACGACAGCAGGCTGTCAAAGAAAATCGCGCTTTTCAAGAAAGTGACCTGTTTTCTGATATCGCTAAACGTGAAATCGCCAGCATCTATCGGTGTGATTTGACGCTTATGATCTCTGAGTACGAAATGGAGTTGCTCCAAAATATTTTTAAAGTTCCTAAAGCGCTCCTACATTACTTACCTTTTTTACTGCCATCTGTGCTAGGAGATTTTATTCCTTTTGAGGAACGGGCACATTTTATCTCTATCGGTAATTTTTTACACACACCCAATTGGGATGCGACATTAGTCCTAAAACAAACGATTTGGCCAGAAATTCGTAAAGCCATTCCTGATGCACAACTCCACGTCTACGGAGCCTATCCATCCGATAAGGTATTTCAATTGCATAACCCTAAAGAAGGCTTTCATATAAAAGGTAGAGCCGAAGATGCCAAAGAAGTCATGTCAAAAGCCCAAGTGTTATTGGCTCCTTTGCGTTTTGGCGCGGGTCTTAAAGGCAAATTTATAGACGCTATGCAATGCGGTACACCGAGTGTTACGACACAGATAGGCACAGAGGCGTTGCAAGGCGATTTCACTTGGGGAGGAATGATTGAAGATGATTTTTCCGCTTTCGCGAAAGCGGCCACCACCCTCTACACCGATAAAAAGGTGTGGGAAATAGCACAAGATCACGGACGCATCCTGATCAATAATCGTTTCCAAAAGATAGACTTTGAAGATGATTTTTATAATACTATTGAAAATTATAAGACAACCCTAGTATCACACCGACAACAAAACTTTACAGGACAGATGTTACAACATCATACCCTACAAAGCACCAAGTTTATGTCAAAGTGGATTGAGGAGAAGAATAAGTAATTATTTAAGTAGAAAAAATGTCCGTTCGAGCGCAGTCGAGAACCCATAGCTGTTAATTATATAGTTTTCGACTGCCCTCAATCTGACTTATTTTAAATCAACCCCGCTCTCCTAAGCAATGCCTCTGGCTGAGGTTCTTGCCCTCTAAAACGCTTATACAACGTCATAGGATTTTCAGTTCCTCCTTTGGATAAAACGTGTTCTCTAAATTTCTGACCAATCTCTTTATTGAAAATTCCGTGCTCTTTAAAATATTCAAAAGCATCTGCATCGAGTACTTCTGCCCATTTATAGCTATAATATCCAGCAGCATAGCCACCTTGAAAAATATGAGAAAACGAAGTGCTCATACAGGTTTCTGGTGTTTTTGGATATAAACGGGTTCCAGCAAAAGCATCGCTTTCAAAAGCTTTTACATCCGTGATTTCAGAAGGGTCTTGACCGTGCCAAGCGATATCCATCAATCCAAAACTGATTTGACGTAAGGTTTGCATTCCTTCTTGAAACGTCGCCGAATCTTTGATTTTCTGTACTAACTCCATTGGAATCACTTCGCCTGTTTCATAGTGTGTAGCAAATAATTCTAACGCTTCTTTTTCATAACACCAGTTTTCCAGCACCTGACTTGGAAGCTCTACAAAATCCCAATATACAGACGTTCCTGATAAGCTAGGAAAAGTGGTATTGGCAAGCATCCCGTGGAGTCCGTGACCAAATTCGTGAAACAACGTAGTCACTTCATTAAACGTAAGTAACGAAGGTTTGCTCGCTGTAGAGGGGGTGAAATTACACACGTTCGAGACGTGCGGACGCTCATTTACGCCATCTTTCATCATTTGCGATTTAAAGGAGGTCATCCAGGCACCGCCACGCTTTCCTTTACGCGGGTGAAAATCAGCATAGAATAGCGAAATAAAATCACCATCTGCGTCAAGCACACGATAGGTTTTCACTTCTTTGTGATACGTGTCTACATCAAATACTTCTTCAAACTGAAGTCCGAATAATTTCTCAGCAACCTTAAAAACACCAGCAATTACATTCTCTAATTTGAAATATGGTTTTAGTTGTTCATCATCAAGGCTAAATAATTTCTGTTTTAGCTTTTCAGAATAATAAGAACCATCCCATTTTTCTAATTGGTCTATGTTATCTTCCGCTTTCGCGAAATTTTCTAACTGTGCAAATTCTCTTTTTGCAGCAGGTTTTGCTTTTTCCAATAGGGTATTTAGAAAAGAAATCACCTTGTCAGGTGTTTCTGCCATGCGCTCTTCTAAAACAAAATGAGCGTGTGTTGGATACCCAAGTAGATTGGCACGTTCGTGTCGTAGTTGTACAATTTGCAATACATTTTTCTGATTATCAAATTCATTGCCTTTAAAGGCTCTGCTTCCAAATGCTATAGCGAGTTCTTTTCGCAGTTCTCTATTTTTTGCATACTTCATAAACGGAATATAGCTCGGGTAATCTAATGTAATGACCCATCCTTCTTTCTCACGAGTACTCGCTTCATTTGCGGCTGCTTCTTTGGCGCTTTCAGGAAGTCCGTCTAGATCACTTTCGTTTGTAAGGTGTAGTTCGTATGCATTGGTTTCTGCAAGAACATATTCTCCAAAGGTGAGTTTTAATTTAGCGAGCGCCGCATCTATTTCCCGGAGTCTTGTTTTCTTATCCTCAGATAAGTTCGCTCCATTACGAGCAAAACTTTTATAAGTTTTTTCTAAAAGGGTATGCTCTTCTGCAGATAAATCAAGGGTTTCTTTTTGGTCATAGATACTTTTGACACGGGCAAATAAGTGCTCATTAAGGGTAATGTCGTTTCCAAACTCAGAAAGCAATGGCGATACTTCTTGAGCTATTTTTTGAATTTCCTCATTGGTCTCTGCGCTATTCAAATTAAAGAACACACTAGAGATCCGATCTAATTGTGCGCCAGAATAATCAAGAGCAACCAGTGTATTTTCAAAAGTTGGTGACGCTGTAGCATTTGCAATCGTATCTATCTCTTTTCTAGCCATGCTAATAGCAGTTTCAAATGCGGGCTTGAAATGTTCGTTTTTAATACTAGAAAAAGGGGCTTCATTAAAAGGATGTAAAAGT
>Ga0115554_1000591_pt1 | contig 25185 bp, 14 predicted proteins | sample COGITO_mtgs_1104_3_FD_87283 | JGI IMG/M metagenome (GOLD analysis project Ga0115554, IMG submission 87283) | Pelagic marine microbial communities from North Sea - COGITO_mtgs_110404 | ecosystem: Environmental > Aquatic > Marine > Epipelagic | place: Germany:Helgoland, sampling site Kabeltonne... | reverse complement strand
TAGATAATGTAGACACAGAATTAATGCACAATGAAACACGTGATGTGAAGCGCGTATTTCTGAGCGCACGAAGAAAAAAATAATCTTTCCTTTCGAAATTCCACAAAAAGAATAAAGAAAGCACGCGCTCATCTAAATATACACGCGCGCACATCACGCACACACGGACGCGCTCAATTCTATCACACCTTTCCAAAAGTCAAGATAGAAAGAATGGCGTCTTTATCGACGCTGCGCTGCTGCATCGTCTCCTCTTCTTCTTCTGTTCAAAACAAAAATCTTGGACGTCACCAAAAATACCAACGAACAAGATTACGAGCAAAACGAGACGACGACGAGAAGAACGACGAGAACAGTAAACTTCCTGAATTTGAGGTGAGAATCCAAAACCTGTGCGATTTTACCTTCGTTTCTCGTCATCGACGACAGAGCGACGGTGTAGAAGATCGTATTCTCGGCGAGAGTCTCAATCAATCTTTCTTCATCGAAAAATTTCGTTTCCTCTCTTCTTCGTCTTCTCTTTTCGTGCCAGGGGCGGGTCGTTGATATTTTTTCCTCAAACGGCGTATCTTTTCTCTCTCTCTCTCTTGAAACTGACTGACCTTTCATATTTCACATTACCATCATAACTCTGTTTTTATAAAGGACGACGTGGCACCTGCGTTGGATGGTGATTGGAGAGAGTTTCGGGCAAAGCTCGTCGCTTCGCAAGCTACGGCGGAACTTCCGGACGAACAAATCGACGTGGAACAGTTGCAACAGCAGATGCAAGCAGGAGGAGAAGGAGGGACGAACAACCAAGAAAAAGAGAAACGCAAAACGACGAAATCTGGATCCGGTATCATCGATGATGCGATTGATAACGCTAAAATTGAAAGCCAGGAAGAACGCGATAGACGCGAAAGAGAAGCGACGGAGGCGAATTTGGAGTTACTTAAAACACAAAACCCGGGTCTGGCTAAAGACAAAGCTTGGGCGCACGTCATCGCCAAGCCGGAGAAAGGTTCGTTGATAGTTGCCGCCACGGACGATTTCGTAACTTCGCAGCAATATTTTAACCAATGCGTCATTTTATTGCTGGAACACTCTAAAGACGGATCAATGGGCGTCATACTGAACAGACCGACGATGTACAAAATGGCAGACGTTGTCAACGACGAAAACGGACCGTTTAGCGAAAACGCGTTGTATTTCGGAGGCGACGTAGGGGATGGCACGGTATCGTTCCTGCACGGTTCCCCCGATGTTGCGGACGCCGAGGAAGTCTCCCCAGGTGTCTTCATTGGTGGATTCAACGATGCTGGGAGGCTCGTGAAGGAAGGGAAGAAGGACCCGCGCGAGTTCAAATTCTTTGCTCGCTACTGTGGATGGGCTCCTGGCCAACTCGAAGACGAGTGTGCCCGCGGCGTGTGGTACCCAGTTGCATGCTCTAGACAAATCGCGCTCAAACCTGTCATAGCCCTCCCGAAGCCATTGTGGCGCGAAGTTTTAGAATTGTGCGGTGGGGAGCTTGCATTGAAAGCCAAACGTGCGTACGCTGCGGATGACGAAAACTGAGGGAGGTGGTCAACGATCCGGCACGCGGCGAGAAAAGAGAAAGAAGAGAGACGCGCATCTTTTTTGTACATCAAACGCACACACAGACACTACTTTTTAATATCATCAAATACATACAGTAACTCTATGAGAACTAAATTACATTGGAAATATATCCTTGATTGATCGTTTACTGGTTTCTTCTTCGTCACCATCGTCGTCCAGGTTCTTCGTAGTCTCCCTTTCTTCATCGATACTTGTCTTTCTCATAATGTCCAAACTAATTTTCCGCTTTTGCTGTTGTTCAACGACGACTTCCTCCAGCTCTGTCTTTACTTCTTGTTGTGGATGTTGTTCATCCCTAGTCTCTTCGCTAAAACTCGTACGCGTACGCGATGGCTGCTGCTCTGTGAATCGGAACACGTCTTTCAAAGATGGCACTGCTCGCATTGAGGATACCATGCGACCTTTTGGCGCAGTCGATGGCGTCTCCTTTGATTCTGGGGATGCTACTTCCTCTTGTTCGTCCTTTTCTTTTTGCTTTGCTCGCTCGGAAACCGACCACGTCGGAGAAGCGAGCGGTTCGCCTCGAAATCGACTGCTGCTTGGCAGTTGCTGTGAATCTGTCATCTCTTCTAGTCCTAAATTCAGCGTTCTTCCAGACATTGTACGTTTAAGTGCAGCTAAAGGTGAATTGGAATGTGGTCTCGGTTTATGCTTCTGCGCCGCACGCGCAGCTTCTTTCGCACGAATTTCACGCATTTGTTTCGTTAGAATCGCACCGAGCAAAGCCGTCATTGACCGCTCGTTATCCAGTGAATGATCAAACGGAGCGACTGGAACTTCGTTACGTCTCGTCAAAGATTTATCTGTTGGAACACCAACAAAATGCGATAAAAATTCCGGAGCTTTCTGCGATTTCGTTTTCGTCTGCGATTGCGGCGATGACATCGATGACGCTGCTTTTAAAACATCATCAAAATCTGGTGTTTGCGTTCCAGAGGAGTCGTACATGTAGTTATCGGCGTCATCTTTCTTAAAGTCAGCCCGGCGACGGTACGCTTCCACGGCGCGCTCGTTCGAAATGCCCATTTTTTTAGCATATTCAACCAAAGACATCGAACAGTGCGTTCCGACTACCGAGGATATCGCATACACCGGCAAGATGAAATACGCGGAATGCAAAAGAACAATAATATCGACTATGAAAAGCAAAATAGACGCATTCGCTTGCACATTTGCATTCTGTGATAACCAATCCGGATCCTGCCAAGCCGAGAAAACTAACATTGCAAGCGACATGGCGTTTTCAAACAAAACATATTGGAAGATTGTGAGTAAAATCTGAGGTCTTCCGCGCCAAAAATAATTTTTCGAATCAATTTCTGCCCGCAACGCTCGCCGTTTCTTCGAGCGTTCTTCACTCGTTAACTCTTTAGTTGCGTGCATCGAGACTTTATCTTTAACACCTTTGAAAAAATCACCGGCTCTGTCGCGGAGACTGCTGAAAGCACTTTTGCTTGGCAACGTTTGAGGCTTTGCTGTTTTCTCCTCTTCCTCCGCTATCGTTCGCATGCCTCCCGAAAGTTGCGTCCCATTTTCTGCAGCATCTGTTACATTCTTCTTTTTATTCTTCAACTCTGCTGGAGTATAATTATTATCGTCGGTGTACTCGGTCTCGCCTTCGTCTTCTCCGTTTTCGCGCAGAGTTTTGGACGTTTGAGCAGCTTCGCCTACGAATCTTTCGTAGGCTGCTTGAGCTAATCTAATATTTACGGCTTCTAACATCGTTCCCACGAAAAGCATGATCGCTAACGCGGCGATCCCTCCAGGTAAGAAGACATATCTTGGTACAGTGACCCATAAAGCGGCTAAAACCCACATGAAAACTTTAGTATCAATGATGCTCGCGAAATCTTCCTCCATTGCCTCTACCAAAAAATCGTGGAAATGAAAGTCGTCCGGCGTGCCTAGGCGTTCGACAAAAAGTCTTCGCAACGAAAGATACACCTCTCGGTTGACCGAGAATCGAAATTGCGCCCAAAATGCTCTCCATATAAGCACTAATAAATTCGCATCAATGACCAGTCTCGGATTGATGTGGGGATTCAACGGCACGATATCGTGGTCGCCGGTTTCCCACTTCTTCCATGAGTTCAATTTAAGAATGCAGACGAGCATAGATAGTGAGATGTACACCACGTGCGTTACCGCTAGAATGAAGATGAAAATGTGCGTCTGATGAATCGTAGTCGCCGACCAGAACGGCTTCTTGCCTTCGCCGCAATCGTGCGTGTATTGCTCCGCCGACGAACTTCCCCCACTGACGCAAATTTTCAGTAGAGGTTCCTGCAGCGCGATGAGCGAGAGAGATATGAATCCTAAAAGCATAATCTCGTGCTGCAGTTTATGCAAAACGTGCCGCAACGCTCTCAGCTTCTTCTCTTTTAAATAATTCTCTAGCCTCGCGTTGAATTCGATGAACGCGTACGAGATGACGACAAAGAGAAGAAAGAGCACTCCCAATTTCCACCCGTCGGTTTGAGAGAACCCCTCGGAATACGTGCCTCCCATTGCCTTCTTTTTTTATCGACACGCACGCACACACACGTAAAGAGAGAAACGAGAGAGAAGTGAGAGAGAGAGAGAGAGGGAGGAAAGATCTTTCCTTGCTGATTGTGATTACGTCGCGTGATGATGATGTTTTTCAACGCTTTTTTCTTTGAAGCAGCAAATCCCCTAATAATTCAAAACACCAACACCAACACCACGTGTCGATTTTCTTTCTTTTTCGTCTTCTTTCTCAAGAATATTTCACTCCTCACTCACTGGAGGCGAAAGACACATCATCACAATAACTTTCCGTCGTTGATATGAGAGCAAAAGCATCGGCGGCCAAGCGCAAAAAAAGCCTCAACTTTTCGATGAACATCGCATCGGTCGTCTTATTCCTATGCGGAGTCTTAGTGAACACATCGAACGCTTTGCGCGAAGACCAACTCGGCACGTACGACTGGCACTTGAAATTCGTCGGCGACGTTCGTTTCGTTTCGTTTCTCACCGGGGAAAACGATCGGAATAAGGTTTTGGTCACGACGCAAGATTCGAACATAATCGCCGCTCTCGATCAGAAAGATGGTACCATAGAGTGGCGAGCTACGTTGGATGAGTCCGATGCGGTCGATTACGCTTCGCTCGTCTCCGCGACAACACATACGAGGGACGAACAAAAATTCTTGCTCGTGCAGTCATCGAGTGGGAAGTTCATCAGAGCGCTCGATATCGAGGACGGCTCTATGATATGGGAGACCATCGCATACACCGAAGCCGCAGCTTCTGAGGAGTTATACTTGGAGTCAGCAAAAGACTTGGGTATCGACATCTTACCTCTGGGCAAAGATGTCGATGGTGATACAATCCACGATTTCTTAGTGCTCGCAAAAGGTACGGTGACGTTACGATCTCTCGCCGACGGCGTGACGCAGTGGAAGGCGAACGTGGCCGAAGCTATCGCGACGGAAACAAACGAAAAATGTCATTTACAGAGAGTATGCTTGGAAGAGGGCTCGAAAGCCGTCTACGCGGTGGGAGTCTCGACCATTGATTCGAGCATTTGTGGAGCGTCGCTTCGGGTTTCTGACGGGCACGTGACTCATACCGCTGTGGGCGGGACAAAACTTTCCGGAATCGTAGGCGAAGACGGTAAGTACTCCGTCTTTTGCGCGGGAGCGAACAGTGATAAAATCTTCGTCGCGTTGAAAAGGACTTCCAAGTCGAAGAAGCAAAATTTCTCGGTCGTTACGATTGACGCATCGGCCTTTTTTGAGAAGAAAGGGGGTGACGCTTCCATATTCGCTGATGTTCCGGTAATGAAACTCGGCGTTAGCGATGATGCGAGCAATACTAACAACAAAGAAGGCAATGGAAGTGCGGATACTCGTAATTTCATCAAGTTAAACACTGTCGCTTCAGCTGGAGATGAGAAATCATATCGCAGCTCCCGCTTGGCTGGAGCCATGATACTATCGAGTGACGCCGGAGAAATGACCCTGCTTCGCTTTCTTGATACATCGAAGCAATTAACGTCCGTGCGTTCGTTTCCAGATAAGAACAAAGTAGCGGTATCGTTCCACAACGATGAGATATTTGTCGTGGAAAGTTCTAAGCTTTCTTCGTCCTCCCCGGTTCTTAAAGTGACGGCGCAAGCTTTAATCGGTAACGGTAACGACGCTCTGCAAGTCGCGGAGTGGCACATTGGTGACGATAGCAATCTTTTGAAAAAATACGCGCACGTCAAGAGCGTATTCGTAGATCCCAAGACTACGAACGCAGTCGTTGTACACAGAGACGCCTTTCTAACTTTCGTGGATAAGAAATCGAAAACTAATCCAATCTGGACCCGGGAAGAATCGATAGCCACGGCGAGCGAATCCATGTTCGGGTATTTACCCGAAACCATCGCGGTCTACACGGACGCTCGCGAACAAGCCAACGCAGTTGTTGTTAAAAGTTCCCTGAAAGAGTCCGCTCGAGTGCAGTACTTAGCACTTGCCGCGCGCTTGAACCGTGCCGACGCTGAAATGCGCGCAGAATTGGCGAAACTCCGCAGATCTAGAGGTACGAAGCTGCTCCCCACTCGCGATGATATTGGATTTCGACGTTCATTACTTTTTCTCACACCTACTGGATCACTCATCGCGCTGCACAATGGCGATGGTAGAGTGGTATGGCGCACGCACTTGGGATGCGCAAAGAATGAATGGAAGTATACGGCGTTGGTTCCGTGGGTGGTTGACGGGAAGGAGGCCGTGCTCACCGTAGCAAAGAACGCAACGACGACTATTGTGCAGTGTGTGTATCAAGAAGATGGCACTAAAGCAGCAGACGCAACGTATTATGATTTTGCTGCCGTGCGTTTAGTTCCACTAGAAGTTTCTGGAAAAGCTTCTCGGATTCTGTTTGTGGATGACGTGGGGGAAGCGTCGGTGTACCCACCGGAAACAGATAGTCGAGAAAGCACTACGCTGAACGCAGTGAGAAGCGCGATATCGCGAAATTCGTACTATGTTGTCGATCAAGAGCGGAACGAAGTGCGTGGACACACCTTCGCCTTGACAGATAAAGGGACAAGTGCGAGTGGAGTACATACGTGGACTATTAAATTCCCGCCGGAGTCTGGGAATATTGTAGGGTTTTCTCGGAAAGCTGCGCAAACGGAACCCGTTCATGCGTGGGTGAAAGTTCCAGGCGATCGTTCTACTATGTTCAAATACGTCAATCCGAACGTTTTCTTCATCGCGACGGATGATGGACGCGGTATTCACGCGCATTTGGTCGAGGGTGTTTCAGGAAGAATTATTTACAGGGTATATCACGCGAAAGCGAAAGGTCCGGTTTACGCCACATTGTGCGAAAACTGGATCACGTACTCTTACTATGACACAGACGCGCAAAGACACGCACTCAGCGTTCTAGAAGTCTACGATGATTCTGAAACTCGCAAAAACAAAGCAGTGTCCCAGTTAGTGTTGAAATCTTTGTTTGGGAGGAGTACAAGCTCTGGTACAAAGAAGAATATGTCATCTTCGGCGGCTGGTGTGCGCCAAGTGACGGATGACGATGAAACGGTTTTGTCATCCTTCACGCCTCCACCGCTTCGCGTGCTGGGTCAATCGTACTTTATTCGACCGGGAACAAAGTTCATGCGAGTCACGGCATCGGCTCGTGGCATTACTGGACACCAAGTTCTACTTGGAACAGATACGGATCAAGTGGTTGCGCTGGATAGACGCTGGCTCGATCCCCGTAGACCGACGAAACCATCTGCATTCGATCGCGATGAGGGGTTAATCCCGTATATGGAAGTTTTACCACTATCACCCTCGTCTTGGGTGACAAACAAGAATATCGTAGCTCGTTTGAAAGATGTGGTAACGGCGCCCACTGCGCTAGAGAGTACCGTGCTTTGTTTTGCCCGAGGCGTGGATGTATTTTACACCCGTTTGCACCCATCGCAATCTTTCGATGCGCTCGATGAGGAATTCTCATACGGTTTATTGATTATTAGTTTGTTGGTCGTAGGCGTCACGGCTCTAGCTACGCATCGCATGAGTGTGAAGGCGACTTCAAAGAGGTTGTGGAAGTAGAGAAGCTGCTCGACTCGGCTAGAGGTAGTTTTAAGGCATCCGTTACCTTAGCTTTTCTTTTAGATTTGATATGTACTATTTGGTATCTTCATTACATGTAACATTAAATAACGCGCTTAATTTGAAAGTCTAAATCCGGGCGTTCACTTTTAGCTTTTTCAGCAGCTTCGGCGGAGCATACCGCGGACACTTTGGCCGACGGTGCGCGCACCGCTTCCAGCGCCCCCGCAAAGTCGTTGAAGCTCTTGTTCGTAGTCCCTAAGATTTGTTCGCGACGCTCTTGACGCTCCTCCGGGGTAATTTTCAGCAGATGACGCATGAGAGAAGTGTATCCTTTCGCGTCCGGTAACTGATACGAATCGATTTCACCAATCGTACCGATGATGGACTTCGTTAATTCATCCTCGTCCACGTGTAAGTTGCGCAAAAACTCCACCGTACCGTCGTAGTTATCCAAAGTCTTCAATAAGTTTGGATCTCTGTACGATAAGTACGTGAACATCCCGGAGTGCGAGTCAAAGTCGGAAAAACCACCATAAGCTCCACCGGAAACGCGAACGCGGTCCCAAAGCCACGTCGTCCCGAGCAATTTGTTGATTACGTAAGAAGACCCGTTCAATTCGTATCCGCTTTTGTACAAATTGGCCGCTTTACCGACGTAGTTCACCGTGGTTGGAACAGTCAGAAGTTCGTTTATAGCCGGGTTTATAGTCTTCCACGCGTTTGCCGAAGAAGCAGGAGCGCTTTGATTCAGCGAGCCTAAAAATTTCTCCGCACTACTGAGCGACAAATCTAACGTTTTCGAGTCTCCCGTCAAGTTGGTTATGCTGTTGTTCCGCGAAGACACGCACTTTCTGATCGTCTCCAAATCCGCAACCACAGAATCCCAGTCTTCATCCACGCGTTTCGCCAACTTTCGTAAGTATTCTAATTGGTCCAAACCACCCATTTGTTCGTTGACCCACCCAGCGACGGAGTCCTGCGCTTCCAGTCGCGAAGCCGCGATGGAATGTCCCGCCCCCTGGACTCTACTTTCCATTCCAGACCGCGTTTCGAGAACTAGTTGCTTGAATATTTTTTGATCGTCGAGCTTGGAGTCAAACAACATTTCTGTCATCAAATCGTGCATGATACCTGCTTTATCCGAAGTCGCTTTACCTCTGAAAACCATATACGCGGAGATTGCGTTTGGATCCCCTCGAATCGGCGAAACAAACGGCGAAACAGAAATACCGCCGGTTTGCGCGTTGATGATTTGGTCGAATTCGATAAAGTTTCTCTTCGAAGTGCCCATTCTGCCTAGCGCGCGCGTCCATAAAGGTACAAGCGGCAACAAGTCCTCCGGGATTGTCTTCATATCGAGGAGGTGCTCGGCATAAATGATGTCGTTCGTGAACAAATCGTGGGTCAAAAGTTCCGTGGATCCAATCGACCCAACATCACTCGGAATTTCCTTGGCAGTTTTAGGGATATCCGATAAAGCCAAAGCCGGTATGCACTTGAGCGCCTCTGGCGAATCTGGCGTTTCTTGCAACAGCTTCAAAGCAGCCGTCTCCGCGACGACATGTTCAATTTCTTCCGAGGACAACGAAGCTTTCTTGGCAGATAATTTCATCTTTTCCTCGTTGGCTTCTATTTCGCCGAGTTTTTGGTCTGGTTTCAATTCAACCGTAACGCGGTGCGTGTTTTCCAAGAACATTCTTCGCATGAGCGGTCTAAAAACATCTTCAGAGGATGAAATGCGTGACTTCAAATGTTTGAGCGGTTCCTCGTAACGTAACGGTTCGAAAGGATCGCCCTCGTACAACCACGCCGATAAGGATCGTAGCATCATCGATAATCCTCTCGGGAATCGGCCGGTGTTGTTCTCACGGAGCGAAAACTCGATGGAGTTGATAGATGCTTCGATTGCATCGTCGGTGAATCCTTCCGTGGCGATTTTTTCCATCGTGTCGTAGATCAATTTTTCAACTTTCGGGATATCAGCTTCCTCCACCCCTTTCATCCCAATCGCAAACGACGGTTGCCTCAACTCATCTTCCAAACCGAATCCAACAATGGCTTCTCCTAAACCAGACTCCTCCAGAGCGAGTCTCAACGGAGAAGCGGACGAGCCTAACAACAGATTGTCTAAGAATCCCACGGCTAAGGCAGTCTCTTGATCGAACGGTTTGTCGTTCAGCAACCAATTAATTTGGACGAAACATTTTTGCGCTTCCTCGTCCTCACCAGAGGCATACGTTTTCACGACTCGCTTTGGTTCCTTGAAAAAAGCTTGCGAAGCAATGGAAGAGTCGACATCCTTGGCATCGAACTCGTCCAAAAATCCGCTCAAAAGCTTCAAACGGTTCTCAACGTCGTCGTCGCCGTAGAACCAAAGGCGCGCGTTGGATGGGTGATAGAATTTCCCGTGAAAGTCTTTGAACTCGGCAAAAGTCAACTCAGGGATGACTTCCGGCGAGCCGCCAGAATCGACTCCGTACGTATTTTCCGGGAATAACGCTTGCTGACATTCGCGCGCGAGTACGGAATCTGGAGAAGAGTACACGCCTTTCATTTCGTTGAAAACGACACCTTTGTACGTCAAGTCTTCGTCCTTGTCGTTCAACTCGTAGTGCCAACCTTCTTGCTCGAACGTTCTCTCGTTCTCGATGCACTTTGGGTGGAATACTGCGTCTAAATACACGTCAACGAGGTTGTAGAAATCGGCGAGGTTACACGAAGCGACTGGATAGCACGTTCGATCCGGGTACGTCATAGCGTTTAAGAACGTGTTCAAACTTCCTTTGATCAACTCAACAAAAGGCTCTTTGATTGGATACTTTCTGCTACCACAAAGCACAGAGTGCTCGAGGATGTGCGGAATACCGGTCGAGTTTGCAGGTGGCGTGCGAAACGTAACACCGAAAGACTTATTCTCGTCGTCGTTCGAGAGCGACATCACCTCAGCGCCCGTCTTTTTGTGCTTGAATAAGAATCCTTTCGCGTTGTATTCCGGAACGAACTCTTCTTTGACGAGATCGAAGCCGTGCAAGTTGCTTGGCGCACTCATTGTCGCCATAGATTCCACAGAAGCGTTGTCCGCAGCGATGGCAGCCGAAGTTTGGCTCTTTCTCATTGTCGTTTGCATCGGCTTGTTGTTGTTGTTGTTGTTCGACGATGACGACGACGATACGGAAGCACGCGCTTTGGCGTAGTTTACGGAGCGCGCGCTGACAGCGTTTCGTCTCTTCAACGCGGCAACGTGTAAACCGGATCTCATCGATACGGATGACGCGGAAGACATGATGATCGGTTTGATTGATGATAAACTTCTCCTTTGTTGTTGAGGAAGACTACGAGAAGGGAGTGGCGGGGTGATGACGTTTTCGATGGCTGTTTTTGTTGAAAAAACGACAGCGCGATGATCGAGCAAACTCCTGGAGTAACAAGAAGAAGAAGTTAAAGAAGAAGAATGCGGAAACGTAAACGTTAACGCTCTTTTCAGCAGTTTTTCTTTCTTCTTGATTCGCAGAGCGCGGATGAGAGAAAGCGGCGACGTCGTGGTGCGTGCTCTCTAATAAAAAATGCCGAGAAGATTGTTTTTCGTTCTCGTTTTTTTGAAAGAGAATTCCCTTCCCTCGTCGGTTATTGCCTCGGACAGCCAATGCACAGCCAAGCAGCTTTCATCAGAATGGATAAAATTCTCTATATAAAAAGAACGCGAACACATAATAGATAAACACCCGCACGTTTTTAACGAGCGCAACAGTTTTATTACACACACACACACATTATAAATATAAATATATATTTGTAAAATGCAAGCGCTCGCATTCTCCGCTTCCTCGTCGTCCGTCGTCGGCGTCGCGAAATCATCATCCTCCTGTCGCAGTCCTCGTCCGAATCGGTCGTCGTCGCTGCGCAGCAACAATATCAACAACAACAACAGAAGAGGAGAAAGAACGAGAGTAAACATGCTTCCACCGGGCGGGATGCCGAACATGCCGGGTATGGATCCGGAGAAGATGAAAGAGATGCAAGCGGCGTATCAAGAGGCGATGAAGAATCCAGAAACTGCAAAGAAACTTCAAGAGCAGATGAAGCAAATGCAAGGGATGATGAGCAACCCGATGGTGCAGCAACAAATGCAAGCGATGCAAAATATGGTGCAAAACGAAGACATGCAGAGAAAAATCGCGGGGTTAAAAGACGACCCGGAATTTAAAGACTTCTTCGACGACTTACGAGCGAACGGCCCCGGAGCTATGATGAAGTATTCAACCGATCAAGCGTTTTTGAAAAAGCTCAACGATAAACTCGGCGGCGAAGAAGCCATTCGAGCAGCCGCGGGAGGGGCGATTCCAGCGGAAGCTGTGCCGCCGGGAGGTGCGGCACCTCCACCAGCAGCACCGGCACCACCACCTGAAGTCGAGACGTTACACGATGCCGCGCGATACGGTGACATCGAGGCTGTTGAAGATTTTCTGGCCATCGGCAAAGACGTGAACGCGAGAGACTCTTCCCAAAGAACGCCTATTCACTACGCGATTGCGTTCGGGAAAGGTAGCGCTGGCGAAGAGATTTTCGACTTGCTCATCGATGCGGACTCTATTGATTTAAGCGCTAGAGACGAAAAGCAAAACACGCCGCTTCATTACGCGTGCGGTTACGGTAAGATTTTCGCGGTGAAAAAATTACTCGAGATGAATAGCGACGTTACGGCTAAAAATGGAACTGGTAAAACGCCATTAGATCTGGTCAAATTAGAAGCGAAGAATCCAATCAACGAAGATGCAGAGTTACTCAAGCTGCTCGGCGCGTAGACGCGCGAGCTTGAGCAAAGAGCGAGCGAGAGGGATGAGAAAACGATTCTTTTAATTAAAAACAATAACATTATCACATCTATAAATGATGAGCAAATATTCCCGCATACGCGTTTGCCAACTTTTCCGGAGTTTCTCGTATGAACGCTTCGAGAATATTCCAACCAGTTTCTTGCGATTTCAACAGGTATGCCGTGTTGTCTTGAAACTCTCCTTCTTTTTCTTCCTTTTTTACTTGATTCTCGCCACAACCAGCATCATCCGTCGACTTGAAATGGTGACTGTAAAGTCCCATCACTAGAGAAGTAGCAACTCGGCTCATCAATAATACTGGAAGAACTTCGATTTCGTGTTCGTTCAAACTAAACGTCTTGGCATACCCCGCGAGCATTTTTTCGCAACTTTCTATGGGTGCATTCGGCGTAGCCAAAGCACAATACGCCATTGCCGTCGCAATTTCAATAACCGTCCACGATACACAAATATCGCCAAAATCGATGCACGCGAAATCGTTCAGGACGTCTATGTTATCGTTCTTTACTCTCTCTTTCCAATCACTCGCAGTAACAAGAATGTTTGATTCATTCAAGTCGTTGTGTATGACGCTCATTCGCAGTTTGTTCGCATCGTCTCGAATGCTATTGACGCGTTCTTCGTACCACTCGAAAACTTGCTCGATGGCGTTTTCGTCCTTGATGAGTCCTTCTCCTTTACTTTTTAACGCGTCCACAAACATTCGGACGTCTTCAAAGTTTCGCACGTCCCACAAAGACTCGCGCGTTGCTAGTGTGCGATAAAGCCTTTTCCCATCTTCTTTAATCGAAGGCGTTTCAGGATTCCATTGCAGGAAACTCGCGGATATTTCACCCACAAACTCGCCGACTCTGCGCCAAAACGCCTTCTGTTCCTCCGGTTTCTCCGCCAAGGCGTTGACTACGTCTATAAGTAAAGTACCCTCAACGTACCGCAACACTTTCACGGCGTGTTTCATTTGGTTCTTTTCTGCGCTATTGTTTATGTTATCGTTATTTCTATCGCTGTTCGTGCTATCACCATCGGTCCAATCGAAACGCGTCGCTCCCGACGTTGTGAGCATGACTGCAGAGGTGCATATATTCTTTTCAGAAAGCCAATCCATGGCAAACTCGTGACAGTCCAATAAACGTGCGTTTGGTTCCACCGAATCTACGCCGTTGTGAAACTTCACGATGAACTTTGTTATTGGTCTGTTCTTACTCTCGTTTTCGTTTTTGTCTTTGCTCTTGAAAATGTCGTTGAAGACGTGAAAGAGAAAGTTCGCGTCGTCGTACGAATCCAACATTGTAATTTTTTCAATCTCTTCCGCCTCGTTGGGATTGCTGTTGCTTCTGTCGAAAAAATAAGAATACTGCGTCATCCATACTCGCAAGGCGTGCTCTTTCGAACACAGAGGTCTAAATTTCTTCCTCTCCGTCTCATCTCGCTGCGACTTTTTCATTTTTCTCACCTTTAATAACCGCGTTTAGGACGGATGATGATGTATATAAAGAAAAACAGAAGCTAAATCTGAGTGAAATCACACCGAGAAAGGAAAAGAAGATTCATTTTTTTTGGAAAAGTTTTCGAAAAAAAAATCAAAAAAAGTGGATTTTGAGGGGAGGGCGTGTGCCTTCTTTGTTTTATCTTCTCTTCATAACTTCTTTGCGCGACGACGAGCGCGTGCGAAAGACGCAAACACACACACACACACACACACAATAAAGAAGCGCAGGGGAAATAGTGATGACGACGACGACGGCGATGGTCTCACGCACTGCCAGTGCAACCACCACCACCGCGACCATTCCAAGAAGAGGAAGAAGAACGAAGACCGATCCAGCTGGCATAAAATTGACGAGTACGAGAAGAAGATTTATACGTGCTCGAGATGGGACGCTCGAACAAAGAGAACCGAGAGGAGAGGATGAAAGAAACGCAGCATTCACCGCTAAGCGAACGACGAGAAGAGACGCCAAGACGCAGGCGACGAAAACGAGATCTTCTTACGAAGCTGGCATTCTCGTCGGAGGTGAAAATATTTTCAAAGACAACTCCCACGTGGTGCACTACGGAGAAGTGTGCGACTCAGACGACGACGACGACGATGAAGGAAAAGGAACATCGAGAAGGAAACGACGAGATCCACTAGCCTCGCTTGCTCGAAAAGTTGAAAGTAAAAGTAGCGGGAAGAAGGCAAAGAAGCAGGATAAAGCGAGAGAGAAAGCTATGCGAGGTCTGGAAAATTTAATCTTGAACGCCTCGGGGAGCGATGGAATGAAGGCGAGGAAGAAGTATAAGATGAAAAAGAAGAAAAAAGGAGGGAGTTCATCGTCTTCATCTTCGAGTAGTAGTAGTAGTAGTAGTAGCAGCAGCAGTAGTAGCAGTAGCAGTAGCAGTAGCAGTAGCAGTAGTAGCGACTCCTCGGATTCAGAGTGCGAGCGAGCAGGACGCCGAAAAGGCGGCGGCGGCGGCGGCGGAAAGAAGAAAAAGGGCATGAAGAAATTGAAAAACACCATGCTTTCTCTCGGAATGGGAAAGAAGAAAAAGAACAAGAGAGGTAAAACGACGATTTCGCAAGCTGCAATCGCCGAGGGTGCGAACATTCCGGACAACGAAGTTGAAGAACCAGCTGGATTGGCGTCGTTAGGGGCCTGTCCTTTACTTTCACCGCTTGTCCTAGGTGAAGGCATCATCCCGGTCGCTACTTTGGAAGTGTGCACGGGGAAATACTGCCGTAGGAACGGCGCATACGCCATCGCCGAGAGCCTGAAGAATGACCTGCCTTCAAATTGGCCCTGCGAAACATCCGCTGGAAGATGCATCGGAGGAAAGTGCAGAAACGGCGTGAACATCGCCGTGCAATCTTCGTTGGGGTACGAAAAGTTTGCTGGAATGGATCTCGCGACGGCACGCTCCGTTTTCATACCGATGGCATTACGAACGAACGAGATTAATGGCACCACCGACGAAGGCGAAGGATTTATTCCAATGCCAGGAAAGGCGCCGTCGTCGGCGGCGGTGAGTCAGTCTGTCGACAGCGACGCACCTCCGGGATACATGCCAAAGATAAATTAGAATCAAGCATGTAATTGTAATACCACACACATACACACACGCGAAAGAGAGAGAAAGAAAGAGAGACGCCGCCAATGTTGATATCTTCTTCATTCTTCAGAGTGCTTACTATTTCTTGTTGTTTTCTTCTCACTTCTGACTTCTCTCTCCTCTCACAAACAAAATAAATCAACAAAAGTAATCCACAAATTACACCATTTCACACAACTTCGAAGAGAACAGCGCTCGTCGTTTAATCATCATTATCATCATCATCGGAGAACAATGCCGAGTCATCGAGAGGAACAAAAGTTCCGGATGATGGAATTAGGCATAGGCGACGACGACGACGACGACGATAAGGACAAAAACGATACAACGACGCAAAAAGAAACGAATGCAAAAGAAAAGAGCGGAGGAGAAGAAGCTTCATCATCATCATCATCATCGTCAACCTTCGCGGCGTTTTCCGAAGGTGGGAACTGTTCCGCCAACGCCGTATACACGCGAGTGCAATACATTTATAGACAGTCGGGCGCATCGGAGTACCCGTTGACAACTTTAGCCATTTTGACCGCCCTTTTTTGGTTACTCGCCTCGGGGTTGAACTCTTTCTTCTTCGCAGCTGCTGCTGGAGAAGACGGGAACATCTCGAACGGAGGAGCGCTGAGAATGAGACCGTCGGACTTGCTCCCGAGAAGATTTCGGTTCGGAGAGAACGGAGTCCCAAAAACGCGAGGCACACCGATCAGAATCATGCCATCGTCCGATTTCAGGCACTTTGACGAGTTGAAATCGTACATGCACCCCACAGAGTTAGCGGGGTTAGGAGTAGATACCGAAGGACACGTTTTGAAACAACGTCCTTTGCTCGAGCTGAATAAGAACAATTTGTTGGCATTGAAAACGTCTCCGCCACCGCCGTTGGCTCCAGGAGAAGAGGAGAAGCAAGTATACGACGTGGACTTACCGAAAGGCTTTAATCGATGGGACGAAGTGCATCAAAATATTTGGAGAAAAGCGAAGCAAAAGCACATCGAAGAACTGCGCGCGGAAGCGACTATTGCTCAGCACGCTCGAGCGGAAGCGTTCATAACCAGCGCAAAGGACTCGTCTGATTTAGATAAAGTCTTGCAAGAAGAAGCCGCGGAGCGTGCCAGAGCACATTTGCAAGACGTATTGAAAGATCATTTGATAAATTAGCTCCCTCCCTACTACTAACTACTAGTTCTATAATTCTTTTTAATATAAATTAGCCGCTGGCGACGTGAAACGCGCAACAAAATATTAATGTTTCCAAAGTCGCAACATTTTATCTTTCCCGCCGCTCGCGCCTTTCGTTCCTAGCGGCGACCAATCGCACGCGTAAATCTCATCGGAGTGACCGGGTAAGTCGAGTTCGAGTTTCTTTAAACGCACGCTCCATACTTTTAACGTCGAGTCTTTGGATGCGGATAACACGAATCGCGAATCCGCGCTCCAAGCTATTTGGTACACCGCGCCGACGTGTCCTCTAAACGTACACACGAAATCACCGGTATCGCCGTTCCATAATTTTACCGCTTTATCAAATGACGCCGAGGCAAAGTACTTACCATCCGGCGAGAACATGACGTGATTAATCAGTTGCACGTGTCCAGTCAATCGCTTCAAAGCCGTTTTTGATTGCGACGGTTCCCAAAGAAACATGGTAAAATCGTCAGAACCGCTGATTAAACGTTCCGGTTTGTTTCTCGTTAATTTTTTGTATCGTTCGAGCGCGCGTTCTTTTGATTTCTCGAATGACTCTTCTCGTTTCCCGGTTTCATCAAATGCACCCGTTCTTAACGCGAATTCGGATGATAACGCGAGCGTATTTACCCAATGCGCGTGCCCTTTTAACTGTCGAACAATTTTCCCGTCTTTAGCGTCCCAGGCGTACACAGTGGTGTCTCTCGACGCGGTATAAATCAAGCCTTCTCCGCCCCATTTCACGGAAGAGAGCGCCCTAGAATGCGCAGAAAGCGAAAATAGAGGTATTTTCTTATTCACGTTCCATACTTTTGCCGTCCCATCTGCAGAGGCGGAAACGAATCGAACGTCGTTTGGTGATTTCAACGCGTGCGTCGGCTCCCAGCTCAATCCTACGATGTGTTTCTTATGTCCTTTCAGAATCCCTTTCGATTCACCCGTGACTGGGTCCCACAACCGAACCATGTTATCCATCCCTCCACTCGCTACTAACTGCGCATCTGGCGACCACGCCACGCATAAGACCCAATTTGTGTGTCCTTTACACGTCGTCTTTGGCGCCTCGCTTTCGTGGTTCCATAAACGCACCGTGGTATCGCCGGACCCGCTCGCTAAATGTTTCCCGTCCGGAGAAAACGATACCGATAATATAGCTTCCGCGTGACCTGGTATCGCGGACGAACATCGAGTCACCGGTCTCACTCGAAACAACGCCTGTGGGGCGTACACGATTTTCAACACCTGTTCCATGCTCGCGTTCACTTTCTCCAAGTGGTCCCCTAAATCCGTCGTCAACGTTTCGTCTTTAATGTAAAACTCGTACGGGAGTTTCTCCCCTTTCTCTTCCGTGTTATTCAATAACGTGTTCAGCAACTCTTCCAACTGTTTCGAGGTACAATCGTGCGGCAAATCCAGCTGAGGACCGGCGGTGTTCCCATCCGTATCCACGAGTTGCGCGATGACATTTATTCTTTGTCGAGGGAGGTGACGATTTTCGTTTTCGTTTTCGTTTTCGTTGTTGGCTGTTTTCGCGCGCTTGGTCGACGTCGTCGTCGTCGGTAAAACCGAAGAACGCCCCCCGGAAGAAGACATGATGTGTATTGGAAATTACTACTATTATTTTGCTATATTATTGCGTGCTCTCTTTCTCTCTCTTTCTGTGTGTGTGTGTGTGTTGTGTTTTCCTGCGTGTTGATAGAACTTTTGAGAGGCGCCGTCACAACTGAAGAGAAAGGACTCTAGAGTCAAAAATCGACACTTTTTTTAACAACAAAAGCGAAGAACCACCAAACCACCACCACCACCACCACCACCATGCAAAACGACGACGACGATTTAGACGAAGAAGAAGGAGAAGAGGGAGACTTTGGAGAGTGGATAGAAGACGAAGAGTCTCTCGTGGAAATCTCCGAGCAACGGAAAACAAAATGTTTATTCTCTCAGAGAGTGTATTCGAACGCACACGAGGCGTTAACGAGAGCCGCCACTGACTTTGGATTTGATTTACGACGAGTCGTTTCGTTGAATAAGAAGAATACTTTCATAAAAAGTAAAGAAGAGGAAGAAGAAGGAGAGAAACCATCGAGGAGTGGCCGCGAAGAAGAAGAAGAAGACGATGAAAATGAATTGGAGTTTTACGACGTCATTAAAGTGATTAACTTTGTGCGTAAAATGGTTTTGGAAGAAACGAAAAACAACAGCAAGAACAACAACAACAAGAACAAAGAATCAGATGAAAAAGAATACGACGAGAAGGAATTGGCAAAACGAGTGATTGCAAGAGTCAACGATGGAGCGTGGAAAGACGACGTGTATCTGATGCCCGTCGATGCGAGTGGGTCGGACCCGTTGACGTACGAGTGGGAATCCTACGTCTACGGCATCGACGACGACGAAGAAAGAGCGCCGGCGGCGACGAAGGAGGAAAAAGCAAACAAAGATGAACGAGATTCTACGTCTCAAAACGAACATTCGGCATCGTCGTTGATGATATCTTCGTTGCGAAGCGAGAACGAGGCGCTCAAGTTGAAAGTATTCGAGATGATGGAAAAATTAGGGATGATTAGCGAAGAAGAAGAGAAGCAAAAGCTCGCGCCGGTGGCGAACGTCGGCGAAAAAATCGTCGTATCGTCGGCGCCGACACGTAACATGAACGACGACTGCGCGAGTAGAAGGTATGCAAATGATGATAGCGATCGATTCGATAAAAGAACTCAACAAGAGAAAGACGAAGACGAGGCAGACGCTAGAGTGAGGGATTCAGACGATTCTTACTTCAACTCGTACTCGTACTTTGAAATCCATAAAGACATGTTGAGCGATAAAACGCGGACGGATGCGTACAGAGATGCGCTCACCAAGAATCCAACTCTGATGAACGACGCAAACGTTCTCGACGTCGGATGCGGCACGGGTATCTTATCAATGTTTGCCGCACGAGACGGTGGCGCGAGAAATGTCGTCGGCGTAGACGGTTCGTACAGGATTGCGGACGTTGCACGAATGAACGTAGGGGCGAACGACTTACGAGAAAAAGTCGAAATCATCGAAGGGAAACTCGAGGATATGGATTCTATACGCGGTGCACCGTTCGACGTTATTGTCTCGGAATGGATGGGTTACGGTTTATTCTTCGAGTCCATGTTAGATACCGTGTTATACGCCAGAGATAAGTATTTAAAACCGGACGGCGCGTTGTTACCGGACGTGTGTTGCATTAAAATCGCCGGATTTACGAAACAGGCGACAGTGGATTTCGATTTCTGGAACGACGTGTATGGATTTTCTATGAAAGAAGTTGCCGTTCAGCAATTAGATCACGCGTTGGCAACGGCGGTCGTAAAACACATCGAAGGCAAACACATCGGAACGACCGAGACGGAAATTTTACGACTGGATTTGTGTAAGTGTTCGGCAAAAGATACCGAGTTTAGCGCGGAATTCAAACTCGACGCGCTCGAGAACGCGACGAAAGACGAACCTCAAACGATTTATGGCATCGCCTTGTGGTTCGATACAGAATTTTCGAGCCGGTTCTGTCGAGAAAATCCCGTCGTCCTTTCCACGTCTCCGAAAGAACCGAAAACGCACTGGGTTCAAACGGCGTTACATTTTCCCGAGCCGGTCGTCTTAGATAACATCACTGCGTTGGGCATTAAAGGGCGCATTAGCATGGCAAAGAGTACTGAACACGTGAGAGGTTACGATATAAGTTTAGAATCATGTACTATCGATCGGAGCGGGAAAGCGTGCGGTAAAGTACAAACGCGTTTGTATAGATTGTGAAAAATATGACTTGCTTTATCATTTACGTATTATCGTCGTGCGATTGATTTTATTAAACGCGCCATTCCAACCCCTCGACAACTTCTAACGTGTTTGAATCGGGATCTCGGAAGAATATCGCCGGTCTGCCCGATTTACTTTTCGTGTATTCAATCTTATTCGCATCTAAAGCATCCATCAGCGGCTGTATGTCCATGCATCCGATGCAAAAGTGTCGATCTCTGCCGCCGTGCGTCGGTCGAGACTCGATGTCGTCCGGATCTGGGTTTGGTAGTTCCATTATGTGAATCATCTCGTCTCCAATCCATAACCAGGCCCCATCGTACGGTAACTTATCTTTCGGCCTCGCAGGATTAATCGCTAATCCTAATATGCCTTGGTAGAAATCCATCGTTCGTTGCATATCTTTGACGATAATCGCCACGTGGTGCACACCAGTTATTTGCATCTTCTTCGCCACGGACGCGTCCGGTAACTCCTTCGTTTTCTCGTCTATGTCCGACCATTTCAACATTTTCCCTTTCGTATTTGTGACTGTATTCTGGTTGTCTGATGACGATCTCGTTTCTAGCGCACGTTCTCGATGTCGTCGTCGTCGTTGTTGTTGTTGTTGTTGTTCTTTTCTAACAGACACCAAGTGGATAAATTTTCTTGATGAATTCGTCGATGATGATCCTCCTCCTCCTCCTCTTCTCCCGTGGTGTTGGAGTGGGTAAAATGGTTTTGATGTCGTCGTCGTCGTCGTCGTCGCGATGACGATGCTCCCAAAAGCAGTCATCATCTCGCAAACCACTTTCTTTTTACTCACTGTGTATATGTCGTGAACAGATTTTAGATGACTCTGATGAATACACAGCAAAAGTTTTTTGTTTTTATCAAATTGGTGTTTTTTTTTTGTTTCTCCCCACAAACAAACAAACAAACAAACAAAAAGAAGAGTTTTGAAGAAGATGAATCCGGCGAAGGATCTTCCTTCGACGGAGACCACGGTGGACGTGAGGAAGAAATTCTACGAGGGGTTACTGTTGCAAGAGTTGAAGACGCACATGAACACGCAGAGAGAGTATAAGAACGACTTGATCGATAACTGGTCCGGTGATGCCGAAGCCGACTGGTTCGCCGCGTTGAAGGAAGACGAGGTAAGGGCGAGAAAGAAATGGGAGGAACAAAAGAAAGCCAAGAAAAAAGAACAAACACAACAGGAAGACGAAGGAGACGACGACGAATAAGAAGAAGAAGAAGAAGCTCAAAACGACGACCAGAAGTAGATGCTCGAGATAGTGAAAAGAGAGCTTACTTTTAGCTTTAGCAGTGTTTAGATTAGAGAGATGCAACGATAGAAAGAAGTGTACATTAGTAAAAGAAGAAACGTTTCTGTTTCACAAACGTATAGTAATTAATAATGGATTCTATATCACAACGCGAAAGGTCGCGAAACGGCGTCTAAATCACATTCGATGGCGTTCACTTCCGCTATTTTTTCTTGTCGTCCTCGTATGCCCAAAGCTAGACCGCTTTCAATCATCCATTGGACGTACGGTCCCCAAACCTTTCGGTCGCAACGCAACGTGTTCTCATGCCCGATGACAACCAACCCTCTTCTCGCTCGCGTGAGCGTCACGTTACATCGTCTCGGGTCGGAAACGAAACCTAAACTTCTGTTCGTATTTGCTCGAACCGTGGAAACTATCATGAGTTCTTTCTCGCGTCCTTGAAACCCATCGACGGAGGAGACTTCGATACCGCACTCGCCGGTATTCCTATCGACACCGGTTTGAATCCCGGCGCGGCGAATCATTTGCCGAAGCAAACGAACTTGTGCAGCGTACGGGGTAACAATCCCAATATCTTTCGGTCGTAATTCTTGCGCGGATAAGAAACCACGCAAATACGCCAATACTAACTCTGCTTCCGCTCTGTTGGAATACGAATTCGAGTCGTTGTTTTCCATCGCGTTTGTCGGGTGCGTTGGGATGTAACAAATAGGAACATTTGGCTGTGGCCAATTGAAACCAATTGGTGTTGGTCGCATCGCTCGAGGCGTTCCGTTTTTCAATTGTTTATCGTAGAACGCGTCCGATGGAAATTTACCCAAAGCCGGGTGCATGCGAAACTGCGTGTCGAGCATGTACGGCACAACCCCTAAGGACACGAGTCGATCGAACATGGAAAGCGTTAATCCACCAAGCTCGGCTTCTCGAGATAAAATAGTCGGCGGTAACTGCTTATGGTCTCCAACTAAAACAAGCTGTTGACATCCTCTCGAGATTGGCACTAAACTCATCGGCTCCGTGACTTGAGAGGCTTCGTCTAACATCACCGCGGAGAAACTAATCCGATCCAAGAAGTCGCTACCGGAACCAGCGCACGTGCAACACACGGCTTGCGCGTATCTTACGGCTCTGATTTGTGCTTCGTACGCTTCGTGCTTTGTACATCCAGGTGGAACCATATTCTCAATTTGATACATCGCAAGATCTTGACGAACGGCTTCGGTACGACCGATTCGAACGACGCGTACGCCCGCGCGCGCCAAGCCTTCCACTAAGTTGTCCACCGCGGTGTTACTATCAGAAGTACACAGTACTGGTCCTCTGCCTATATCTATCAGTCCGCGAACGATGGCAACAGACGTGTGCGTTTTCCCAGTACCCGGAGGTCCTTGTATTAAACTTAATCGGCGCTCTAAAGTCGCCGATACCGCCCGTTGTTGCGACTCGTTCAAGTTGAATTGTCTGGTGACGTTTCGTACGACGTGTTCGTATCTTCCGCCGTTTACCTCCGCGCAAAGGTTTGCCACTTCCTCTTCTTCGATGGACTCTAAACCTTCCGCAAAAGATGAACTGCGTTTCATTTCGTTTAAATGCGTCACGCCTCCTTTGTTTGCATCGATTTCGTCCGGTTCCGCGTGTTCAGAGTATTGGAATCCAGCGGTTAAAATTTTTCGAAACGCCGGGTTCGTCGTGCACTTTGCTTTCTTCGTCGGATCGACGATTTCGAGCAAATCTCGCATCGCTCCAACCTGTCTTGAAAACGAAACTCTGTTCGCTAACTTGTCGACGCTCCATCCTTCACCGATGATATCTTTCACCTCGCCGTGGTCCAAGTTGATGTGAATTTCCGTTTGTTCGTAATTTACAAATTCAATGATGCCTTCAAACTCTTCGAATTCAACCTCAGGCGCATCGAGCGGTCTCGGCGCGACTGGTAATGGTGGTGCCTTCGGAACAAACGCCGTCGCAGACGCTTTGAGTGACGAGTCCGGCGCAGGCGGCGGTGGTGGTGGCTGCTTCTCAGCTAAAGTAATACCATCACCCATCGTTTTCTCTTTATACATATCCGCCGCTTCCGGGGATAAATCCGGCAAGGATTCGAACGACCGCACTTGGGGTATAGCTTTCGGCGGTGACACGTATTTGCGAACCAGCACGGAATCCCCGCCGGATAAAATGCGCTTCCCGTCCAAATTTATTTGGCCTTGTAAACACGACATTGGCGTTGGAATCTTCGTGACACCGTCCGGCCCAACCTGCGGCTTCGTCGACAGACACAACCTTCCACCTTTCCACGTCGACGCCGTGGCGACGAGATCAGTCGCAGCCGGCGGCCTTTTCGCTATCCTCTCTAAAATTTGCGTAGACTCCTCACAAAATTCTGTCAACAACAAGCGCGCGTTTTTCGTGAAATACCCCGCCGTCGCGGCGTCCGAGTGCTCGACGACTTTCGTCAAAGGACACAAGGCGTTGACGAGCTTCTTCGCGTCTTCCACATCGCACCTACACGGCACAGACATTAAAATCTCGCAGAATTTCTTCAACGACATTTTGAAGTTATCGTTTGACATGCTCTCGGCGACAAACGCCGCGTGTTTCGCGTGATTCGCCTGTAACAATCTCAAAATCAACTTTGTGTGCGTCTCCTCGTCCACCGTTCCAGATTTGGCGGTTTGCAAAATGTTCCCCATTTTCGGTTTAATTTTCTCCGTGGTGTACTTTGCAAACCACACGAACGCTTGGGAAATCTGCCCCGTGTCCATCTCTCGTCGTATTTGCTTCCCGTACGCTATTTTCTTCTCCGGTATCACTTTTACTTTTTTCTGCTTTTGGCCGAAAAAGCCACCTCCTCCACCACGGCCGCCACCACCTCCAAATCCTCTGCCGCCATATCCACCTCTCCCGTATCCTCCTCTTCCTCCGTATCCTCCTCCGTATCCTCCCCCGTATCCTCCTCCGTACCCTCCTCCGTATCCTCCTCCGTATCCTCCTCCGTATCCTCCTCCGTATCCTCCTCCGTAGTTTCCACCACCGCCACCACCTCCTCCGTAGTAATTATTATTATTGTTGTTGTTGTAATTCATTTTCCCTTTATTCTTCTTGTTCTTCTCCACGTTCCCACTCGCAGGTTTACCCAATAACGATGCTGAGAGAGGCTGATTTTGTCGCTGGTTGTTTGTGTTATCTGTTTGTTGTTGTGTTTGGGAACTTTTATTCTTCTTTGACTTCTTCTTTGACATCTAGTTGATGCATGTGCAGGCCTCTGCACTGACACTGAGGAATGGAGGAGAAAAATTTGAGGTAAAAAGTGAACAACAGACACTTGTTGAAAGAAAG
>Ga0115554_1000584_pt1 | contig 25270 bp, 4 predicted proteins | sample COGITO_mtgs_1104_3_FD_87283 | JGI IMG/M metagenome (GOLD analysis project Ga0115554, IMG submission 87283) | Pelagic marine microbial communities from North Sea - COGITO_mtgs_110404 | ecosystem: Environmental > Aquatic > Marine > Epipelagic | place: Germany:Helgoland, sampling site Kabeltonne... | reverse complement strand
GCAACAACCGGAAAGCAAGAGAGTTATTTCCGCCTTACTGGCGATATGTGCGGTGATTACCGAGAAGAACATGCAGCCGTCTCCGGTGAGCGTGTACGCGGCAACGATGGCGTCGTTGACGAGCGTCGTCGATGACGATGATTCTTCGAATGCTGGTGGCATATCTGCGGTACACTCGGGCGAAGGCGAGAGGCAAACGGTGCACGCGATGTTGACGATACTGGCGGTCGCGTTGGAACATTGCAGTCCCGCGGCGATTAAGAGTAAACTGATGGAAACTGTCGACGTGTTGGTGAAAGTTGGGAGGGATAACCAGGAGCACTCCGCGGCGCTGAGGGCGGTGATTAAATGTCTCGGGTTCGCGTTGAGAGCGACGGCGACGGCGAAAATCGGGAAGGAAGAGTGGGAGAAGATGTTTGGGAAACAAGGAGGAGGAGGAGGAGAAGGAAAAGAAGGAAACGAGAACAGTAACAGCAACAATCAGTTAGGGAAAGCTTTTTCTGCGCTGTGTCACTTTTGTGTGGACTCGAGGCCGAAAGTGAGAAAATCGGCGCACGAAGCGGTGCAGGAAGTGCTCTCCGCGACGAAAGGCGCCAGAGTCGGAAAGGTATTTTTTCAAAAGACGTTTGGCGCGTTCGCAGTGCAAAAACTGAAAGCGCCCAGGGATGCGGCGGAGAAAGCGGCAAACATGAAAGGCGCGAAAGGCGCGAAGAAAGAGAAGGATGTCGCGATTGCCACCGCAACGGAGGCTTTACACGTTTTAGGCGCTCTGAAAGGCTCGTTGGCGAGCGTAGAGGAGCCGACGGCTTCGAAGATTGTCGATGCGACGATTGAGATTACGTCGTTGGGTGAACCGTTGCTGGAGACGCATGCGACGGAAACGTTGTTGGCGTTGTCGATGTCTCCGAACCCAGGGTGCGACGCGAAGACATTTATGAAAATTCTCGAACCCGTGGCGAGATTGGCGAGAGAAGCGTCGCATACGCAACCGACAAAATGCGTCACGTTAGCGCGGTTAATCGCAAACATTGCCACCCAAATGTATAGAAAAGATCCCGAGGAAGCGGGAAAAGCGTTACCGTTTACGTTTGAAAGTTTGTTGAAGTTATTAAATGCGCCTCACGAAGGCGTCGCGATTGAGACGTGCGAAGCGATGAAGACGTTGATTCGAGAAACCGTTGATAGCGAAATGGCGAGAGAAGGCGTGAAATACGTCGCGACGTTACGAGTGCAACAAAAAACGAGTAAAAAGAATAGCAGCTTAAAACCGCCTCCGATGATAGGCGTCGCAAAATCGATAGAGTCTGCGTTAGGCATGCGTTACCGAGCGGCTTGGCCTTTTACCATACCGGTCGCCACGCAGTGTTTCCAAAGACTCGGCATTGCCGGCGGAGCTTTATTGAGTGGTTCCTTAGCCGCGCTCGGAGAAATGGGCGCGAATGCCGACGGGTTACGGTGTAAAAGTCAAATAGAAACGTGCATTTCTACCGCGGCGGAATATATCGGCGCCGAAGCGTTGCTCGAACAACTCCCGTTACGATTGGAAGAGTCCATCGATAAATCTTTAGAACGAAGAGGCGACGACGACGACGTCCAAGACGAAGAAGATATGGACATCGACGACGAATCCGATGGTTCTCGACTATGGCTCGTGCCTTTGTTGCGTCGATCTCTTACTGGCGCGAGAATGTCTTTCTTCGGCGAGTTTGTGTTACCAGAAGCGCGTCGATTAGGAGGACGAGCCGCCAAGGCGCAAAGCGAAAACAGACTCTTCGAAGCGCAAAGGTGTCGCGCTGCAGAATTAGCGTTATGGTCACTCTTACCAGGCTTTGCTAATTTTCCCATCGACGCTGGAGAGAGTTTTCCGACGTTTGCGAAAGATTTAGGTCACGCGTTGAGCGCGAGAGATGATTTACGAGCGCCAATTTGTGAATGTTTGAGAAGATTGTGTCGACAAGCACTGGCAGCCACTGGTGGGGACGATAATAACGACGACAACGACGACGACATAAATTCCGATTTGAATGTATCCGATCTCGACACGGAGAAAGAGGATAACGAGAGCGAAGGGGAAGATGGTAAAGAAAAAGTCCCAGCTCATTTTACCGTGCACATCGCCGAGGCGCAGTTGGAAACAATCTCGAAATTTTCTAAGAATTACATGCCAATTCTGTTCAATTTATTCGTGACTTCGGAACCGCACGCGCGAGGAGAGATTTCATCCACCATCGGTGGGTTCGCGAAAATTGCAAGTAAGGAAACCGTAAACACGTTCTTTAAGCAAGTGTTGAAAAAGTTGGTCGAAGCGGCTTCGTCCTCGTTGATTGAGGAGAAGGAGGAGGAGGAGGAAGGAGAAGGTGCTCACAAAAAGAAGAAAAAGAAAACGACCTCAAAATCGTCCTCGAAAGAAGAAGAGGAGGCAAGAGTGTTGAAAAAGTGCAGTTTCATCGATCTCGCGCACGCTTTAGTACCTGGATTAGATATGGACGCGTTAGATGCGGCGTTCAAAATCGCCTCCTCTGCGGCAAACGAGAAAGAAGCGGCGAGTCAAAAGCGAGCGTATAAACTGCTCTCGGCAATTTGCGCGGCAAAAAAAGGCGCCTGGCTGGCAAAGATGAGCAAAGACGTGGAAATGTGCTTGATGGACGCCGGTGACACGTGCGCGACGGCGGCGAGACGACGCCGGTTAGAGGTTATCGGGTTCGTACTGCCGCACTTACAAAGCCACGCCGGAAACGGAAACGACGAAGACGATGAAGATGATAACGACGACGCCATGAAGACTTTACTCGCAGAACTCATCCTCGCGACGAAAGAGCAAAACGCAAAGACGCGTTTGTTGGCGTATCAACTTTTAGTTGACATTCCAAGACGCATGGAAAAGGAAGCGAGCGAACGACAAGGCGCTATCGCGGATGGACAAGTTGGTAACCGCGCCGGCGTCGCCGCGTGGCTCGCGCAAAGCGACGAGGGGGATAAAGGCAAGAAGAAAAAGAACAAAAATAAAAACGGAAGCAAAGACGACATGTCAGACGACGACGATTCAGACGACGACGACGACGACCGCGATGTGATTCTCAGCGACGACGACAATGATGACGAAGATGATAAGGACAACAACGATAACGACAACATGGCGATTGAAAACTTGGAGCCGGTGCCAGATCTTATCGACGAAAGTTCTCTCGCCATTCGAGGATTCTTTCTCACCGTGCTCGCCGGTGTCGTCGGCGCGACGCCACAAATGCAATCTGCCTCAGTCGTCGCCTTGGCGCGTTTGCTTTACGAATTCTCCGCGAAACTTGTTGAAATCGTTCCCGAACTTCTCCCGGCGATTTACAAATTGCTCAAAGGTCGCAACAGAGAAGTCGTGAAAGCCTCGTTAGGTTTTATAAAAGTCGTCGCCGTGCGTTTGCCGCAAAACGAGCTCGCTTCGCACTTACCAGAACTCCTTCCAGCTGTTTTGAAATGGTCCTCGGATTCTAAGAACAGGTTCAAATTGAAAACGAAAGTGATTGTCGAACGATGCGCGAAGCGGTGCGGATGGCGCGCGGTGGAAGACGCCATACCGAAAGAGCACTTAGCTTTGGCGTCACACATGAAAAAAGAGGAAACCAAGATAGAAATGAAGAAGAAAAAGGCTCGAGCGGAAGAAACGGCGAGTCGGGCGAGCGGTAAAACCGGTCGCAAAAGTCGCTGGAACGAGGAGGAAATCTTTGGCGACGAAAACGACGACAACAACAACCAACGTTCCGAGTTTGGTGGATTCGGTCCTAAATCCCACCGCGGGAACAGCGGCGGTTCTGAAGGTGCATTTCGCAACGCGCGCGATGCGCACGCTTCGAGAGCGAGCGCCGGCGCCCGGCTCCCCGTCGGTGCTGAATTCGATTTACTCGACGACTCGAAAATGCGCAAACACCTACTCGCGCAAGGCGCGAAAACCGCGCAATACAGACGAAACGAGTTTGGCGATGCCGACGACGACGGCACAAAATACAGAACCGACAGATCCACCGGTAAACTTAAAATCGTCGAAGAGAACGACCGCAAGCGCGCGCGCGACGACGACGAGGAAGATGAAGACGGCGCCACGCGACGCACATTCGGCACTCGCAAATCCGGCAAAACCAAGCGCACGACGAATACCAACAAGTCCACCAAAACGAACAAAACCACCAAAACTTCCGCCACGCACACCGGCGACCGATACAAAGCCAAAGGAGGTGGCGACGTTCGCAGAAAAGGCGAAAAGTTACAACCGTACGCGTACTGGCCTTTGGACGCGAAGCTGCTCAATCGGCGCAACAGCAAACGCGGCCAGGCCAGAGACACGCTTTCCGGCGTCGTCAAATCGAGCAAAGACAACGGGATCTTTCGAGGGAAAAAAGCCAGGAAAATAGAGTAGCGCAGAGAGAGCACTCATCTGGCAGGTGAGAAAACGACCACCCTGCTTTTGCACAAACACTAAAAGAATTCTTCTTTGTAACATTAACATTAACATTAACATTAACATGAACATCACATTGCGCGTAAAATCGTACCAAAAGCTCTTGCATTTTCCTCATTAGACGTACGAAAAGAAACAGAGAAGAGAGACCGACAAAAGCAGAAAACGCTCGACGCGAGACGAAAGAAAGAAAGAACACGCACACATGTCGTCCTTTTCTCTGCAGCTTTCTCTTTTTTTTGTCTTCTTCCTGTCGTTCTTCGCTTCGTCGACGTCGTCATCCGCGAACGCCCCGAAACTCTACCGCGGGTACAACTCGAACGCGAATCCTTCTTTACAGTACGAACCTCGATCTGGAATCATCACCAGAGCGCAGAACACGTTCGCCACGACACCTGGCGAAGGGAGGCACCGATTGAACGAAAAGTATGACCCGAACGGCGTGAAAACGCGAGGCGTTTGGGACGAGAAAAGGCAAAGGTTTTCTGCGCGAGACACCACGCCGGGACCGAAGAAGTTTCGAGAGGACGTGGAAAACTTAAAGATTGAGAAGAAACCGAGAGATGTCATCGCGCACCCGCACGTGGAGAAGAAGTTTTGGCCCACAACTTTGAAGAATTCCGTGGTCGCGTCGTTCGGGAGGAGCGAGAGTGGGAAGACGAAACCGGTCGGGAAAGGGACGGCGGCGGCGGCGGCGAGAGCGGGCGTAGGGGAAGACGACGACGGAGAAGGAGAAGAGAGAGAGAGGAGAGAAAGGAGCAATAACAGACTGGCCAGGCCGAAAGAACCGGAAAGAGCGGACGATAGAGCGATGTTAGCGGATCACACGTTCTACGCGGCGACGAATCAACAATCGAACGATCGGTTCGCGAAGATGTTGGCGAGAGCGTTGAACGGAACCAAGTACGTTTTACAGTGTCAAAAATCCGAAGCGAAGAAGAGCGAGATTCCGTCCGCGTGGCAGTTGTTGACGGCGACTATGAGCCGAGCGGACGCGCAGACGCTGTTACCGATATCGCCCGGGCAGTTAAAGAAGAGTATTTTTGGTAAGGTGACCAACGCGAGAGGCGACGGGAGTTCCCGATTGTCCAATCGATTGAACGGGTATCCGAAACCGTTGGATTTCACTCGAGGGTGCGCTGTCGTCGGGAATTCTGGGATTTTGTTAAAACCGCTCGGGCATAATAAGAAACCATTAGGGCCGTTTATCGACGCGCACGGGTTTGTCTTGCGCATGAACATTGCCCCTACCGACGGCGAGTTTACCAAATTGGTCGGGAAAAAGACGTCGGTACGATTGATAAACCATAAATGGGCGCGAGAATTCGACGCGTTCGCGGAGAAACATTCGAACATTTTATCGAGCGATATCGCCTCCTCGAGTTCTCGATCGAGACAAAGTAGCAACGATGCGGCGTACGCGGTTCGAACGCGAGACGTGGAAGTGGCGAAAAAATTCGCCAAAATTGTCGGCGAGAAAAGAGCGCGCGTGTTCAACGCTCGATTCGTCGACATTTCGCGCATCGCGTTGGCGCAAATCCGCGCGTGTAAAGAAATGCGCGACACCGGGAAGATAAAAGTCCACGACACGGCTCCAGCACCTTCGGCCGGTTTCGCTGCCGTCATGGCTTTATCCAAAATCTGCCCTCGATTACGCCTCTTCGGTTTCGACGCCGCTAAAAAATCGAAAGGAAAATCCACCGCCGGTATCGATTACCCGTACCAATATTTCGAAGAATTCGACGCGCAAGGCGTCCTCAACGTCGGCTCTGCCGCGCACGATTTCGATATCGAAGCCGAAGCCTTGACTGGTTTAGAGAGAGAGAGTAACACGAGAATCCAAATCTGCGGCGCGAAAGGCGGGAATACCTGCGACGAGCTCGTTTAATGAAGCGTCGTCGTTCACAAAAGTACCGCGCGTTCTGTGATTGATGTTTTAGAGTGGTTCATTTTTAGAAGAAGTTGTGTATAATAGAAGCGTTAGAATTTAGAACACGCGTTGCACAAACAACTCGTTAAATAGAAATGCGCAAGAGCGCGTACGCGCGCACCAACGTTAGTCCGTTTTCCTCCAAAATCGATTATGGTAATGATGCTCAAAGCGTCGAGAATGACTACGACAAAGAGTCGCACCAATTCTTCAATCATCCATCCAACATTTCGGGGAACGCAAAATCGTTTCTGCACGGCATCGGAGACCCGTCGATCCGGTTCGCCACGAAAGAAGAAAAAGTCCGATTCGATCGAAACACTCGACGCGCTCGAAGAGCTTTAGTTGTCTGCGCGCTGTTTTTATTCCTCTTGGCGTTCAGCCGACCGATATACGGACCGTACATAGACAGATTTGGGGAAGATGGGGATGCGACTTTAATTGAGGTGGTGAAGGACCACTTGACGAAACGCGCCGAGCGCCACGGATTGAAGAACGTGGGAGGAGGACGCGCGTCGTCGAAACGCAACGCGAACAACAGACACAACAACAATAACAACAACGGGAATACTAAAGAGGAGAGCACGTTTCACGCGAGATATAGAAGAATAGAGGAAGAAAGAAGGGCGTTGCTGGAAGAACATAAAGACGGGGTGGAGGACGAGATGGATACCGTGCGAAGGTTGGAGGTTTTGGAGGAGAGAGCGAAGAATTTGCTGCGCGAACACGGGAAGAAGCACGGGAGGAAGCGTACTCACGAGAGCAATAGCAAAGGGATGAGTGGTGGTGGTGGTGGTGCCGAGTAGATGTAGAGTTAATGTTGTTAGGCTTTAAATTTATAAATATTCATGTATGTATCACTTTTAGTTCTGAAGAAGCGGCGAGGCTTGAAAGCCAAATCGTTGTCTTCTATCGGTGACGGCTTGTTCCCACAGCGCACGCATCTGCGCTAAAATTCGATTCGCATCCTCGGAGGATTGAAACGGGCACAAAACGGTTGAGCTACGAAAATCGTTGTGGTTCACAAATGTTATGCTTTTATTTTTGCTTTTCGCTCCTTCTTTTACGACGGTTAACAAGGAAGAGGTGAATCCAAAGTCGGGCGTCGTGACTTTATTTTCTTCGCGGAGAGAATCGCATACGCCGACTTGGACGCAGACAGTCTTTTTGTCCAGAGAAGAAGAGATGTAAATAGAGGCGACTTCGTGCCATCGGAGAAAGCGGGTTGCTGTTGGATCTGTTTCGTAACGCTCGATCCAAACCAAGTGCGTGTCGGTTAGACATACGATGGCATCTGAAACATGCGCGAGGGGATAAAAAAGTTCAAACCGGCCGAACGTAAACTGCGTTCTCTCGTTTACAGCAGTCACCGTGGTGAACGAATTTTTAGTCTTCTTGTTTGCATTTTTCATAGTCTTCCTCTCCTTTCTCGTCCCTTTCTTCTTCATCGTATCTTGGTCAACTTTACTCGCTTGTATTTCTTCGACGTACGCAATCTTTTTTGCGGCAACTCTCAGCAAATCAGCACCTGCTGATTGCTCTTCGTCGTACGTTCGAACGATGCCATCGCCACGCAAAGCGAGAGGTTTTCGAGCTCGAGTAGCTTCCAGAGATCCCGTAGATTTCGAAAGTATACCACCTACCGACATAGCTTGAGAAAGTCCACTGAATGCCGTTTCGACTAAACCGACCGCACCTCCTAACGTTGAAGTCACGAGACCAGTAATACCTTTGATGCCGCCAAGCGCCGCTCCTCGCAAACCTTCTTGGCGAAACCCTTGGACTGGTTTGTAAAACACTCCAGCAACTCCGGATAATGCACCACCGACGAGGTTTACGGTACCATCGACATATGTTTGACCAATGTTCTTAACACCCGCGGAAATTGATGTCGTCGCACCCCTTTCTCGAGAAGCGACAATATTTTTCGACGTATCTCCAGAAAGCTCCGCCAGCTTGTCCTGCGCTCTGCGCAAACCTACCGATACGGTACCTGCGTTATCAACAGACGCCAAAATCCTTCCAGACTGTATCGTAAACTGTTTGATAACGTGCGATTTCATTTTCCTCCTCAAATCAGAGAGTTTGAGCGTTGCATTTGTCGGTAAATTGAAAGGAGCAATCGCAATAGGTAATCGGTCTAATCGTAAAAGATTGAGCGTCGCGCACATCATCATTGGCGCGTTCTTCGGGCGAGATGACGGTGCAGACGTGAGCGTTACGAAGGCTCGTATTCCGTCCGATGAAAACGTTCCGACTGAAATGAGATGGTCAATATTTGCCGATACAGTCTTTTGCTTCTTGGCTTTGAACGTAACTTTTTTCCCACCATCCTTCTTCATCCTAGAATCTTTCGACGAGGACATTTCAGAAGCGTCTCCGCCGTCTTCCGCGAAAAGTCTTTCAATACCGATTTCTTCGACATACTCTTTCAACGCCCACAACAAAGGCTCGTGAATGAGAACATTTAAACCACTCGGTGCCCACACCATTCGAACTTCCGGAAAGCGATTAATATCTCTACTTTCTCTCATTGAAAATGAAGCCGCGAATAAGCAGCCTGACGCCGCATCGTTGAACATTGTGACTGGATACAACGCGTTCTCCAACATGTTATCCAGTTGCGCAGAGACGATGGCAAATTTAGCGTACAGACCTCTTCCATTATTGCATTGGTTCCCAAACGAGGCTTCAATACCGTTTACCGTGAATAGACAAAGTTCTCGCCGTGAATCTACGAGTGATATCTGGATGCCATCAAAGATGGCGCCGATGTGAATTTCTCGGGACGTTTTTGTGATATTCTGAATGCGCTGGAAAGCCTTCAAATCTGCTTCGAAATCGTTCATTCTTCCTTTTCCCTTTCGTTTATTACGATTGGCGAGCCTTGACATGAAGTGTCCCTTAATGATTGCCGCGGCGGCATCAGCATCGTTTACACTAAGAACAGCATCTCTAGATTCTCTGTCTAAAACAGTAGGTTGCTTTGCAAAACGTGGCGATCCATCGCTGTTCCGATCTTGGACATCTGGATCTATTTCTACTTTGAACTCCGTTAATCGAAGAGATATGCACTCTTCTGCGCCAGTTTCAGCACCGTCAAAGAAAATGCAAGACAATCGGTAACAAATCTCATACTTTCCAGATGGATCATCGCATATGAATCCTTCTGCCAAAGTGATACTTCCGAGAGCGCCAAATTCTTCTTCGCCGCCGCCAGAAGAAGAACCCCCACCTGATGTTCTAGAATTTACGATACTGGCGTCGCGAAAATCACCAAGCTCCGGAAGTTCAAAATACGATTCTTCGACGTTTTCATCGTTGCTGCACGAGAGTCGCACGACCCGAACAGATTCCCCAACTTTGGGAAGTAAGGATTCATCCGACGACTTCTGGCTTCTCTTCCCAGTGGGTCCCTCCGAGCGACCATTGAAAAAACGTGGGCCGAGCCAATGTGAAGCACTGCGCGGAGGGACCCTCACACCTTCTCCAAAGTTGGATTCATCATATAACGACGGTGAAGCAGTTCTAGTAACGCTGTTATTTGTGCGCATAGACGTAATATTCCCCAATTTCTTCGGTGTCTTCGTCGACGCCATCGCGGGTGCCGTTTGTTTATCCGCAAAATTGTATCGCTTTTGCACATTCGACTCCCCTCTCAGCAAAATTCTTGAGAAATCTGCCCGCACACGAGTGTGATTTTCAATTCTAATGCCACTCTCTGCAGATCGATCGCTCTTAGCGGCTGAACCTATGATGATTTGCGTGGATCCAGCAATCTGAGCCGTTTGCAGTCTTACACGAATTAGTGACGATGACACTTTAGAATCGCCATCTTTTGTCACAGATCGAGGGACCGCAAGAAGTTGTTCTCCAGATTCTTGCAAAAGATCCATGCGAATCTCTGCAGAGAAGGATTCATATGAGTGTGTGTTTTCGTCCCTAGTTCCAGAAGCATCACGAAATATTAAGCGTGCACGTTCGGGTGAGCTTGACCCAGGTAACACCGGCGCCGCTCCAATCGGAATGGTCATTGCAGAGTTATCGTAATGCATTTTCCGTTCATCCTTAAGGTCGTCATCATTCTTTATGTGCATGGCTAACGGTATGTGTGAGATATTGACCAAAATAATTTCAGGAACGACTGATATTCTAACCGTTCGGCTCATCATTTCGTAAGACCACCAATGCTGACTTTGCGATAGAACAGGATGAAAATGTTCAGCCACGATTTTAATTCTGACTTCACCGTATGATTTCGTCCGCAAAGTAACCAAACATGGAGCTTCACCTGGTTTGACTCCTCTATGCACAATACAATGCACGCGTTTATTTGCATCAACATTTTCGAGCTCGTCTACGTCCTCGGCGAGGAATAAAGTATGCACGTGACTGGAAATTTCAGCAACAAATGCTTTCTGAATATTCTTTAACACTCCATCCACGACTCCCACTGTAGCTCGTACGGCAGCATCTACGTTCAGCTTCTGTTCCGCTCTCAAAGATACGTTAATATTTCCGGGATTCACTTCGAATAACTCGCCGGTTGGTTTTTTGACTATGAATTTTCCTACCGCGGTATCCACCACCTCTTCGATCTTCGAAATTTGTATGAGATTTGTTTCATCTTCTGGTTCAGTGCATAATGATACCGGGAAAGGACAAGCGTTATGAACAATTACATCAGCGCGAATATCGACGAACATTGCGCTGATGTTTGATGGTGAGGATTCCTCTTGGACGTAACCTATCGCGTGTTTCACATTTTTCGCGACATCGTCAGCAATGCTCGACACAGGTCTATTGTCAGTGTCTCTTGAGACGACTTTTCCATCTTTCTTCAAAACGCCGGAGTATTTCGACGCAGTTACGAGTAGTTTTGCTTCTAATCTGCGCCCTTGCGCACCTATCTTTTCGCCTACATTTTTCAATACCACACAACCACGGGTGACTCCATCTGCAAATGCTGTAATTGGCATCGGCTCACTCATATTCCATCGTTCGCTTTGCTTTTGAGCACTACTCGCTCTCAAACCGTATGCGCAGCTGATTTCCTGCCTCGGATCAACGCTTTCCGAAATAAATACTTCTTCTCCTGGCTTCATGATGCCATAAACGGAAGCCCTCTTGTCGCAGTAGACGACATACTTTGCCTCGCAAGGGAGCGAGTTCCGCAAGACGAGCGGGACCCGAAGAACAACATGGATATTCCGAGAAAGCGCTCTCTTGTTGTTCTTGTCTCCGCGTTTTTGTCTCTCAAGATATACGAGATAGAATTTATTATCACCTGTGCATATCACGTCGGGGTCACTATGTTCATCGTTATTGTCTCTTGCAATGACCGACTCCCAGCGTTCGCGGAGCGATTCACACAAAATATCACACGTTTCCATACTCTCTGAGCAAATTTCATCGTTTTCATAATGCGTTACGTTTTGAACTCCTTGTTTCTCTGTACTTACGGGTACAAATCGAATCGCACATTGCTCCGTGTTCTCGAAACCTACTGGAAAGCACACATTTCCACCACTTTGTGATACTTCAATAGACCATGAACTCCCTTTTCCCGCTTTAGTATCCTCCATCGTTGCTCGGCGTTCATTCGTGTTTCTTTTGCGGTTCATATTCGGAGTGAAGAACATATTCGTTTGCGAGTTGTACTCATCTCGCTTTTCTCCGCTTTCTCTCGCACTTGAAGCACCTCCTTCGCTCAAAGAGCTACTAGGAAAGACGTTCGTCTCATCATATTCTTCAATGGGAGCAATTTTGCGTCTCCATCGTCTGCGTCGCGTACTCGCAAATCTCCGCTTCCAATTTTTTGCATTTTTGAACTCATTTGGTGGCCACGATGTCACCCAATAAGCATCGTAGGCCCATCCACCCGTGTTACTCACGGTGGAGTTTCCAGGGGGCCTGTCGATTTCCCAATCACCCATCCAATGGTAACCTTCTGGAAGTAACAAACTTTCACCTTCGGGGAAATGATTTGTGGAGTTTGAACCGTCAATATTGAGCGAATACCGAGCAGTAAAGCATGCGTCAAGAATATCACGCGGCGATTTCCAACCAAATGGTGGAAAATGGCGCTCAGATTCCCACACGTATCGATACATCGGGTCGTTTGGATCATATCCTTCTTCAAAAAAACCATTCAAATCGTTTTTCTCTTCCGAAGCCGAGGTAAGATCTTTTGGACTGCGCAACCCAGGCTTTCGTGCGTTGACTTTGGAATTCCCTGCATTATTCTTTAGTTTAACCAGCGTCAGTGAAAAACGTTCCGAAGTTTCGTTTACAAAAGTTGCCTGAGACATTAATACACCCAACCTCGGATCAACCGTAACTTTGTCTTCTCCAACGTCTTGATCTTTCCGCTCGAAGAAATCTGTACCGCTAGCTTTTATCGCCGCATACGGCCCATTCTTCGAAAAGGCAATAAGTGTATCCTCTGGATCAACCTCCTCGGTTTCTTTGTTCTTCAATGCGCTAATATCATTCGTGGATAGCTTTGATATTTTCAAATTAGGCGAGATATCGGTATGTTTCACCCGCATTCGTCCTGAAAGAAAATTTAACTCGAAGTTCTTCGTCAATGCCTGGAATTTGGTAGCTTCTTTTGTTTGAACTTCTAACGGTTCGCCAGAAGGCGCTCGTTTCGAGGTATGACGAATGGTCCAACCACCGGATGCAACAGAACCGGCATTATATATGGTCGGAACCTGTGCTTTTGAATCGCCTTTGCTAGCGTACGTGTTCTTAGTCCCTTGAGGTTTCCAAATCGCGCCAGGACCAATAGTACTCAACTCTCGCGCAAAATCTTCTCTCACGCAACAAAAGCTCTTTTTCGAGGGTTGCTTTTGCTCCTTCGATTTACCGTTATCTGCCGTAACGACACGCCCTAACGCGACGTAACCTTCTGGAGGAATAGGCGCCCAGAAACTTACTGAACTCTTCTTTTCATCCTTCCAAAGAAGTTCGTATCCAATAGGATGCGCGAACGGTGCTCCAGCACGAGGCATTTTCTTCTTAACGTGATCATCGATCACCATACGTGCAAGATATCCGCCTGTATTTGGTGCACTAAATCCAGGAACAACTATGCATCCAAATGGAATCTCAACGATGCTTTCGTCTTCAGTAGAACCATCTATACTTCTTTCACTAGAGTCTATTTTGGCCACAGGAATCCACGCCGAACATTCATACTTCGCTCCCGTGCCTTTCGACCACCACAAAAGCTTGAACTCGTATGTTTTTGTGATATTGCAGTAATTGTCAGAAAACAATAAATTGTCACTCTTTAGTGTTACTGATACACTTTCCGAGTCTTCAATCAAACGTTCATGTTGGTCTCTATTACGTCGTGAGTCTACGTTATCTTCTTGAGTAAAATTCTTCAATTCTTCAAATTCGTCGTCGTCAAACTCTGCAACCGTTCCTTCATAGCTGCTACTTGCATCTGATCTGTCACTGTCGCTATCGTCGTGATCCCTAAAGGCACTCAACGCAGACGATGACGATAGCATGCGTTTGAATATTATGTTGCATGCTCCTGCATTCTTCGCTGAGTCGATGCGACCATGCCTATTGATGTGTATCGGAACCTTCACACTAATATTGTGGAATATGGATGCTCGGAGCAAAATACGAACCTTCGTGGGAATCCCGTTTTCATCGTGGAGATCAATCCAAACAGGTTTCTCTTCACCAACCAAAAGCGCCAGATTCGATGCGACAAACCCTTCCGCAGAAAAGCGAGCGTTGGCATCCTCTACAAAATCGTGCGTTGAACACGGTCGCTCTAGATCCACTCTCAGGCTAGAATTCTGAAAATCGCGCGATCTCGAAGCCGGATGAGGTACGTCCATAGTAATATAGCCCGATTTAGCGTTGAAGGGGAGAGATACGCGCGATTCATCACCGTTGTTAGCTAATCGCATGCGTACCTTGTTTCTAAAAGAATAATTTTTATTCGAAATGGCCAAAGATCGTAGATGAGTGATGCTTGAGTTTGATTTCAGGACGCATGAAATCCTCGAGTACGTGTCCGGAACACCAGAGGAACGGTTTACATCGTTTCTCATTGATTCCATGGGATCATCGACATCAATGATTTCAACCATCATCTTTGCGGTGAGGGATTCTAGAGGGGGGGCAACTTGGACGTCCGCAGTATTCGTATCCACCACTCTTTGCCTCGCCTGGCTTGTTTCTTTCGCTATACAAAAGTTGACATCAAAGTTGCCATGTGGAGGAACGACTCGAACATCCTCGTCCTTCCCACGTTGCAAACTCTTTCGAGACACTGTATATAACGTACGCCCAGTATCGTTTTTCATACGGATGACTTCATTTTCAACCTCTTGATTAACCGAAGACAAAGTTGCGTGCGTAGTCAAGCCCGTATTAGAGAAGCAGCGAAGAACAGAGTCCCTGGATTTACTGCGTTTTTGCGCATGTTTGATTAACATCCGCTTCTCTTTCCAAGATTCAGAAAGCGCAGAACTTCGATCTGGAAAAAGCTCTTTCGTCGCTACTTCGAGTTCACTCACTACATGAGAAGTAGCTGGAGAAAATCCATCGTTATCGGGGTAGGCAATGGACGATTGGTGATCGAGTTGAATCTCCTCTTCAGCGTCCGTATCAAAATTATCTCTCTTCCTCATGATTTCTTTCTTCGTCTCCAGTGCGATTGAAACCATGTCAAGAGCAAAATCTGTGGTCAAAGTAATACATAATTTTGTAGCTTGTATCGAAGCATAGTTTCCAGTACTGAAGCAACGTTCTCCGTGTTTGATTGGAACAAGATTTGCACCAAATACCCATTGCGGAGATACGAGTGGTTCCCACGCGTACTTGCGCCAATTTAAGTGCGCAGCGCCTAACGATGCATCAATACCAACGGAAGCAACGTCGCCGACTACAACGTTAGTCACGATTTCGGTTCTCATGAGTGATAATGCAAACACTGGAACATTTTGATGCATAATACCAGCGCTCTCTCTGTACGAAGAATCGTCTCCGACGTCCATCGGTGTATCCTCCTTTGCATCTGCATCATTCGCGACAATCCTCTGCGGCGCAGCAACGGTTACGGTTACGAGACCTACCGACGCCGAAATCTTGACAATTGGCTTTGGTTTTTCGTACGCAAAAGAAGTAATCCTGGATCCTTCGTCGGAAAAATCTAAAGATGAGATCGACGGTAGTACAAAAAGCGTGGGACCTTTGTAAATATCATTCGGCATGTCGGCTTTGGATATACAGAAAGTACCAAAACCACCAGGTACACGCCACATGCACATTTCGCTTGTACTAGACTTACCACCATGAATGATAAGAAGTGAAGATTCTTTCGTTAATAACGTGACATCCATAGGTGCTACCGCTCCGCAATGGGTTCTACTCAGACACCGGACCGAATCCAGAGATGGTTTTACATTAGCTGATGAAGTACTCACTAATCCGCAACTGACGTAATCTTCTGATGGAGAAACTGGTCGCCAAAAGGCAGCTTGAAGCTGCTTTTTCGAACTCTGGAAAACCAGTTCGAAATCAATTGGTTTCACACAAACATATTCGAGGTCCTCCACACAACGCGTCATGGATGGATGCGCCACGCCATCGACTACAACATCTCCAAGCGATGCAAAACCAGGCGGAGGCAGCGGTCTGAACCCTGTCAACATCTCCCCAGCGTTCCACACCTTTTCAAATTCTACCGCTGTAACTACGCATAGTTTGATATCCGCGATGTTGCCTTCGTAATCTTCATCTTCTAGAGTTATTGCGTTATCGTGGGCAATTTCTTTCTTTAAGAGACGGCGACGGCGTTTGTTTTCAAGTTTTCGGGCTTGAATGTTCTCCAAGGTTTCAATAGCGAGCCCGAGTGGCGTGCGAATATCAACAAAAGATATAGGTGGGTCTATCAGTGCGTTCGATGCTGATGATTTGCCTGCTGAACTCACCATGTGTATCCCAGTCGGGGAGTCCACAGCCCAAACGTGGACCAGATTGCCACTCCTTGAGTTACCCCAAATATCGCGCTTATGCACAGATTTATCATCATCTACATTCAAAACTTTACTCTGGCCACGACGCTGCGCATTATGTACTTCACTCCTGCGGTCATCAGGTTTATTACTCTCTTCGTCAGACATGGAAAACAATCTTGAAAGTGATCCCGTAGATTCACACAGCAAACTTTCTCTGACGCAACGCACGCAGCTTGGATCTGGCTCTCCGTCTTCTTCATAAGCCGCAATTAAACCAAGCGCCCTGTAACCTTTTCTAGGAACCGGTTGCCAGAGCACCAAATTAGAGCGAGAAGATGCATCAGACTTTTTGGACGGATTTATACGCTTGAATCCACTTGGCGGTGAACAGTAGGTCATCGAGTCGCGAATAGATGTTGCCGATCGTGTAGGCGAATCGGGGCCAAAGTTAGGAACATCTCCCAGTGAGCAGTATCCCATAACTGGCCGCGGACGCCAGAAGGAAAATGATGTGCTCCTTGCGCCCGTCGCTGCAACAGCTAGAGCATTCTCTTGTGGGATTAATTCACCAGTACTGAAGAAATCAGCTGCCGACGCTCCAAAGTCGGCATCGTATCCCGAACCCTCGAATGACGAATAGACAAGTGCAAAATGATTACATGGTAACAACGGCTGCGTTGCTACGATGGAAGAAACGCGTTGCGCCAGTCGAATCACTCGACCTGCTGCGGCTGGGGAAACCTCGACCCCGATGGGCGATATCATGACATCAATGGATGTTTCTCTTCTTGGCGCGGAAGGTTCAAGCGAGTTGTCGCTCCCCTCAGTCTCATTATAGCACTCATCACTGTCTAATGTTGCCGTGATTTTGCAAGGTTCAACTAATGGATTCAACCTCGCACTGTCCGGGAACGAGACACACATGTGCTCAAGTTCAAACGAGCTTTCTACGCTGCTCCCAATAATGTTAATTTTTGAGTGCACGCTGAAAGATGCGCACAACCCTTCATCTGGGTCGCGGGAAGGGAAAACTGCCACATCGATCGAGTGCAACTTCAGAACGCATTTCAAAGCAGATTTCTTTCTCTGTTTATCAACGACTTTTAAAATAGCTTCTTTCTGCACTTCTAAAAGAGCATCGCCTAGTTTATCCTTTCCTTTGAGCCCAATCACTGCCCTAGCTCCTTCGATGCGTTTGTTTGCAGAGATGGAGTAACCCGGCTTATTACGTAATTCTCGGAGCACTGCAACGACGGTTTTAACCCTTCCACGCCAGGAATTCATCAAGTACTTCATCTCTATTTCAGTTAAACGAGAATCGCGGAATTCTTCGACGCCTTGCTCTGAAAATGAATCCCCATCCCCATTTCCGAGAGTACGTTGTCTGCGAACTATTTTCTTTTTCTCGAGCATCATCTCTTGACGACTTAAGAACTGAACTGATTCAGGATCAACGAAATATGAACCTCCTGACGCCATACGAATACACAAGTCAAACGTTTCCTTGTCGGGACACACGATGCGACAATTTTTAATTACTAGTCTATGATTCGGACCAATTATGATGCGAGGCGCGAATTGAAGCTCTCTTTCAGCTAAATGCACAGCTCGATCGCCAGATTTAGAGTTTTTCCCACTGTCGCCCTCTTTCTTCGTTTTATCTTTTTTCGACAGATTGTGTTCCAAGTAAATTGTATCGGAATAATCAAGATTAATGGTTTGTTCGCAACCATCCAGAACATATTCCTGCGCACCACTACTAGAAGTTGGAAAATCCGCTAAGACTCTCCTGGTGCGACTTAATGTCATATTTTCTCTTAATTTGAACACTTTCCTTTCTTCCGTAAACAATATATCTTGTGGGAGTATATTTTCGCCAGCGCCGAGTTTTGGCTGAAAGATTCGCGCAGCTTCCAGTAAGGAATCCACGGATGCTATCACTGCTACGCGACCACACTGACAGCTGACCTCAGATATATCGTTTGTTGTGACTTGTTCCAGGCTCAAGAACATAGACTGTAAATACTCATCTTCCTGCTCTTCAACGATTTGAAGTTCCTCAACGCCTTCCGCAGAGGCTTTTACTTCATTCGAAGAGTTCTTGTCTTGCGTGTTCACAACAGCTTCATCACAAAACCCTGCTCGTATCAGATCAATCTTATAGCCCTTAAATCTGCAATCTCTCGCGTATAAACCCTCTATTCCAACTGCCAATTCACTTCGTAATTCATTTCGTGGATTTGACACGTTTGCAAACGAAATGCCTCGAATTCCAGCCTCAACAACCTGTGAGGCTCTTCCCTTCCCGGCAAAGATGCCAAGTTGAATGTGGTCAATTCGCGCCTGGAAACACTGATGTATCAAAAAATCCTTCTTCGGTAGAGGCGGTGCCAATGGATACTTAGCTGGAGTCAGATAGCAGTAAGCAAATGGGGATTGCGTATAGGTCATCGTCGATGTCTGCGTGTATCCTTTGATAACTGAATTCAAAGTTTCCACATCAGAAGCCGAAATCTCAACTGTGAGAACATCATTTGCCGGCAACTGAACATTTATATCCACGCTCGGAGCGTTTGATAATTGTCTTCGAGCATCTAATCGATTCCAGCAAGTTGCTTTTAAAGCCACCGGGGCGTCGGACCTTTTGATGTGTGGACCAGAGGCACGAAGTAATGCAGATGAACGGTTCTTCTTTGCTTTGAGCGTCGAATCCCCTTTACACGCAACCGATAATCCGTGTATAAAGATGTCAAACTTGGCCCAATGCGCTCGATTTGCATCAATCGTGAATGATGTAGAGACATCAATTCCTTTGAACGACTCGCTCGCATTTTTATCAACAACACCGACGCAGAGAGAAAGCGATGGCGCAATCTCATCTCGAACACTACCCGGTAAAACCACGCGAGAACCCATTACATTAGCCGTAATCTTAACTTTCTTCGTCACGAAGCCAGGACGCGGGAAAACGAATGGTGGCAAGTTTGGTAGAAAGTGTGGCGGCGATAAAGTCTTGAAAATTGGCAACAAGCAATTTGCAATGTTAATGATGCAATTTTGATTTGCAAGCACTCGAAGAGGAGCAACTTTTGCCTCGAGTTCAATATCGATGTCATCCTCATGCTCATGAGGCAGCCATGTTTGACGGCGTATCCACAGAAACGGAATGTTACGAATTTTCTTACGCGCTGATTTCTCCTCCTCCAAGAAAAATGTCAAGAAGTCGCTTGCAGCGTTGTCCTTCGCGATCAGATCGCGATTAGCGTGACCAACAGGTAATGTGGGGTCAGATAGCGTCAAATTATCGCACGAAATTTCCAAATCTTTCGTGCCTTGTTTGCCTCCGCCCCATCCTTGCTTACCAACTGGTTTAGCGCGAATATACAGACGAGAATGGAAATTAGACACCGTCGCCTCTAATATTGGTTGTCGTCGAGTATCAGCAGCCAATACCGATTTCTTCGGATCGTCGTAAAGTTTAGCGACCAACGAATCACCATGAAATGTGAAATTGAGCTTAATCTTGTGTGCGAGTTTACTCGCATCCATGATCTTCACTTTTTGCAGCTTTTGTCTCATACTTTCCCATTCTTCACGGGAAGGTGCAAAGACGGAGTCGTCATATCTCGAGGGCCACCCCTTTCCAAATGACACAGGGCTTTTAAAAAGGAACCGGAAGCTGGTGAACGCCGCAATTGGTTCTCTAGCAATGTGTGTTTCGATTGAACTGACAGCCATTCGTAAATCAGCAGCCTGTGTTCCATATTCAGGATGCGAAGGTAAAAACGCCTCGAGGCTGAAACCGACGCAGGACTTCTTCATAGCATCAGTTTTGTATCTGAGATACTTGGTTGAAAGTTCATCTCTTAGAGGTTTTTCTATGAATACCGCATCATGATCCTTGCCAATGCCTTCGATAGTCCAGCAGTCCTTAATTGCAACTCTTCGGAGACCGGCGCCCAATGTCACGCTACCTTTTGTGGCTTCACAACTCAGCGTTAGTCCAGTAATTTTGACATTCGCCAACGGTCGCTCTTGGAAGCAGTCAACGACGTACTTAATCTTTTCATCATCAGCCAGCTGATCAATAAAATAACTTTTCGACATGTCATTGACGTATAAATCAGTCTCATGATTGTGATGTCTCAAAGGAGCAGCTAGGTGAAATCCAAACAAACCCATCGAGAACGTAACGGAAGCTTTCTTCGTTTTATGCTCGTCAACTTTTAGAACTCGCCTGACTTCTTCATGGAACGGCAATAACCTCGCTTCCATATTCAATCTACTTTTTATAACGTCGCAGATATCTTTCGACCAAAATCTGAAGACAAAACCATTTGGATGTTCGCACATCCTTTCAAAGTTTGACTCGATGGAACGATCCAGTAAAGCGTCGCCAACGATTAAAGTACGGTCATATTCCGAGTATTCTCTGTTTGCATCGTCTTTGTCGTTCATCTTCCTGAGAATCTCGTCGCTATCGGTTGATACATGTAATTTTACTTTTATTGTTTTCCTTTTTTCGTCGATCGAGAGAACACAAACTTCAACTTTTTCTCGAGTGCGCGTCAACGGGTTTCCGGCTCCTCGCGTTCCGGCCAATTTTAGGACTCTCGGTTCTAAGTGATGAACGGAACCTGCTGGTTTATCAACGACAGACAACGTTCCCTCTCGAACAAAGACATCGCACGACTCCCAGTATGGTAATTCTCCAAACAAATCAGCCGGCACGAGTCGTTCGCAGTTGAAAACATCAATATCTCGAGCGAAAATATCATCGGTATCCTTGCGCCCTGACGAAAAAGAAGAAGGTAAACTCGAAGAAAAGGTAATTTTCTTCTCGTCGTCGTCGTCGCCACTCTTTAAGATTTTATCAGATTGCGAAGACGCGATGTCGTTGCGTTGTTTCTTCTGTTCTTTGATTCTCTTTGCCTCATCTGCAACTTTCTTGGCCGATTCCGTGAACTGTGTGGCCACGCGCAAGGCCATGTTTATTCGTTCTGGCGACACAGATAATTGAATAGATGGCAGATTGACGTCAACGACGACCGGGGAATACTTCAACGCCTCTCGAGGAGATAGCACGTAATGTGATGCGAGGATTGTACACTGAACGCGAGATAATAGAGGAGTCTCGACTCTATTACTTTCTCCAGCTTCACTGAGAAGCTGCCACGACTGGTTACAGGTCCATGCAAAATTGTCCGCAAACCCAATAGAACAGTCCAAAAGCTTACCTTCAATCGTTCTCTTTCGCCAACTACTGCGCGCATTCGCATCTTGTTCCTGAACGTGTGCATTCTGGGCGCTTTTAAGTGTTCGCGCTGTAAGAGGACCAAACCTTGCAATTAGGGTTGTTCCTTTCTTCCTCCTATTTTTACGCTGGGATGGAACCGCCAGATGAACTTTTCCGACGAATACTGCTAATCCAATCTTTGGTAAGCTCAAATCACCAGAGGATGAAACTCCAGAACCCGCTTCGATAGATCCGCGTGGAATGACGTCCAATTCAGGAGTGATTTGCGCAGAAGTATTGAAACGAGATTGCATACAACTACCCTTCATGCGCCTCGTGAAAACGTCGACAATGCGGTCAATTGGTCCGCGAAGAATTGTGATGAACATAGGTGATAAGATCAGAGCACAGTAACCAACTGCCTTTTCTACTTCTGTATTTAAGTCGCATTTCTTGGTGGCGAGTGAAGAACCAGCAATAGTCGCACTATCAGTTTCCAGCGAGATGGATAGCTCGGTATTTTTGTTCGTTATCTTGCGTTTTTTCGAAGCCGCGAAAGATACAGCTTTAGATACAGGACTCCCGCTAAAGCATCTTGGGCGACCATTCGAGATAGTATCTTCTGCATCGTTCAAATCTGCGTTAAATAATTTAGCGAGCATTATTGGGAGCGACATACCCATGCCATGAGTCGAATACGATGAATAATAATCTGTTTCATCTTCACCGAGCGCCAGTAAATCGCCCTCCGGCGCAGAGAAACGAATAGTATCTATAGTCGACCGAACGTCTATCGCATCTTTCACGAAAGATATCCCCATCATTTTTGCTCCTATCACGAAATTATTGATCGACACGCTGAACAATTCAGATTCTTTGATTGGTATTTCAGCAAAAGACGAAAAAGAAGTAGACGAAGACGGTGCTAAGCTATCCGAGAAAGCATCGTCGTGGTCATTGCGCTCGTTCGAAGAAGCGTCGAGAATTTTCATCGAAATTTCTTCAAAAGCGATGCACGTAGCAAACATTGGAATCTTACTCTTCTTCTCAACACTTTGCATCTCGCGCTTCTGGATCTCTGCATATTCTTGTCTCTCTTTAATATCAAAAGTGTCTCCAACTTCATCCCAGTCGATTTGCGACTCATCGTCTGAAATAGCAGCATCGCGATTATCGAACTCGCTCGGAGCGTTTCTCGGCGGACGACTCGGTGTTGCGAAGAGATGTTTGACCGGCGTCGCAGCGTTCTTCTTTCGAATTTGCCTGATTTGTCTCTTCAGATTCTCTTCGTCTTCTTCTGCGCGAATTCGAGCTTCTTCGATTTCGCGCTTTTTGATCGCATCCAATTCATCTCTCTCCTGCTGGTTCTTCCCGATGTTCGTAATGAACCGTTTCGCGGCGCCGAGAGGTTTAAACCCTACATTCTTGATAACTTTTACTCCCACAAGTAAACCTTTACCCGCGACGCCAGCAACACCCTTCACAATCTTCATAGGTATTGGCCCGCCGCCGCGTCGGGCAGCTTCGCGGCGAAACGCGCGTTCGCAGCCTCCATTTTTCCTCCACTCTACGTGTGCGAGCTGTCTAAAAAAAGCAATCATGCGAGCGTTTGGAATCTCACTTTCAAGCTCATCGAGTTTACGTATCTTTCCAAAAGGTTTCTTCATCGGCCAGTTGACGTTTTGCTTCGAAGACGGCGGTGGCGGCGCAGACTTTTGGAGAATCTCGTCTATGTAAACTTTAACATATGCTTTCCTTTGTTCGTGCAGAGTTTTAAGAGCTTTCGAGTCGAGGCTAAAGCCCAATCCGAGTCGTTCTCTCCGTTCTCGAGTTTCCTCTTTGACCGCTTCGCACGCATATTGCCACCAAGATTGAGCGTTTTTATTCGTTCTCCTCGTTTTTGTTCCCGCGGGTGATTTCTCTTCTACTTTTTCTGATCCATCGAAGACTGGAACGCCCGGTCGTAAGTGTTCAAACCGTCTATCGTGCACGCTTTTTTTCAATATTTGCGTCGCCCAATATGCCAAACTTGCGGCACCAGCAGAAACATTCGCGCTGGTTTTTGGAATATTCAGAGTTAACCCGTGCAATGCAGAAGCCGTCCCGGATTCGATGGCTTCCATACCAGCTCGTTCGTACCTTGCAGTTACTACGAATGGCTCGATGATACGATTTCGATTCTTTGACTTTGCGCACGCTTCCATAATCTTGCAAAATCGGATCGGGTCTTCGTGCGGTTTCAAATCTCGGTTCTTGACTTTCTCGAGAAGATGCACAGAGTTCAAATCGCAATACACCACGGCGTTGTTAATTTCGAGTTTTTTACGCAGCGTTTCCTTAAACGCATCGACGATAAATGCTCTCGAATCACCGAGAACATTAGTCGTTTCTAAAGCGATGCTTTCAAGCGAAGCTCCGACGGCAAATTTCGGCATATTCTCGTCTCCTTCTCCTTCGAAGCGAAAGTGTATATTTTTCACAGTGACTACGGCGTTTGCGAGAACAACGTCCAAGAGCGCTCCGAAACCGACCGGTTTCTTCTTCTTACTCTTGCTTTTTTTCCGAGTACTACCTCGATTACCTTCCTTTCTCTTCCTAGTAGATGACATCACATCGGTATCATTTTCTGGAGTTTGCAACGGAGGTTGATATTCTGGCGTCGCGAACATTTCCTCGCGTCGTCTGGTATCCGGCGAAGAGAACAGTCGTCGTTTCGAAGCGTTCGCGGATTCTTCTTCTCCTTCCACGTCGTCCTCGCTCTCATCAAAAGATGAAACAGACGAGACGTCGTCGTTGTCATCGTCGTCATCATCGTCCTCTTCCTCTTCTTCCTCTTCTTTCTCTTCTTTCGTGATATCGCCCCAAAACTTTTGTCTCAACTCCTCCGCGCCCGGCGTCGGATCTCCTCTCAACCAACTCCGTTCCAAACTCTCCGCAATTCTCCGTTTCTTCGCGTTCACCTGCTTCCTCTTCTTCTCTTTCTTCTCCTCTAACGCTCGTTTCATCTTATTTCGTTCGTTTTCGGACATTTCCTTTTGTCCGCTCTCGTCGTCCTCGGAGTCATCACCATCACCTTCTCCTCGAAATTCGCACAACACGTGCAACCGATCAAATATAACCTCCACTGGTTTCCTCCCTAACTCTCTCCACGGAATCTTAATCTTCAACTCCCCGACGTATCCCGCTTTCACTTTCACGTTCGAGTTAATCGACGATATCCCTTTCAAAGCGGTTGATTTCACTCGCACGTTTCTCAGCGTGACTTCTCCATTCAGTAAAGACAGTTTCAAATTCGACTTGTCTAAACCGTGCAAGCGGTCGCCGAGCGCGCGGTTCAACGCTTTCGCGATTTGGCCTTCTAACACCATACTCACGCGTTGTCGTTTTGCCTCGTGGTACTACTAAATACTATCTACCGGTATGTGTATAAATATATAGATGATGCGTGTATAAATATGAATGTGTATATCGAGAGAAACGAATATTTACGTTTACGTTTTATGTTTTACGTCGAAGGTCGACAAGCAAACAGACAGAGCTTTTTCCATCGAATTCCTTCCTTTTGTCTACGCGTACTTTCTCTTCTTTGCAGCGTTCGTTCAAAATCAGTCACATTTTGGCTTCTTTTTGGCATTTATGCATCGATTTGGTTTGAAATTTTCTCG
>Ga0115554_1000574_pt1 | contig 25450 bp, 8 predicted proteins | sample COGITO_mtgs_1104_3_FD_87283 | JGI IMG/M metagenome (GOLD analysis project Ga0115554, IMG submission 87283) | Pelagic marine microbial communities from North Sea - COGITO_mtgs_110404 | ecosystem: Environmental > Aquatic > Marine > Epipelagic | place: Germany:Helgoland, sampling site Kabeltonne... | reverse complement strand
TTATTATTATTATTATTATTATTGTCGTTTTTACCGTCACCATTCCTCGTCGTTGTCGTTAACAGTAAAGACGAACTCGACGAACTCCCGTTCGACGGTAACCTATGATGCGTCCCGACCATGCTCCTACACACATCCTTACTCAGCGGTTTCTGCAAAAACCCCTCCGCACCAATCGCGTGCGCTTTACTCTCATCCAAAACTTCCCCGGTAGCTTCCAAATGATCGCTCACCGACATGACAATTATCGGCACCTCTTTCAATTTCGGATTCTTCGATAAAATCGAGCACAACTCGATGCCGTCCACCTCCGGCATCATGATGTCCGTTAAAATCAAATCAATCTTTTCGTGATAATTGTTATCTCGTAATCGCTCTAAAGCTTGCTTCCCGTTGGATGCGTTCGTCACTATCGCTCCGGCTTGCGTGAGCATGGACGTTATGATCAAGGAGGTCGGGATGTCGTCCTCGACCAGTAAAATTCGTAATTTTTTCTCCTTTTCCTCAGTCGTTTTCGTTGACTTCTTTTTCTCCTCCTCGTTTTGGGGAGAAACGTCGTCACCATCATCCGTCGTCGTCGTCGTCGTTGCCGCTGTTTCAGTCCCTCCTCGTTCGAGAACGACGACGATCTCTTTTTTTTGTTTCGATGATCTCGTCTTGATCTTTGCTTCTTCGTTCGCAGCGACCGAGTGACCGCCCATCCTCTTCGTCTTCTTCGTCGTAGTCTTCTTCTCAACAAAATCATCCTCAAACTCCGACGTGTCGTCACTCCGTTTCCGGATTGGAAAAGGAGACTCAAGATTCCTCTTTTCTTTTCCCTCTTCTTTTCCAGAGGAAGATCTGTGCGCGCGCGTCGATCGCCTCATGGTATATCTCTCTCTTTGTTTACGCGTGTGTGTGCGCGCGCTGTCTCTCTGCACTCCTCGTGACCTTCTTTGTGTGATTAGAGAATGTGTTTCCTCCTTCCCCGTAAAGAGCGGTTTTTTCTTGAGATATTTATGAGATCTTTTGCACTTGAATAGAAATTTGAGACGCAGAAGCATCCTGAAATGCACTTTTTTCATCGCGTCATCAAAAGCAGTTTTGTTTTTGTTTTTAATATGATTCGTGATTCAAGCGTGAATTGTTTGTGGAGATGTTGTGTTCCCTCTACTGTTATTGGGAATTTTACGCGAAGTAAATCGTGATGTAATAGCGTTCATTATATTCGTAAAAATAAGTATACAACTTTGATAACACTCTCTTTTAACTCTTCTTCTTTTTTACGTGTTGTTGTGTCTTCTTTTCATGCGTCGTCGTTCACATCTCTCGTGTGCGCTTTTAACTTTTCGAGCAAGTGTTCGGTTTCGACTTTCGAAACGAGCAAGTTCAAGCTCGTTTTGCCTTTCCAACACGTGATTGCGAATTCGGATCGAGAGCAGTTGAGTTTCTGAACGTCCTCGTCGCGGAGCAAACAAACGAGCGAGCCTTGGGAGCAACTTTCGACGTGTTTTCGAGTTTCCGCGTCGGTGAAACTCGGTCGCGGAGTGAATTTGGAACCGTCCGGTACCGGTTCGTTTTCAACCAACGCCAAACCTCTCAGTTTGAGGATTTGGAGGAGTTCGGGGATGGTGATCGTGATCGCTTGTTTTGTCATGAACGGCAAAGTTAGGAATAAACCGTCTTGGTTTAATCGGTAGTTGCACGAGCTCAAAACTTTCGAGTCTGCGCCAAAGTAAGAGTCTTTATCGTCGTTTAAGTTTTGTCGTTCGAAGACTTTTAAACCGATGGCGGTTATGCGTAAACTTTCCCTCGTATCGGCGGCGATGTACTGTCGTAAATTTGGAGTGACGTAATACACGCGTTTCGGTTTGCTCCCTGCCGCGGTTCTCGTGACACAGTTTTTCTCGATTTGAAGCGAGTGAATGCCGTACTTTTCGTTGATTGGATCGACGACGTCCGGAGAATTCACGGGCGCGACCCCGTCGAACCCTTTCCTACCCGGTCTCGATTGGTCTTGACCGTGCGCGTTGAGGAAGAGTAACGTACCATCTTGCGGGTCGCGAGAGTACTTCGTTTTCGGCGGTTTTGGCTGTTCCACGGTTAAAGAGAGCTTAATTTGATCTCCAGAGTCACCATTCGAGGACGAGGACGGGTACTCGAAATGGCACTTCACTTCCGCCATGCCTAAACCTTTAAATTTCGAAAACTCTCTCGTTTTCGACTTTTTACTCTCGTTGCCGTTCGCCTCGTTTTCGATTTGCGTCTCAATCTCCGGATCCAATTCTCTCACCTTATCGAAAACGGCGACAAAGAAACCACCGGTATCGGAGTGGTGCGGTAAAATTCTCACGCAATTTTCAATCGGGATGGTATCTAAAAACTCTTTATCCGGGAACATGGAACTCGCGACAACTTTTTCGTTGTTCTCGTGCGCTTCCTCCGCCGAATTCCATCGACGATTCGATTTCCCCCAAACTTGCCAATCTCTCAACCCGTTCGATCGTTTCAAGTTCGGTAACTCTTTGCTCACGTCTACCAACGTCAACGCCCCGTTCGTCGCTTTCATCAGCGACATCACCACGGCTTCGTTTTCAATCGGGTTCAACGAACACGTGGAATATACCATCCTCCCTCCAACTTTCAAAATCTGCGCGGCTCTCTTTGCGATTTTGATCTGCAGCGAGTGCAGACCATTTCCAAAGCCGCCGTGCCATCGAGCCCAAATATCCGGCGCTTTCCGCATCGTGCCATCTCCGCTACACGGCACGTCACACAAAATGGAATCAAACTTAAAATCATCCTGAGCGTTCCCGGGTTCACCTTTAATCACAGGAAAGTTCTGCCCCTCGTGATTCGTCACCAACAAGCACGGCGAATTCGCGCGTTTCGTTTGGTGCGTCAACAAATTACAGCGCTTCAAATCAGCATCGTTGGCGACGACAAACCCAGTCGGCATCTTTGCGGACAACTCTGCTTTTCCTCCCTCCGCGTCCGCGTGAAAACTCCCAAAGCTCGGATCGTAACTCTCAAAATCCCTATGCAACGCCTCTAAAACTTGGAACGTTTTCGATCCAGGCGCAGCGCACATGTCCAAAACCTTATGGTGCGGTTCAACCTTCAAAAACTGCGTCGGTATCATCGACACGACTTCTTGCCTCGTGATCGAACCAAACTCTTGGCCGGATTTGAGAAACTCGTGCAACGACTTCAACTGCGGCACGGATCGTAACTGTAACCTGGAGTAACTAAATTGCCACGCCCCAGAGTCTGGATACCACTCCACCGCTTTCGGTGGTTTAATATCTTCCAACCCTGCTCCGGATAACGTCGCGAACTCGTTTTTCACTCGTTGCTTGATCCGCGCGGCAAAGTTCCCAACCCCGTTGATTCTAAAACTGCTCGGTAAATCCGTTTTCAAAACGCGCATCAAGTTTGCAAAATCCTCGTCGGACGAGCATATCTTTTGCGCCGAGTAGTACGCTTCGAAGTGCTCGTTTTCGCGGACGTATTCAGTCGCGCCGTATTTCCCTTCGCCGTTGTTCTTTTTGCCTCCTCCTCTTGCCGGTCGTTTCCCTTTGGGTTCTTTGTCCCACGAATTTGAGCGATTGGATTTCTTAAAGTCTCGCTTTTGGATTCTTTTGTTGTTGTTGTTATTACCATCGCTCGGGTTTGACTTGCGCTTCTTGTTGTTGAATCCCATCTTTATACCTCTCTCTCTCTCTCTGCGTTCTTCTTCTTTGTTTCTTTGGATGTATGTTTGGAGAAAACGCTCGGGTAAACGAAGTTCCTGAGAGGAATTTTTGGCGGCTTGGCGGCTGTTTTTTGAGAAGAAAAAGAGAGAAAAAAGAACAGAAAATACTAATACGGAGATGAGTAGTAATAGTACACAACTTTATGTTCAAGTTCTTTCTGTTTTACAAATACCCACCACTCGTGAAAATCCCGCAGACGAGTACACTGACGACGCTTCCGAAGGCGATTCCAGCGGAGAGCATGGTGCCGAGAAACGCGCCTTCTTCGCTTTTCGCGACATCTTCTTTTTCTTCGTCCTCGTTCGTCCTTTCTGTCGTCAAAGAGGAGGACACCAACGACGGTGGGTTTTCTATTTCAATGTCTTCGTTTTCGATTTCGTCTGAGCGCGGCGAATGGTGGTCAGAAGAGAGCGTTTGCGGTCCTAGCGCCATGCTGCATGCGGCGTTGAAACCGTTGGTGAATCCTAATAAGAATACAAAGAGGATTGGAAACGAGTCGAAGGAGAAGACTCGAGGGATGCGCCAGCCGGATCGATTCACGTTGCACGAAGCGAGCAAAGGAACGAATACTATTCGATACAGACTTCGACGGAACGCGACTTGGCCGGTGACGTTTTGTAGCCCTCGACTGTGAGCGTACGAGGAACCTTCAAAAACGCGTCCGGCGAGGTCGCCGAGATTGAAGAGGAGGAAGAGGAAGGAGGTCCAGTAGTCGCCGTCGGTGGATGCACCGTTACTATCATCGCTACCGCTGTTGTTATTCATTTCCGCGCGAGTGACTATGGACGAAGTGATTGCGGGAAACGCGGTGAGCGTGACTGTAAACGTGAGAAACACGGCGAACCGAAAGAGCCACGTCTCTTTTTTAATCGGCGGCTCATCGGCGGCGCCTTCGGTACCTTCCGACGCTTCTGTTGTTGCGTTCGAAGAAGACGACATCGTAGAAGCGCCCATGAGTCGCGCGTTTGACCTTTCGTCTTCGACGTTGAATTCCAAGTCGTTCTCAGACAATGCATTATTCGATTCCTTCTTCTTCTTCTTCTTCTTCTCCTCCTCCTTGTCCTCCTCGAGTATCGCGACTGGAGCGTATTGCTGCGTGCTAATGTTCCCACTATTAATACTATCGTCGCCCATATTTGACGTCATATTTTCCTTTTTCATCTCCAAGACTAACTCTCTCCCGCCTTTCGCGCACAGTAAACACGCCAATCCGCTCAAACCAAAATACAAAGCCGCGAAATTAAACCCGCTACACGTCAACGCCACGAAACTCGCGAGCACCCCGCTCAACGCTTGCCCACTCACCACCGACGTGGAAAACTTTCTCTCTCGCGTCGCGGCTAATGCAAACGATCCGGACTGCACCAAACCAGTGAAAATACCGAACAAAACTAAATTAAATGTCGCGAAAGAGACGACAAATGTACCTTTTATGTGTTCATCCAACGCCAGTAACGCCGTCGCGAAGAAACATACAGCGCACGCCAAGAGTGGATACGTCGTCAATCGGTCGTATAATTTACTCTTCTCATTCACATCTTCTTCTCTTCTTCTTCTTGGATCATCATCCTTTCTTCTGCCCGCATCAAACACCCGCATCCTATTCATCGCGATTAACGTCGCCAAGTTTGCCATCGTGTACGAAAAACTAAACGCATTTTCAAACGAATCTTTCGTAAACGTAAACCATCCTTCGCCATTTCTCGCAGCCGCGGCGGCATCCCCACCATCGTGTCTGAGTAAAGTCACGTCAAAATACTTCTTCGCGGTGATGAACACGTTGAACGGGAGTAAAGTCCCGACGCCGAGAAGGAAAAATCTCAACAGATTTTTATCCTTGAGAGAAGTCGTTACGCCGTTGTTGTTGAACGTCGTCATCGTGTTGTTTGCTCGTCGTCGTTCTCTCTCGTTATTCAAACATCAACAAGTGCAACAAACATCTCTTATTTTGTACGTATTTTGGAGTTCAATAATAATAATATTATTAATCGCCGAATATCAAAGGTAACGTTCTCTCTCTCTCTTTTCCTCGCGCTTTTGTTTCCAGAAAGTTATGAGTTGTGGTTCGTGTGAAATGGTGTAATTTGTTGTGTAAATTGTTTCATTACAAAGACAGAATGGTGTACTTGTTTCATTGAAGAAAAACGATGAGGACAAAACATGCGAACGAGGTTACGTGCAGTTTTAATCAGTAATAAAAGCTAGTAGTAAACTAATCATCATCTTCTTCTTTACAACACTACTCATCATAGTTCTTTTTCATAATCACAGATCGTATCTTTTGAAGTCTGCAAATGTTTCATCCTCTGGCGGCAAGGGCGCGTGACCATCGACGATTGTAAACGTATTGACTGTATTCAAAATTCTCCACAATGTAAAATCTGCTTTTTCTACAAATACGTATTCAGGGAACGCAGAGCTTCCTTTTTTCGTGATTTTGAACGGTTTCGCTAAATCTTGGCGAATGCATACAACACTTTTTCTCTTACTTGGAGCTTTTTTGCCTCTAACAGAGTATACTCCCAGAGCTACGTAACCTTCCGGTGGTACCGGCCAGAAGAAGCGTACATTCGATCCTTTTATTTTACCTGCGAGTTCAAATTTCACGGGATATGCAAAAATTGAATCTTCCCCGGTCACTGTTGTTTTGTTGACCACTGGCATAGGAATTGATGATGACGGGGCCGCATTGGTTCCTATTTGGAGTATTGATCCAAAAGTAATTTTCTTTCCTCCCGATACTGGATTAAATATCCCGAAAATTTTCGGTGCGTTTTCTTCTTCTGGCGCATTGGCGCTGAATCCTGCCGATCTTCTCTTTGAAGAGGAGTAAACGCACTTGTAACCGTCGCTAAATTTGAACGCTTTACCAAGCTTTCGATTATCAGTGGTATTAATTCTATCATCAAACGAGGTCGAGAGATTTAAGTGTTCAGAGTAGTCGCTCAACCCTGAGGAAGACGAGGTCGATGAATATGAAAACGACTGGTTATCGTCTTCTTCTTCACCAGCGAAATTGCCCCGCTTTCTTTCGAGACTCTTTCTGATCGACGATTTTGTGGACCTTCGAGGTTCAGAAGAACTTTTTTCGTTCTTACTCGAGAACAATCTCGACGATAAGAGAATCTTATCGCTCAGCGTATCTTGTAAAATAACGGGAACGCTGATTCGCTGGCATTGATCCAGGTAGCTGCTATTGGAATATATTAAGTCCACGTAGTCTCCTTCCCTACTCCTTTCCACGCATTTTACTGACTTCCAAAACAAATCCCACTCAATGCTTAAAGCTCTCTTGCTTAGGTGTTTTTTAACTGCAATCTTGAAGAGACGCCTACTAGTTGCGATGATAATGTTATCATGATCAATATTTATGACCCACGCGAAATCCTCATCATCAGAAATATGTCGAACGAAACGTCTTTGCTTTATTTTTCTCCACAACATTGACGCCGTTCCATCCTGCTCGTCATACGATCTCAATACACCATCCATGGATGGGAGACGAGCGGGACGAATTCTCTTCACATGCTTCTTCTTTGTCTTTACTCCAAGAGCGGCAAGTGCGTTTGTGATAGATCCTTCTACTCCTAATGTGATGTGTCCAAGAAACCCAACGGCGCCTGCAATTGGCTTGGAAACCGTTCCTAACGTGGCTTTTTTCACACCTTTGAAGAAACCTGAAGCGCCATCGCGATAGCCATAGAGAACAGGCTTATAAAGAATTCCAGTAGCTCCTTTTACAACATTCAACGTAAAATAAGTGAGACCATCAATCGCACCAGTTGTAAAAGTTATGTAGTCAACCTCGGGTCTATCGTCTTGCATGTATATTTTCGAATGACTTGCTTTGGAGATTGATTTCCGAAGATTCATCCCGACGCCAATTGCTGTATGTCCACCTAAGATGTTGGATATTTTACCCAAGCCAAGTCCTACGGATGCTAATCCGCTAATACCTGATAAAACTCTGAATATTTGTCCCAAGAGTTGCTTCCCGTACGCTTTGCCCACGTCTGATTTGAATGTCGAGAGCTTCGTAAGTTGATGATGCAACGCAAAACCTTTTAATTTTACCGTAGACTCGGAAAGGTTAATAAAGCCAACTATGCCAGGGATGAGCTCCTGCGCGCGTCTCGGGCGAATTCGATCAAGACCAGCTGCGCGAAACGAAAAAGCGACTGTTATAGGGTCAATCGAGAAGTGCTGCACGTATATCGTTCGATCGATATTTCCAACGACAACTGAAACGTCGTCAATACCAACGCCTTCACCGCTTTTGCTCTTAGCAGATTTTGTCCCTGAAGAACTCCGTGGGACAAAATAGTCACAAAATAGTAAGACCGACCAAAGCGACGGTTCATTGATATTCACGTGGATCGGCGTGCGCGTGAAATTCAACTCTACGCGGTCATAGTGTATTATTTTATCGCGTAGATCTTCCCGAACTCGAATACGTGCTGAAAATAGATTATCCTGCGCAACATCATTGTCAATGCGACGCAGAAGAACCGGGTATATTGTTTTGTGCGTCATATCATCAATTTGTAAACTCTTTAATCGTACAGAAGTGGTTGTAATCACCGCTTCTGTGAAAGTTTCTTTCTGATCGTGCGATATGCTAAATCCATCGACGTGAGCTACCAGGATCTCGTTGATGCGTTTATCGAGTAAACTCAAAGTTATGTTTTTCAGAGAGAATGAATATCGAGAGCGTTTTGCGGTGATCGGGCAAAACATTCTTTCAGTTTCATTCTGTAAAGCTTCCTCCCGTGTTTGAGCAAAATTTTGGAGATCATCTTTAGATAGCGCTGACCCAAACCTAAGCTTCGATGGTTTTCTGTTCACATCATCTGCATGTGTGAAAGATACGGTAGCAAAAGTAAGCAAAGTGCTTTTAAAGTCATCTTGATTTGTGTTAGAGAGTCCATCTTTCAGTGCTTCAAAAGCCCAGTAACCTTCACCTCCAGAATCAAATATGGGCACTGCGAGACCGGGAAGCTCAGTCAAGCCTTTGCTATCAAATGCCCTGTATATGCGCGATGGTAATTTTTCAAAAAGCCTTTCTCTCTTCGTAGATGACTGAACATTTCCGACACGAATGAACTTTGCTTCTATAGCTCGATCAGGCTCCGAATCATTTAACCACGCAAAAGCTATGGAAGCATTTGGTTGGACCTCAGTCCAATCACTACCAGCACGAAGATTTTCATGAAACGAAGCTCTGTTAAAGTCAGTATCGTTTTCTACTCGTGCTAATCCGTCAGATAGTATTTCACGGAAAGCCAAAACATACTCGTTATTTGTATTTTCAATAATTATTGGATTTCGTCTCACGGTGAAATTGATAGTAGAAGTGCACGTGAGAAGAGAATCGCGTTCAATATCAATGTTCAAGGACTTCACTCGCATATTCTGTCCCTCTTCTGAGCTAGTTGTATCGAGCAAGCGCACACTTAATGTATTTTTGTCATCCCTATCAATATTAAATTTTGAACTCCATGCCCCATTCTTGCGATGTAATTTTGCGAACAAGTTTTGCTCTTTGAGTTGTGCGGATAGACGCCACGACCAAGGTACTCCCCACTTCGAGTGATCCGCAGGAATAGATTTCCACGCTGAAGCATCGGGAGAATCCGTGATATCCAAAATCTCTCCAGTTCTGTTCATCAAAGTAATAGCAGGTTCCACGATGACTGTCACAGCTTGACCAAAAATTTCCGTGTCAAAGAATCCCTCTTCTTTCGATACTTTACTGAGCAGACTTTGTCGTTCAAATCGAACAGATACTGGTAAACAGACTGACGTCACGTTTTGACCTGATATTTCCAATCCGTTCGCTTCAATTATAACTGGCCTGCTCAAATCAAACTCAGAAACAAGGACAGGCGGACTCATTTCAAGATTTTTTGTGAAAAAATTCGCGTCGTCGCTGTTTGATATCCCAAATTCAAGCATCAAAGTGCTACCTTCATCTATTTCTGTCGGCGATGCGTAAGAAATTCGCATTTCTGAGGTTGAATAATCGCGATCACCTGGGGTCCAATGTATATGTTCGAGCGAGGTGACCGGCGTCGTCTTGAGCGAATGCATGGTAGCAACTTGCATACGTCGCGTAGAAGTAACATTGCCATCTCGATCAGATCTTCCATCGATACTTTTCTTTCTAGAGTCAAGGGTTCTCTTTCTGCTCGTATTGGTGCTGCTTGCGGGATCGCTCAGTCTCGAATTCAAATCGGCATCGGACCTGTCATCACCTTTTTGAGTAGACGTTCTGGTACCGTCACGGTCTTTGTATGTTGCACGATATGCTAACAAAGTTCCTGTTCTATTAACGATCATGACAGATGCGCATATTGTGACTAAACGATTCGCACTTGAATCTTTCTCGCTAGAATCTCCAATGTATCGTCCAACTATAGTAGCAACTGCATTTAAGTAAGACTTTGAACCGTCTCTTCTTTCGAGTTCAAATGTTTCATTGACAGAATTCATGCCTCCATTTCTTGCTACTTTAGACGCAAATGCTGAAGGTGAAACAGGTGCAAATCGACCATTGTCAGAAATCTTCCATCCGCCACGTAATGAATGAATCGCGATCACGGTGTGGAATCCAGGATGAATGTTATAGATGGAAATGCTTTCATTTGATTCCAACGCTTTGACAAATGCGGCTTTATCCATTTTCATATTTGGCAGATCAAATTCAGAGGAATATAAGGAGATCTTGCAGCTACCTCCTAAAGTATTCCGAATTTTCAAAGGAGCTTTAATGATTAGTGTCCAATCGAAAGACGATCTATCTTCAGAATAATTTCCTTGTACACTAAGTCTGATTGTTTCAACGCAAAGAAACCACGAAGTCTGGCCAGACCCATCACATAGGAGTATTTCGTGTCCTTCCATTCCTGAACTCAAAGCTCTACATCCCAAAATTTCCTCGTATGAGAGAATTTTTGGGACAAATTTGTTTGTATCTTTAACCAAACTGCCCCAGGAGGAAGGGGACGAGAGGCTGTGCACCCTCATATGGATGCTTGAACGGGCGTCGGGTCCAATGGTGGAATACGGCAATGGTAGGAGCTCTCCTGGTTTGATAAGCCTCTTCATTATGAATAGATCGGAAGTGGGCTGATTATCGAACGCTAGAATGTGCTCCGATGCGTCGTGGGGATCCATCTCTTTTGGAGCTATGAGAACTTCAATCGGCAACTCTGTCGTGTTACGAAGCTGAACTCTCGGACTGAGAGAATACTCGAGCGAACCTGAAATATCAGCCGAAGTCGTCATTGTAAAACTCCTGTTCTCAAAAAACAGAACTTCCACGCTGCTAGAATCAGTTCGCGCACTATCACTTTTCATCAGTACATCTTTTCTAGGTCGCAACTTATGCCACGGCCCAGATTCAAACATTGAAATAGATGGCATATTTTTGCCTTTACGACTGAGGGAGGATTTTGTCTTGAGAAGGTTTCCTACTTGCCCTCTAACCTTTGCAAAAACAAGTCGAGCTGAGCATTTTACAATGCAAGGTTCTAAACCCTCACATAATAATGGAAACAAGTCGCCAGAGCTTGAAGAGTTGAGCAATGCTGCTGTTGATATTACAGACTCAGAAAGCGGCGAACCCGCGCCGCCGGAGCCTCGTAAATCAATGACGGTCACTCCGAGCAGGCAACTGTTGGGGTCTGCGTCAAGTGGAATACTTAACGAAAAGCATTCGTCCCACTTATACCATCTTTCTATTTCCCCATTATCTTTTGAAATTGAAATTGTCGATGTTAGTGGTCTGGTTCGGCATCTACTCGATTGCAACAATGATCTATCCTGATCCACTTTATCGTTATGAGAGTATATTCGAACAGAGCACTGCAACTCCGGGACTGATGAAGACAACTCAACAACCTCTGAAGCAAATTTACAAGAGTCGAGATGTAGTGTTAAGTGACACTTGCTCCGTTCTGGATAGTGTCTCCATGCGCGTTCGTTATTGTTTTCTATGCCCTTGTGAGGTGGATTGGGATATTCAAGTTTCTCGGAAGCGTCAGCAATCTTGAACGACTCGCCTGGATCGACCTTGTGAACCAAACGACTAGGGTATTCCGTTCGAACAAAGACTGGAAAGACCAAATTATTCGATATCAGAGAATTGACATCTTTATTAAAGTACTTGGAAGATAACGAAGGATCCACCATATTGACATCATACTGCAGGAAAGATGATAAATTTTCACCAAAAGAGCTGTGCACGTCACAGCAAATCGGCAACGGAATTGTGAGGATGTGCTCTTCAATCATCTTTCTCTTATTGTTCGAATATTCACCTTCAATTTTAAATCTTTGCAAAATAGGTTCCCACGAAGAAACGATCGGATTATAGAAATATACCGAGAGGTTTGATGAGAGCGCCCCATGTAACAAATTTTCCTCTCCATGCTCCGATACTTCTTCGCCATCTTCGTCACCTGTTATACCTAGTCTTATAGAATCGATGGCAACTGATGCAAACGGCCGTTTGGCTTCCCTGACGAATAATTCGAGGTGCACGTTCGGAATTAACACAGATATTGATGTATTCATATCTTCATTTTTTTCAACGCCGTCATCACTGCCGTCATAAATATTTCCATATGTGGATTGGGGTGAATTTAACAAGAGCGAATCGTCGTTCACATGTGACCTACCCACTCTTTTTGGGCTAATGTCCCAACTGGTATGCGGCGATTCGTGGTGATGTTTATCAATTAGCGATGTCTCTACGTGAATAGGTAGGAGAGGATCGCGCAGTGCCGCAGGTCTCAAACTCTTACCCGTGTTCCCAACATTTTGCCACTGTCCTGCAAAGAATGTTTGAGACGAATTGTCTACTGTCCAGAGCTGCTCCGCATCTGTGCCACCACTGTATACACAATCTCTGAAAGTACTTTCTGTCAGAATCTCTTGTCGCACGCATCGATAATTTTCTGTATTGGGCATTTTATCTTTGGATGCTGTCACTACACATCCCATCGCGATGAATCCTTCCTTGGGGACGGGCCACCATGCGACACAATCGTTCGATTTAGACTCCCAAACTTTTATGAATCCAGTTGGTGCGGTGCATACGTTACTAGCAGCATTTATCGCAATGACGGATGTCGATGGAGAATGTTGATGCGCAAATATCAAAACGTCACCCAGACTAGCGTAACCACGTGGAGGGATAACGCGGAAAAATTTTAAGCCAGCTGCTCTCGATGCACAAATATATTCAAAAGCGCCACAAGGGGCAACTGATGCTCCAAATGAAGCCGAGACAGCTTGGATGGAATTTGAAATTTTTGTTGCGTTTTCTAAAACATTCTGAAGAGTAACCGTGTTCAGGTGAATGTCCACTTCTGAAACATTTCCATCAAGCTGAATACTTCCATTCGAGGCCTCTTTGTATGTAAAATCTATGTTAGTCTTATGAAGCAGTCTATCGAAACACGCGCGATTATTTGCATCGCAGAAAAATGCTTCAAGATTCGTGATATATAAAGCAACCTCTGTGCGCCCCTTTTGGTCTAAAACTTTGAGCAAAGGTAAGCTGGCATATGAAAGATCTACACCCGTCTTCAACGAAATATATTCAGATGCAGCAATCTTTCCATCTGCGGCGTGCTGTCCAACATCGAAAATCAACAATTCAAGTGAACTTATCCGTACACGTGCGCGGAGAGATGATTGGTCAGCAGGGGTTGCATTGCTGGTTGTCCGTATCGAGGTGCCTTGAATGAGGTTCTTCATATTTGTCTTCACGATCCGAGCCGATTCATCCAGAACAATTTTCGAATTGGATCCGAACGAAACGTAGTCTCCAATGTTTATTTGCTCTAACCGCTCATTCACTGTCATATCTGGTAGCGGTATCTCAATCGTGCAATTCTTGAACGTGAGAATTTTGTTCCTTCCAAGAATAATTAACGGAATTTGATCACCGCGAGTACTTTGCCGATTTGGAAGTCTTATTGTATATCCATCTCCATCCAAGATGCACTGGTTTGAGAAACACAGGGGCCCATCGGCTAAGATTCTTCTTCCGCTGTTCAAATTCAAATCTTCTCTCAACTTTATAAGCCCGTTATCGCTACGATTTTTATCAAATTGAACGTCGGCGTTGAGACGCTTTTCTAAGGGAGACATTCGAATTATTTCTTTCGTCACCTCGTCAACAATTTCACTCTCTGAGAAAGAAAAGAACACGGCAAGTTCGCTAAAGAATAATGGATCGACTTTTACACAGCAACGTGAGTGCAAGTTCATTTCAATATTTGTTTCATTACGAACGCTTTCAACGTCGAGGTGCAAAAAAGTCAGGTTCCGTTCATCCTGGTTTACATTGGATTCATCAAAATTGAAACCTTTTTGTATCATCTCAAAGTGACCTTTCCCGGTTCCAATCCGCTTATCTCGAATCTTTAAATCGCATAAAGATATATTCAAGCCATAATCAATATAATTTCTGTGCGAATAATAGTTCACGTAAAGATTTCCCATGTGTATCTCTGATAGCGGTTTCGAGCGATTGGAGCGTGGGGCATTCCACAGTCTCAGAACCGTATACGGTAACGTAACTATAATCCTTTGCCCTAAAGACTTTGTCAAAGGAGAAGTTTTTGGATTTTTCCATTCCAAATCTTCGCGATAGCTAAACAAAGTTTGGATTTCCCAGCTTTCTTCTCCAAAGTTCGTTCCAATTACATTACACAAGACACTGAATTCATAATTGTCAAGCTCTAAAGCAAAAACCCCTTCGGTCGAGATCTCGATTTCGCTGCCACATTTGCTATCGTGAGGATCCCACGTCGGGCCAGCGATTGTAATTGTGAGGGTTTCCATCGGTCGAATATGACGAAGAAACGACTGGTTACTGAGCACTATGTTTTCACCAAACACCAGAGATCCCTTGTTGTGTACATCAGACATTGCCATGGAAAAGTCATGAATGTCAATCGTCATCTTATCCATCAAAATTGCCTCCGCATCTAAATGGGAGGTTCCATGTTCCCATTTGAATTGATTATAAACATGTACTCGTTTGGAGTCTACTAAAATACATTCGGACGTTGCCGATGTGCTCCGGGGTAAAATCGTAGAAGAATTCGTTATGGAAACATCGTATGCAAAAGTGCCGACCCTCAACCACTGATCGCGTTCTATTCTCGCGGCTTCTTGCAAAGCTGAAGGCAAACTTTCAATGGGGATATAATCTGGTAAGAAGCCAGAGAAGAATCCTAGAACGTGATAATAAAAGAATCGCATCAAAAATGTTACCTCAGCATTATCTACATCGAGTATAAGTATTTGATCGTAACCTGGATATACGCTTTCCTGTCGATAATCAAAATTCTTGTACGCAAGCCTCGCGAACGAGGCACCATCTCGCTTTCGGGAGTTCACGAAGTGTCGATATCTGTGGCTCGGATCGATTGTTAAATCTTCCATCATCAAGTCTGGTAATGCGCACTCAACGTTCAAACCGGTATTGAGATTCATAATTTCAATTTGCGTTCCAACTCCTGAAATTATATTGAACGCTTCCTTCTTTCCGTCACTCTTGCACCAATCCTCTTCTTCAAGCACGGCATTTAGTTCAAGACTGTTCGTACATATAGTCAACTTAAAATTTGTCACAGAGGAGTTGACGTCAAGCGATTGCCAATTATCCAATCGACCAACAGCTTCGTCAGCCTGTATGTTTCGGTCGAGTAGGACATATATTTCGTCTAGCGCACGCCAAAATGAGCCCAACGTCGGACGTGACAAATTTGCTATCATCGAAGGACCTGATAGTACCATTTCGGTATAGATATCGCTCCAATAAGGCGAACGTGGTGATCGAGTGTACAACGAAATTGCAATTTCTGAAATTCTCGCATTTACGAACGTGTCTTCTTCATCATCCTTCTCTTCCGTTAGATTTTCGTTTTTGAACGATAGGAAACTACCGCCTCGGAGCAAATCCTTAATTTCTAAGCATCTTTCGCATTTTATCTCTGTACCTGAGTCTACATTCGAATTGGTTTGATGTATCTGTCCCCCGTCAATTACTATCTCTAAAATCTCTACTTCACTGTGTATAGCAGCAGATGTTGTAGGCCGATCTACGCCTCCTCTCTCTATGCCGTCAGTGCCATCATCATCTCTTTCCTTTTTATACTTTGTCAATCCCATTGGCTGCCCTAGTAATTTTATGCCTAAGCTTTGTTGAATATGAACATGATGTTCTGATTGAACTGCTCGTGTATTGGAATCGTATTCATACTCGACATTTTTTGATTCTTCTATTCTCAAATCCTTTTCACCACTTTTGCTGTAGGGTAAAAACTCATCCGCAATTGCGAGTATCGTCATTAAACGACACGGTGACATACTCACACATAAATCTTTCCTTGCATCAACGGAAAGTATTTTTGGCGAAGATGCAATCTTCATTCCTGGACTTTGAGTCCCCGTGTAGGAAATAATTAAGTCCTCAACCTCGTTCAAGATATGAAAAACTGTGTTTTTATCGGCGTTTTCGTCTAAAATTTTTGCTGATAATCCAGATATGCCGATTTCGATCGAATGTAAGACATTCAAATCTTTTACTTTCGACCTATGAACGGAGATAGTACCTAAATCAATGATTAAAGTGTTTTCTTTTCGTGCATCAATGCGTATAATCGGAGCATCGACAACTACGCTAATAGTTTCAAACATTTCCAAACCAGATGATTTTTCAGTTTCGTTCGCACTTCTCTCGCCAAAATTTTTGGCCTTTGTCTCATTATTTGATGTTGTTCTTGAACAGTAGTCCTCGCGAACGTCTTCTGGAACATCCATAAAACATGTTATGCGCGTGATCGTGTCCTTATCTATCCTGATGATAAACTTCGAGACATTTCCTGTGAGTGAGTACCGAGAATCTTTGCGCGCAAACTTAATATCGGCACATGCCGCCCTTCGTTTTGGCATCAATCTGGATATTATCGGACGTTCCGAAATATCGTAACATTCGATATCGCTAACGTTTAAAAACGATTGCATGTCATCGACGTGCTTTACGAGTCTGAATTCAAAGTTGGAAACTTTGACCGATATTGAATTTTCTAAAATAGTTTTTGTTGGCAAGGGGTTGCTCGCTTCCGCCCCAAGAAATAACGATATGGAAACGCTTTGAAATGATATAAATACCGAGAATTCAGGACCTTTCCAACATTGTGAAGGATGAGGATGAGTGATATCTTTGCAAACCTTCAGAACATCATCCAATTGGCATAAAGCATCGCTCGAAAGAGTTGAGACCTCCTCATTACTCGCCATTTCCTCCTTTTCTATTTCTTTCTCTTCTTCTTTTCTATTCCATTTTATTGTGTTCAACGCAACTTTTCTTGAGATTGCTACGACTGAGTTCGCACAATTCTTACATTTATTTCCGTCTTCTTGTAAACTATGAACTTGAGCAATACAACGCCAAGTTAACGCAACCTCAAAGCTCAGCGATTTTTCAATCTTGAATAGTTCATCGAGGACATCTTCTTCGTCTGCTCCATTTACCCGAGAACTCAGCTCCATGTAGCGCTGTCTTTTCCGATGCGCTTCGCTCACCTCTTTCGCACTAATCTTCATCAATCGGGGTGTTTTCGGTATTTTCGTTGCTTTACACTGTGCTAATCTTAGACGAGCGTAGTTCCACCAAAGTCGAGGATTCTCTCTCACACGTTCCGTTGGCCGGCGTATTTCTTTTTCGCGACCAAGAGCCGCCAGAACTCTGTTAAAGTTGTCGTATTGATGCTTACGTAGACCCACGCGGATACCGGCGTTGTCGTGCACGTTAACCTTCAGAGTAACTCGGGGAGTACCACCGTTATCAAGTGCATCCGCGTTTACTTTTTGCACGTATATCAAATCTAAAGATAACGGCTCTAACACATTTGCTTGATTCACGTCATCGCTCGTGCCTAATTCATCAAAATACACCGAAAGATTCGTGATAGTCGTCTTCTTGCAGATTTCATGCGAGGCTTTGTTATATTTCCTCTTGTGATCTCCAATGCTACTAACGGACTCGCACAGCAACGCATCCAACTTAATTCCGCACACAATTCCTACACCCATTTTGTCCTTATTAATCACAGTTACACTGTCTTCGAATCGAATGTGAAGATTGGAAATGCTCACAGAAACATTTGCGAGTAGAGTTTTCAAAAATCGCGCAACATAAGTGTCGTCATCCTTCGCGAACGTCTTCTTCCCATCTTTAACAAACAAACTCTCCATAATCTCTGTAAAATCAATGTTTTCTAAGTTTTTGCAAAGCCAAATCATCTCGGCCTGGTCGAGTCTTGCTCCAAAGTCGTCGTCGTCGTCTTCGTCTTTGGAACTTTCTATCTGTTCTCCTCCTCCTCCTTCCCCTCTTTTCTCCTCGCTCTTTTTCTGTCTCTCGTTTTGCCGGCGCGTCTCCTCCTCTCTCGAGAGCTTCTTTAAAACAACATTCACACCTTTCAAGGAAACATCGATTGTTGGTTGCATTCCGACAATCGATGTCGCAGACATTCGAACGCAAACTTCGCCCACTCTCGCTTCATCGACGCCGATATGTGTCGGTAAAAACTGTCCCAAATATCCATCGACGATGTCTTCCTCGTGTTGCAACTTTACGTTTCGTAGCGTAATTTTCGGACCGCCGCCGAAAAGTACAGACGCCGATACGTTGCTCGTGTTGTTCCCGTCCTCCTCGACGACCTCGTCGAAGCTCAGGAACGAACCCGCCGCGCGCAGCAACGCCTGATGCAATTGCTTCTCAAACATTTTTGTATGTAGCAAATTTCAAGATGGCGGCACAAAAAACCCCTAAAAACGAAAGAAAGAGAAGAGAAGAGAGCATCCTCGACGATGAGCAGCTTCAACAAAAAGAAAGGAGGAAAAAGCACCGTCGAGGTGAGCGGAGAGGAGTACGAATTGTTGCAAGAACTGATGCGCTTGAAAGAGAGAGCGAGAGTTTCATTACCGACTTCTAATTCTTCCTCAAATGATGTCGGCGGTGTTCTCCCGGATAGGACGACGACGAATACCACTTCTTCTTCATCTGCGAAGGGTAAAGATGAAAAGAAAGCATCGCGAAACGCGCCGTCCTCCTTGGTGGACACGCTAAAATCCGTCGGCGACGGCATCATGGACATAAAAGACACCGAGGAAAACATATTCACGACGCTGGCAAACTCCAGTCGAATCGATATTTTTTACCGAGCGAGTGGTTTTCTCACTCTGTGTTTTTCTCAATTTCGAAGCGGATTCGAGCGGTTACTGTTCACAAACGCTGTTAACCTGTGGATGTTGACGGTTTTGTGCATATTTCCTTTTTTGTTTTACGTGAGTTTACCGTATGGAAAGTTGAGCACGAGTTTGAGTAAAGCGATGATGTTGCCGGGAAACCAGTCGTTGTTCCTTCAAGAGATTGTGAGTCCAATTATGCTCGTATATTCGTTCTTTTACGGCGGGGATTGGTTCGATTTCGGGAAGAAGAAACCTGGTTTCTTGAAGCGAATGTGGCGGAAGTATCTTCCGTGGCCGTTTAACAGGAGCCCAAAACCCAACATGCGAATGTCCACGAAATTCGCCGTCGGTTTGTTCGTCGCGCACTATTTTAATCGAGCGGTGATCTATCCGGCGTCGCGAAATATCTCGCCGACGACGTATTCGGTGGTCATTTGCGCCGTCTTATTCAACTTAGTCAACGCGACGCTCGTTGGTTGTGAGCTAGCCCGGAATGGGGCGAGAAATTTAGAAACATTGGATGGTCAGTTGTGGATGATAGTGGCGTTTATCGGTTGGTTCATCAACGTAGACTCAGATAACAGATTGTCCAAGTTACGAGAGTTGCACAAAGGATACGTCATTCCGAACGAAGGGTTGTTCAAATATTCCACGTGTCCAAACTATTTAGGCGAAATGATCCAATGGTTCGCGTTTAGCTTTGCGACAAGATCGCGAGCGCTTTTCGCGTTTGCGTTGTGGACGGTGGCGAACCTGGCGCCTCGTTCAAAAGCTTATTGGAAATGGTACATTGAAAAGTTCGGCGATAAGTTCCCGAAAAAGAGGAAAAAGTTAGTCCCGTTCGTTTGGTGATGACGCGACTGAAATATTGCCACGACCAATTTCGGTTATTTTCACTACATAGTATGCATACCGTTGATGTTGTTCATGTAATTATTCTAAAAATTTTTCGTTTTTTCGTCTCATTCGTGACTTTTTTTTTCTCGAAAGTGTGACTTCTGATGCCTTGTGGTGACTTGTTTTGACGCGAATTTGGAGAAAAGGAGCGCGCCTCTTTTCGTGTTCGAGGGGCGAGAGAGAAGCACCGCACGTTCTGAACGCGCTTCTTGCTCTCGTCGCTCCCCCCGAACGACGAGAAGACATGCATCATCGCTTTCTTTTCGCGGGTTCGTCGACGATTTCTGCCGCCGAGCAGCGCGGCGATGGTGACGACGACGACGATAACGGTCTTCTCCTCGGAAAAGGAAAAGAAGATGACGAGCACGAAGAAGTGCTTTTGGGGGTCGTCGTCGCGGAGAAACATCGACCGAAAAAGGCGTTCGTTTCGCCTTTAACGATGACGACGAAAGAGAGCGGTGGCGGCGCTCAGTCTTGGATTCGGACACTTTTCTTTGTCGCGGCGTTCTTATGTTTCGTGTTGTTTTACGAGGAGACTTTGGCGGTGAGGAAGACGCTGAGAGCGCAGATGACAACGTTTGGTAGCGGCGGACGCGGCGCGAGCGTCGCGGAGGATCGCAGTCGGAGTAGGAGGAGCGCGGTGGTACCTCGTCGAGATTCTTCTTCTTCTTCTCTTGGTGCTAATATTTCTTCTCCTATATCTTCTCCTCCCATATCTTCGGCTTCGTTGCGAAGGCACTTTGTGAGCGGCGAAGACCGGGACGGATTTTTTCATCGATTCTTCGAGAAGAATTTCCAAGACGTGGAGAAGTTTGGGCAGAACGAGAAACTTTCGAGAGAGCGGATGCGCGCGGCGGTGAGAAGAGACTCTAGGAAGCTGGCGTTATACGCGTTACGGCGAAATACTAATAACCCTAGCAAAAGCGTGTTTGAATGGGTTCGGTTGGAAGGGCAGACGCAGTGGTGGTCCACGAATGGCTTTCACGAATTCATGCGCGATAAAGTCGCGGAGATTGGCCAAAAGTACCTCCAAGACGATTTTAAGGAGACGTGGTTTTTGATCAATTGTTTCGACGAGCCTTTGATGATGGGTGAGTGCCCGAAACAGCAGCAACTGTCCAATTTGCACGGGTTAATCCAGAGAAGGACGTCGCCGTTTTCTTTTAGTGGAGATGGCGTGGTCGTGTGGAGCATGGCGAAGGTGGACGGATGTCACGACGACTTGCTGTTTCCGTTTCCGGATTATTTCAGGCACGCCAAGAATTACATCACAAAAGATGCGGATAGAAATAAAGGAGGCGTCTCATCGATACTAAACGCCACGGAACGTTCGTCGTGGGAGCAGTTTCAGCTTCGCAAGGATCCGAGTTGGGACGAACGTTCGAACGATATTAAATTTAGAGGATCGTCGACGGGATCGAGGACGCCGGAGACCAACTTGCGCAACAGAGTGATTAAAGATTTAATAAATGAACCCGGGTTTGACGTAGGCTTTACGGACTTCATACAAGGATTTCCGCATGCTCACGACTTAGCGAAACCAAGGATGGGAGACGGCGATTTCGGGAAGAATAAAGTGCTTTTAGACATCGATGGCAACTCGCATTCGTTCAATAGGCAGTTAGTCATCGCTCGCGCCGGATCGGCGATGCTGCGCATAAACGTGTTCAACGATTGGTTCAGTAGAGGTTTAGAGGACGGCGAGTTTAGCTTTACGGTAAATCCAGAAAACGTGCTGGCAGAAGCGAGGGCGTTTCGCGACGACAAGCTCCTCGGCGGAAAAGAAGGAGAGTTGGAAGACGTGCGACAATCGGCGATGGCTTTACAGGATTTGGCGCAATGGCTCGACGAGAGCGTCGGCGTGCGGTACATGGGACAGATGATCAAACGGTACGTAAACGCGATGACATTAGTAGACTAAGCAATCGATCACACTAATTTAGAAAATAAAAAATAATGTTACTACTACTAGTTGCTCCTACCTATGCTGCTAAATTTATCGCACTGCATCTCGAACCAAGGATACCGCGACTTTATTTCTTCTCTGAGCGAAGAAGAAGAGGAGGAGAAAGAAGAAGAAGAAGAAGAAGAAGAAAAGCACTCGATGCTTTTTCTTGCGACCGGGAAAAGCGCGACTTTACCTCCGTTGAAGTGAATTATCGAAGGTTCGCTATTGTGCTCCGTATTTTCAACGGCGCACTTCGCCTCGTTGTAATACGCGCCGTTCGGATCGCGCGCGGCGTACCGGCCGTTCGCGAGATGAGACCCCCAACCTGTTTGGAAAATCGACGCTTTGTGGTCGAGAAGTATCGTAAATGCGTCTTCTTCTTTTCCCCCTCCTTCGCTCTTTTGTTTAATCTGACGCTCGTATTGCATTTGTAACAACTGCTGATCGTCGTCATTTTGCTTGCCTCCATCCATGACAGACTCAACTCTTTTCAACAATGCCTTCACCGCGTCCACTCTGCCCATCAAACTCCCGCTATTTAGAAAGTGATAACTCGAGTTCCCGGACACCGCTTTAAACTGCTCGCAGTATTTTCTCCCGCCCGGTATGAGTTCTTTTTCTCCGTCCATGCTCGGCCAACAATTCCTTTCTGCACCAATCAAAACTATGGTGTGTTTCCTACTTTCATCCACCGGCGCGTCTCGAACGATCTGCTTATACTTTTCCATGATCGTCGCGCCGTCTTGAAAGTACAAGACGTCGCTCGCGTCCGCGATGTTCACAATCGTATCGCCGCTCGCGATCCCAAACGCCTCCCAGTGCTTCTCTTTCTCCGTAAGCGCTTCCAAAAAACCGTACATCTTTCTCGACTTGACCGTTTTCACTTTCGCGAACTCCTCTAAAGCGAAACCGTTCTTCTCGCCTTCGCTCTTCGTATCCGCTACGCCGATGACGTTCAACTCGATCCCGCGCAACAGCGCCGTCTCGACCCCGGCGCACACGCCGTCGCCGACGATATCGCTAAACGTGATGAACACAGGCGACGTTTGCTCTCGCTGCTTTTCTTCCTCGTATTCCGGCGTCATCGTCCAAACATTCGCATCCTCCGCCTCCCGGTCGACCTCTTCTCCGGTGTCGTAAAGAGGAAAACCAACAACGACTCGACGTCGCACGACTAACCCAACCGCGACCAACTCTTCAAACAGTAAAACGCACGCGATGAAGACTAAAACGATGAAGGTGTTCAATATCGCTCCTTTTCTGTTCCCGACGTTGTTGTTGTTGATGATGATGCTTTGATGGCGATGATGATGTTCTCCTTCTCGCGAGTCGATGACTACGCGCGATTCCATTTTTGGATTTAAAAAAACTTGCCGAGAAGCGCGCGCTGGCGTGCGCGCTCGGAAGAAAGCGACGCCGGAGAGAAGATGTTATTATATCCTCGCGCGAAAGGAGTTTATCTCGTTCGGTGGATTGTGCTTCGAATCGAAGAGAGAGGCAGAGAGAGAAAGGGAAAGGTCGGTCTCTTCTAAGTGAGTTACTACCGTACGGAGTTAATGCGGATATTTAAAATTAGCTAAAAAATTCTCTCATTCTCTCTCTCCGCTCTCGCGCTCAGATCTGAGTGAGCGAGAGCGGCGAGATGACGCACCTCCTCCTCCTCGCGAATCGTTTGAGTAGCGGTGGTAGTACTCGCCACCGCTGCTATCTCTTTGAATAATCCTCTCTAAATATACTTGTCTCGCAACGCGTGCATCTCCGCGATGCTCTGACTGAACGTAGAAGATCGGGTGCCTATAAAACCTTTCATTAACAAGCACGCGGCTTTGTCGACGAAAACATCGTGCGAGTGCTTTAGTTTGTCGTGATGGACCGTGTGTGGGGTTAGCCCGTGACTGAGGAGTTCAGATTTCAACGTCTCCAATCGTTGCTTGTCTTCGTCGGCGACGGGGTCGTTGGTGAGGATTAACACGTCCTTCAAGTTGCCGTGTTCTTCAGCTTTTTCGGACATGATTTTCGCGCCTTGGACTGGGTCGTAGACGTACGGGTCACCTTTACCGACGAAGTCTTCTTGACGCCAGTGCGCGCACAAGGTTTTTTCCGGGTCTATTGGGTGATCCGCGTTGTATTTCTTGATCGAGTCTCGCGCTTCGTTGAAAAGTTTCTCCTGGTATTGAGGCGGATCGCACATTTTGAAAAGGCCTGGCCACTCTTTGACTTTATCGTCTTGAGGATGCCAATCGAACACGCCGGCGACGTACACGTACTCGTACCCTTTACTTTCGATTTCCTCTTTATTCAACTGAGCCTGGGTGATGACGCTGTCGAATTCGAGCTTGGGCGTAAACTGCTTGCCTTCCCAATCGCATCCGCCGTTGCCCACTTGGACGCACAAGATTTTCTTTTGCGACGCGTCTTCAATCTTGGCGACCAACTGTTGATGGTGCGACGGATTAGACTCGTTTTCCGTGCTCTCTTCGACGTTCTCTCCGTTATTATTGTGGTCGTTCGTGCCGAAAAATCGTTCCGCAGTAGACAAGCCGTGCGTGTTGACGTTGTGATTCCAGGACGCCAATTCAAACGTGTTCGAACTTTCTTCTTTTTTACAATGATTCACTGTATCTGGAATCATGTAATCTAACAAGTCAACATCCGCGTCGGAGTGGAACAAATGATCGCAGGTTGGAATGACCAGTTTCTTCGCCTTTAACCGATCCGCGATCCATCTTCCTTTATCCATCGTAAACTCGCAATTCGATTCGCCTCCGGCGACGCCGAAGAACACGGTCAATCCAGACGACGATGTTTTCTCATCCGTTCCGTCGTCGTTGTTACTACCACTACTACTACTACTACTACTACTACTACTATCATTCTCCTTCTCAAACTTCTCCACCTCTTCTTCGTACTCTTTACCAACCTCGGTCAACCGATCTCGATCCATCGCTCGCGTTCGAAACTGTTCCATCGCGTTGACGTACGCGCGTTCTTTCTCCTCCAAATGTTTCGTTCCCGCGGTATACATTTTCTTTCCTTCTTCTTTGTCTTCTTCTTCTTCTTCTTCTTTATCGCGCCGATGATGAAGACGCGCGGCGGGAGGTGAGAACACTTTTTTCTTTTCATTCGTCTTTACCAACTGAAAATCCAGTTCCGAATCCTTGCTTCTCAGCAACAGATCGCGTCCCCGTCGCGCGCTGAAGCGATTCTTCTCGTCGCTTTTTGCGATCGATGACGACGACGACGAGGAGGAGGAGGAGGAGAAGACGAAAAAGACGACGAAAAAGACGACGAAAACGCGCGACGACGTGCAAAAGCAGCGCGCGACTTTCCTTCGTCTCATCGTTTCGATGCTTTCGAGAAGAGAAAGACGACGCGTGTTTTACGAGGACGAGAGACGCAACGCCGCGCTTTACTCTCGCACCACTCAGAGAGGGAAACAGAGAGTGAGAGAACGCGTAAAGTTTGTGCGAGTGTTTTGAGTGCAACTTCTTCGTCTCGCGCGAAAGCGGTTTTAGAGCGCGAAACAAAAGCGTCTGTTCTTGTGGTTTGTCTGTGTTTAATATTGGTGCTTTTGTAGCAAAAGTTCCTCGCGAGA
>Ga0115554_1000572_pt1 | contig 25484 bp, 22 predicted proteins | sample COGITO_mtgs_1104_3_FD_87283 | JGI IMG/M metagenome (GOLD analysis project Ga0115554, IMG submission 87283) | Pelagic marine microbial communities from North Sea - COGITO_mtgs_110404 | ecosystem: Environmental > Aquatic > Marine > Epipelagic | place: Germany:Helgoland, sampling site Kabeltonne... | reverse complement strand
GCATTTGTATGAAATTTAAGTGTGTAAGATACAGAAAAGATACCCTTTTCAAAGCGCTCTAAAATCGCATGAAAATCTGTGCATTTGATTGTAGAAGTTCCTCTTTATTTTATGTACTTTCGAGTTATGTTATTAGAAATTTGCGCAAATTCATATCAGTCTGCTATTGCAGCACAAAAAGCTGGGGCACAACGTATAGAATTGTGTAGCGAACTCGCTTTAGGTGGGATTACGCCTAGTAGTGGTTTAATAGAAAAAGTGGTGGCAGATCTGGAGATTCCTGTGTATGTGCTGATACGACCACGGAGTGGAGATTTTACCTATTATGATGATGAGTTTGATGTCATGCTACGTGATATTACGTTTTGTAGAAATAAGAAAGTAGCGGGGATCGTTTCTGGGGTATTACATCCTGATTTAACCATTGATGAAGAGCGTACACAAACACTGGTAGATGCTTCTGGAGGGATGGCATTTACATTTCATCGCGCTTTTGATTGGACCCCTAATGCAATGGAATCCCTTAAGATTCTGCAAAGAATAGGCGTAGATCGGATTCTTACATCTGGGCAATCTGAGACAGCACTTTCAGGCTTATTTGTCCTTAAAATGTTATTAGAAAAATCAAATAATAAACCTGTGATTTTACCTGGCGGAGGGATCCGACCCAGTAATATTGGACAGTTTATCGCTGCTGGATTTAAAGAGATTCATGCATCGGCAAGTAACACGATTGAGAGTTTGGAAGGTGCTTTCCCAATGCACAACTTACAAGCAGTACAGCAAGATTTACAAACCTATTCTGATCCTGAAAAAATCAAGAAGTTGTTGGAAGCGATGTATAATTCGTAATAAAGCCTGAAAAGAAATTTTCTAGAAATTAACTTTAATCATTCAGTTTTAATACCGCCATAAACGCTTCTTGAGGAATTTCTACATTTCCTACGGCACGCATACGTTTCTTACCTTTCTTCTGCTTTTCTAAAAGTTTACGCTTTCGCGAAATATCACCACCGTAACATTTTGCGGTTACATCTTTACGAAGTGCTTTTACCGTCTCACGCGAAATGATTTTTGCACCAATCGCCGCCTGAATCGGAATGTCAAATTGTTGACGCGGGATTAACTGGCGTAATTTTTCGCACATTTTCTTTCCGATATCGTACGCATTGTCTTGGTGTAATAATGCAGAAAGTGCATCTACTTCTTGCCCATTAAGCAGTACATCTACTTTTACAAGTTTAGAAGCGCGCATTCCAATAGGAGAGTAGTCAAAAGAAGCATACCCTTTGGAGACTGTTTTTAAACGGTCGTAAAAGTCAAAAACAATTTCAGCCAACGGCATATCAAAGGTTAATTCTACACGTTCTGGTGTCAAATAGGTTTGATTGGTAATCGCACCTCTTTTTTCTATACACAACGACATCACAGGACCTACAAAGTCTGATTTTGTAATGATAGATGCTTTGATGTAAGGTTCTTCCACACGATTCAACTTAGATGGATCAGGAAGGTCAGATGGGTTATTTACAAGAATAATGTCATCTGGATTTTTATGTATAAATGCGTGATAGGATACGTTAGGTACTGTGGTAATTACCGTCATATCAAACTCACGTTCTAGACGTTCTTGGATAATCTCAAGATGTAACATTCCTAAAAATCCACATCGAAAACCAAAACCTAAAGCTGCAGAACTCTCTGGTTCAAAAACTAAAGAGGCATCGTTGAGTTGTAATTTTTCCATAGAAGATCGAAGCTCTTCGTAGTCTTCAGTATCTACAGGATAAATTCCTGCAAATACCATTGGTTTTACATCTTCAAAACCTTCAATGGCTCTTTGTGTTGGGTTTTTTGCATCGGTGATTGTATCGCCTACTTTTACTTCACGAGCATCTTTGATACCTGTGATTAAATAACCAACGTCTCCTGTTTTAATTTCTTGTTTGGGCGCTTGCGTAAGTTTTAAGGTTCCGACTTCATCGGCTCCATACGTTTTGCCAGTAGCAACAAATTTTATCTGTTGGTTTTTCTTAATACTTCCGTTTAACACTCTAAAGTAAGTTTCTACACCTCTAAAAGGATTGTATACAGAATCAAAAATCAATGCTTGTAAAGGTTCGTCTGGATTTCCTTTTGGAGCAGGGATTCGTTCTATTACTGCGGCTAGAATTTCTTTAATGCCGATACCTGTTTTCGCGGAAGCGGGAATCACATCTTCGATTTTACACCCTAATAAATCTACAATATCGTCTGTAACTTCTTCTGGGCTTGCACTTGGCAAATCTACTTTATTAAGTACAGGAATAATCTCAAGATCATTTTCAAGGGCTAGATATAAATTAGAAATGGTTTGTGCTTGGATACTTTGTGCAGCATCTACAACAAGTAAAGCACCTTCACAGGCAGCAATACTTCGAGAAACTTCGTAAGAAAAGTCTACGTGACCTGGAGTGTCTATTAAATTAAGGATGTAATTTTCTCCTTTATACATATACTCCATTTGAATCGCATGTGATTTGATGGTAATCCCACGTTCACGTTCCAAATCCATACTGTCTAGTAATTGCGCTTGTGCTTCGCGCTTAGTGACCGTAGAGGTTTCGTCCAACAAACGATCTGCTAATGTGCTTTTACCGTGATCAATATGTGCAATGATGCAAAAATTTCTAATATTCTTCATAATCTAATCCAAGTCAATGTGTGCAAATATAGTCGTTATGTTAACGATTACAGACGTTGAAATTTAGAATTTATGTATTTCGTCGAAAAAAATAGTAAACGGTTCTTTTGCGCTTACTTTTAGAGTATTTTTACGCGTTAAAATGAAAAATTTTATCACATTTTTTTTAATGCTATTTTTAGCGTTATCCTCTGGGTTTATTCTTGCTCAAGAAGCCACACTTTCAGGAACTGTCTCTGATGTTTCTGGAGCACCTATTCCATTTGCCAATGTGATCCTTTACAAGATGGATCAAGTAGTTGTAAAGGGGGCTATTACAGATGATAATGGGAAGTATACGATTTCGTCTATTGATCAAGGTACATATCTTATCAAAGTGAGTTTTGTAGGTTATACTGAATATGTTTCTGACGCATTTGATCTTACACAAAATACGCAGTTACCAGAAATAAGGCTTGAGGAAATAACAGAAAATCTTAGTGAGGTTACTGTTATCAGTACAAAACCGACTATTACACGTGAAGTTGATAGATTGGTTTTTAATGTAGAAAATACCATTGCAGCTACAGGAAGTGCTTGGGAAATCCTTAAAAGAACCCCTGGTGTCGTTATTAAACAAGATGCGCTCACAGTTAGAAACAATGCAGTAAACGTATATATAAACGATCGTAAAGTCGAACTGAGTTTTGATGAAATACAAAGCTTGTTGGAGAGTCTAGGCGGTGATGCTATAAAATCAATAGAAGTGATTACCAACCCTTCTGCAAAATATGATGCCGAAGGTGGTGCTATCATAAACATTGTGTCTTCAAAAGCATTGTATCTGGGATACAAAGGCTCGCTAACGGCACGCGGCACGTATGGGATTTTTCCGAAACATTATTTTGGAACGAGTCATTATTTTAAAGGAGAAAAGTTAAATATCTTTTTTAACTATGGCTATTCTCCTCTTAAAAAAACAAAACAAGACAACAGCTTTGTGAACTATCAAAATGGGAATACACCTATCTCAAGATGGGTGCAAGATTTTGAACGTAAAACGTGGACAAAAGCACATAATGCAAATTTGATTTTAGATTACCAGTTCAATGAAAAACAAAAAATTAGTTTTTCAGCGATTGGATTATATTCTCCTAATGAGTTTGATTTTGCGAGATCAGGAACAGCAGTTTCTTCTTTTGTTGATGATTCTTTTGATATCAATACAACGAGTAGACTCGATAGTGAACAAAAAAATCTTGCGATGGATATGACATATTCATACTCTTTTGAAAAAGGCGAACTGCAAGCAAATGCTCACTATACTTCATATAATAGAGATCGTTCTCAACGATTATCATCAGTATATACAGATGATGAAAATGCAGTTTTCAGAAATGTGAGATTTACGAGTAATGCCTTACAGGATATAGAGATTTATACAGGTCAAGTAGATTATACCACACAAGTTGGAGAGATAGCAGTAGAGACTGGAGGAAAAGTAGCGGTTATCAATTCAAGATCTGCGATAACGTTTCCCTCTATTCAAAATAATGCATCCAATGGGTTAGATCTAGCTCAAAATGATGATTTTCTATATGATGAAAATGTTTTTGCAGGATATGCCAGTATGAGTAAGGATATGAATAAGTGGAGTTTTAAAGGGGGGCTTCGTGTTGAGCAGACAAAATCTACGGGAACTTCATTAATTTTAAATGAAGAAGTAGTTTTGGATTATTTAGAATGGTTTCCTTCTGCCTACGTTCAATATAGCCTGTCAGAAAATCATAGTTTTAGTTTGGATTATGGGCGTAAGTTAGACAGACCCCGTTATCAGGATCTGAATCCTTTTGTGTATTTTTTAAATGAGAACAATTTCTCTCGTGGAAACTCTGAACTCATACCTGCTTTTAGTCATGAGTTTAATTTGAACTATTCCCTTTTAGGGAAGTACTTTTTTGATGTGTACTATCGTGATAATGGAGAAAATATACTTAGACTTGGTTTTCAAGATAATGCCAATGAAGTATTGCGATCAGAAAATCAAAATGCGTTAGCAAGTAAGTCTTGGGGATTAGATTTTACACACGGTCGCTCTTTTGCGGCATGGTGGTATTTTTATACCTATATGAGTCTTTTTCATGAAGAAGAAACCTTCCTTGCAGTAGAAAGTAATAATGTGCCATTTACAAATAAAGTAGATGGTTTTTATGGATCCTTCTCCAACTTCTTAACACTAAGTAAGGACAAAACAATTACGGGCGAAATCTCTTTAAATTACTTTTCAAGATTCATTTCAGGAAGTTATGTGCAAGCATCTACAACAGATCTTAGGATAGGAGTTAAAAAAACATTTTGGAATAAACGTGCATCACTATCTATTGCTGTAAACGATGTTTTGGGAGAGGCAAATGCGTTATTAACCTCTCGATATCTGAATCAAGACAATGGATACATAGCCGTTCCTGAGACTCAAAATGTTCAAATAGGATTTACCTATAACTTTGGTAATTTCAGACTTGAAGATAACAATCGCGCGATTGATAAGCAAGAAAGAGATCGTTTACAAAATAAAGACTAATTGATTTTAGTCTACCCAATCTACAATAAAGAGGTTGGTGTCTCTTCCGCCCCCATTATTTCTATTTGAAGAAAATGCTAGTTTTTTTCCATCATTAGAAAATACAGGAAAAGCATCAAAGGTTTCTCCATGTGTGATTCGCTCTAGATTCTTACCATCCAAATCGATCATATATAAATTAAAAGGGAAGCCACGTTCTGCTTCAAAATTAGAAGAAAATAAAATCTTCTGACCACTCGGATGAAAGAAAGGACTCCAATTTGCATTTCCTAAGCGAGTCAATTGACGCATATCAGACCCATCTGCATTACAGATGTAAAGCTCCATTTCTGTAGGCTCTACGAGACCTTGCGCTAGTAAACCTTTGTATTTGCTAATTTCTTCTTCTGTCTTAGGACGTGATGATCTAAAGATTAATTTTGTACCGTCTGGTGAGAAAAAGGCACCTCCGTCATAGCCTAGTTCGTTTGTGATTTGTTGAACATCAGAGCCGTCAATATTCATAGTGTATAATTCTAAATCACCACTACGGGTAGAAGTAAATACAATTTTATCTCCTTTTGGAGAAACCGTAGCTTCTGCGTCATATCCAGGTTGGTCTGTAAGTTGCCCCGTAATATTTCCTTCAAGGTCAGATACAAAAATGTCAAACGTATCATACACAGGCCACACATAGTTCCCATTTTTACGTAACGGAACTTCAGGGCATTCTTTATCTCCTAGATGGGTAGACCCGTAGACAAAGGATTTGTTGTCTGGAAGAAAATAAGCACACGTAGTACGTCCCATTCCTGTAGAAATCATAGGAGGTTGACTGTCCTTAAAAGTCTCTCCTACATTCATTAAAAACATTTGATCACACTCCACACCCCAATCTTTGTAATTAGATTGAAAAACCAATTGTTTATCATCAAAACTCCAATATGCTTCTGCATTATCGCCTCCAAAAGTGACTTGTTGGATATTCTTAAAGTGTATTTCTTCTGGGTAGATTAATGGATTATCTTGAGTTTTTACAACAGCTTCTTCGTTTTTTGTTTCTGTAGTTGGTTGTGATGTGTTTTCTTTGCAAGCAATACAAGCAAAAATAATGGCAACTATATAAAAGTGTTTCATACGAGTATAAATCATTAATTTTGTGCAAAAATACAGTATTCTTCTATGAAAAATCTCATTTTAAGTCTTGCATTGATTAGTTTGATCTCATGTAAAAACGAAGTTCTTATTCCTGTTACTATGGAAAATGATGTGGCTTTCCTTGCTTCCGACGATTTACAGGGACGTGAAACGGGTACAGAAGGCGAGTTAAAAGCGGCTCATTACATTAAGGAACGCTTTGAGTCATTAGGGTTGTCTCCAAAAGGAAATGCAGGTACTTTTTTTCAAACATTTACATTTGCTCCTAAAAAAGATCCACATGGCGAAGTCCGCTTTCGCGAAAGCGGAAACGATTCTCTTGTTACTGGAACCAATGTGATAGGATATCTTGATAATAAAGCATCACATACCATTGTGATTGGTGCGCATTACGATCATTTAGGTATGGGCGGTGAAGGATCGCTGTATCGAGAAGGAGCGGCTATTCATAATGGCGCCGATGATAATGCGAGCGGTGTAGCCATTATGTTACAGTTAGCTCAAAACCTTCAAAACAAAAAATATCAAGGCAATAATTATCTTTTTATTGGTTTCTCAGGAGAAGAAATGGGATTATTAGGTTCTAACTTTTTCACCAAAAATTCCACAATACCACTTTCTGAAATTAACTACATGATTAATATGGATATGGTAGGAAGGCTTAATGAAGAAAAGGCTATCGCAGTTCACGGAATTGGAACCTCTCCTATATGGAGTCAGACAGTATTTGCAGCCAATTCTTCTTTTCAACTAGCAGAGCATGAAAGTGGCGTTGGCCCTTCTGATCATACATCTTTTTACCTGAACGATATTCCAGTCTTACACTTATTTACAGGGCAACATGATGATTATCATAAACCGGGTGATGATAGTGAAAAGCTTAATTATGAAGGGATGCGTATGATCGAAGAATATATCTTAGCTATTGTATCAGAACTAGATAATAATGGGAAATTGACGTTTACTAAGACAAAAGATGAAAGCGCCGTTGTACCAAGTTTTAGAGTAGGATTAGGCGTTGTTCCTGATTACCTTTTTTCTGGTAAAGGAATGCGCATAGACGGTGTGAGTGAAGGTCGAGCTGCTCAAAATGCAGGATTAGAAAAAGGAGATGTAGTCATCAAAATGGGTGATAGTACGGTGGTAGATATGATGAGCTATATGCGTGCACTTTCTGCATTTGACGTAGGCGATGCTACTACTATTGTGATTGATAGAAAAGGAGAAGCGTTAAGTAAAGAAGTGGTGTTTGTGAAGGATTAATTACATAGAGCAATTTCCTAGAATAATATCTTGTTCTGTAGGATCAAAACCATTAAAAACAGTAGTAAATATAATATTCGGAGAATTCACCACAAGATTTGTTATTGCACAAAAATCAGTTAAGTTTTCATTTTGTAGAAAGGTTGCTATCGTTGAGGGTTCGTTAAGATTAGGTCCTAAATTTTCAAGACCATCTAGGCTGGTTAAATTAGGGCAACTTGATATCTCAAGACCTATTATTTCACTTAAAGATTCTAAGCTTTCTAACGATGTTATATTGATATTTGAAAACGTCAAAAATTTACAAGAGACTAAGTTTTGTAAACCACTCAGATCAAAAGTTTCTGATGAATTATCTCCAGAAATAACAATACTATCTGCTCCACTTTGTATATTTTGTAAGTAATTAAGATTAGAAACCAAATTACCGCCTAATGCGATATCGCCATTTATGGTATGAAGGTCAGTAAAGCCACTTATAGTATCTAATACCGAATTCCCAAGTATTCTAAAATTACCTGCTACCTCTAGTCTTTGAAATCCGCTTATAACATCTAGTGCGTTATTACCACTAATACTTATTTCTCCTGTAATTTCTGTTACATTATTGAAAGCATTTAAGGCCTGTAAGGCTGTTGAGTTAATTCTAAGAATTTGTAATGACGTGATTTGATCAAAATTAGGAATATTTTCTATTGAAGGTAATGACTGTAGCCATAGTGTATTACTGAAATTAGTATTTGCGATTCCATTTAAATTTTGTAAGCTAGTGCTTCCTATTATTCTTATATTTCCAAAAATATTTTCAATATTTTCTAGTCCCCCTAGATTTTGTAAATCGTTAATATCTTCAAGAGTCATATTTCCACCAATACTTCTAATCGTGTTTAATGACGCTAAACTTGTAATTTCCGGTCCGCTTGGATTATTTTCATCATAAATAATTGATAGGTTCCCTGTTATTAAAGTGTAATTATTAGATCCAAAACTGTCTACTTCGTCTTGATTGGTTAATACGATGTCGCCTTCAAATACATTTTCTTCTTCCTCCTCTTCATTTGTATCTTCATCATCCATGTCTTCTTCTTCCTGAGACATTTCCATTTCTGGGATTACGTTCTCAGGCTCATTGCTGTCTGTTGAGCAAGCAACAATGCTAATTAGCAAAAAAATGGCAACAATATATTTTAATAAAGACATGGTATATGATTTAAGTTGCAAATATGGTAATTTTGCACAGATATGGCAAAAATAGGAGATATAGATGTTGGAGATTTTCCGTTGTTACTAGCACCTATGGAGGATGTAAGTGATCCGCCTTTTCGTGCATTATGCAAAGAGCAAGGAGCAGATGTGGTATACACAGAGTTTATCTCTTCAGAAGGTTTGATACGTGACGCTGCAAAAAGTGTCATGAAATTGGATATCTATGAAAAAGAACGTCCCGTAGGGATTCAGATTTTTGGCGCTGTGATGGAGTCTATGCTTAAAAGTGTAGAAATTGTGGAGGCAAGCGGCCCTGACATCATCGATATTAATTTTGGATGTCCAGTTAAAAAAGTAGTTTCTAAAGGAGCTGGTGCGGGTATTCTTAAGGATATTGATCTGATGGTAAAGCTTACAGAAGCCATGGTCAAGCATACCAAGCTTCCTGTTACCGTAAAGACACGCCTAGGGTGGGATCATGACAGTATCAAGATTGTTGAGGTGGCAGAGCGATTACAAGATGTGGGGTGTGCAGCAATCTCTATACATGGACGTACACGAGCACAGATGTATAAAGGCGATGCCAATTGGTATCCTATTGCAGAGGTAAAAAATAATCCTAGAATGCATATTCCTGTATTTGGAAATGGAGATGTAAACACACCAGAACGTGCTGTTGAGATGCGAGATACCTATGGTTTGGATGGTGCGATGATAGGGAGAGCAAGTATTGGATATCCTTGGTTTTTTAAGGAAGTCAAACACTATATGGCAACTGGCGAAAAATGCAATCCGCCTACCATGGAAGAACGTATTGAAGCTGCCAGACGTCATTTGCAAATGTCTATAGACTGGAAAGGAGAAGTCTTAGGTGTTTTTGAAACCCGACGTCACTATACAAACTATTTTAGAGGGATTCCGCACTTTAAAGAATATCGAATGAAACTCGTTACGAGTGACCATAGCGAAGATGTATTTGCCGCGATGGATCTTATCGAAAAAGAATTTGCCGGGTATGAGTTTATCTAAATTATTGCTTTGACAAGAAGTTGTTATTTATTCTACTAGAAGCCAGTTTTGCTGCAAAAATGCCTAAAGTGAGGATGGTAGCATATACGATTACTACATTTAGAAACTCAAAACGTACAGGATAAGGCAAAGAGGCTGTGATGTGTACGAGTCCAAATAATTGTTGTATAAAAACAATGATGCTTCCTATTAATACGCCTATTCCACCTCCTATAATAATCATAAGAGCGCCTTGGTAGAAAAAACTTTTACGTATCTCAGTAAGTGTTGCTCCAAGGTCTGAAAATGTTTTAATATGACTTTTCTTATCAATGATAATCATGATCATACTTCCTACAAAACTAAATAGTGCTATAATAAGAACCAGCGTGCAAATAAAATAAAGTGCCAAGTTTTCTGTATTTAGCATTTTATAAAGCGCATCATTAAGTTCTGCTCTATTTTTAAGAAGTATATTGTCTGAAAAAATAGCTAGTAATTGATCTCTTACTTTTGATTCGTCTGCATCTGGCGCGAGTTTAATTTCTATCGTACTTATCTTATCCAAAGGATAGTCTAATAAGTTTCCTACAAAATCAATATTTGCAAAAAGATGATCGTTATCTAGTGATTCACCTGCTTGAAAAATACCACTGGCAACAGCACTCGATTTACTAAATGCGCTTGCGGGATCTGTGATTTGTCCTGTGCCTGGTTTAGGAACCATGATTCGTAACAAGTTTCCATAATCGCTTATTCCTATAGATAATCTACGTCTTATCCCATATCCTATCACAACTTCAGGCTCACCGATGCTAGGCCATGAACCTGCAAAGATGGTCGTGTCGACACTACTTACTTTTAGATAATTTTCATCAACGCCTTTTATAAAACCAAGATGAGTTTTTCCATCATATTCTAGGTATACGCGTTCTTCTATAACCTTAGAGTAGCTTTCTATTCCTGTAATAGTAGCAAGATTTTTTTCTTGTTCTGGCGTGATGGTGATTGTTTTTCCAGTAATAGGAAGGATTTTAAGATCAGGGTCTATGATAGAAGTCACAGCAATATTATAATCTTTAAGTCCTGCAAATGCCGATAATACTATAAAGAGTACGGCTGTTCCTATAATAATGCTTACAACAGATATTAACGTAATAATATTAATTGCATTCGTACCACTTTTTGAAAAGAGGTACCGTTTAGCAATATATAGAGAAAACCGCATTTACGATTTTTTTCTTTTCTCAAGTAAAGAGGGGTCTTGGATGGGGTTGTCTATTCCTTTAAGAGATCTGTCTATACCTTCCATATACTCAAGAGAGTCATCAATATAAAACTGTAATTCTGGCATCCGTCTTAATTGATGACGGGTACGTTGTGAGATCTCGTGTCTAATCTTAGTTTTAACCAAGTTCAGTTCTCGTAACATATTTGCCCCTTCAGCGTTTGGAAAAACACTAATATATACTTTGGCGATAGAGAGGTCTGTTGGAACTTTTACTTTTGAAACAGAAACAATAATTCCTCGATGACCACTATCACGCAATGCATTTTGTAATACATCGGCAAGATCTTTTTGTAAAACGCCTGCTACTTTCTTCTGTCTGTTAGATTCCATAGGGCAAAAATACACATTTTATAGATTGTGTTACTTTTGTGGAGCATGTTTTAATACGATATACGCTTTCGCGAAAGCGTACTCATTAACAAATAAAATAAATGGATAAGATTGAACACATAGGAATTGCGGTTAAAGACCTTGACGTCTCCAATAAATTATATGAAAAGTTACTAGGAAAGCCTCATTATAAAATGGAAGAAGTGCTGTCTGAAGGAGTAAAAACATCTTTTTTTGAAGTAGGACCTAATAAAATTGAATTATTGGAAGCGACAAATGCAGATAGTCCCATTGCAAAATTTATAGAAAAGAAGGGAGAGGGAGTTCATCATATTGCTTTTGCTGTAGAAAATATAGAAGCAGAGATGGCTCGATTAAAGAAAGAAGGGTTTACATTACTTAGTGAGGAGCCTAGGCAAGGTGCTGATAATAAATTGGTAGCGTTTATTCATCCTAAGACAGCAGGAGGTGTTCTGGTGGAATTATGTCAAGAAAACAATAATAAGCCGTAAAATTCTTTGCGCTATTGAGTATTTGTTATAAATTTGCACCCGTTTTCGGTCCCATAGCTCAGTTGGTTAGAGCATCTGACTCATAATCAGAGGGTCCTTGGTTCGAGCCCAAGTGGGACCACTTTTATTTAATGTAGTAGGAAACCTTTTTAATGATTATATCGTATATAATTTAAAACGTTTCAAAAATGCATTTTTATGACCATCATACCTGTAAAACAATAGTATATAGTACTTTTTACACGTATGGTGTTTTTTTATGAATGTAAATTAGCTTTTGCATTTGTATAAAAAAACAAGTAAAGGTTTGTTTTTGTCGATTAAATGCTTAATATTGTCGATCAAAAGCATAAAATCCGATATACTATTAGTGTATTTATAACGTTACAATTAAGTACCTTTTAAATTATATACTTTTGTAATCTATGAGCCCCAAACTCAAAAATTTACTAACGACAGCAGTACTACTTGTTGTTACATACGCTTCTACAGCACAAGAAGCGGTTACGGGTGGTCCTATGCCACCTCCACCACCTGCGCCAGGAAGGATGGGTATCCCGTCGCTTCCAGGTCTCGCTGTTCCAATAGACGAAAATATTTTGGTATTACTAGTTTTAGGCTTGCTTGCTGGAATCGTGTACTTTGTTAGAAATCGTTTTTCTAAGGCGTAGTTTAATACGCTTCTGTAAGTCTCTTTACATATTTTCCAATCACATCAAATTCTAGATTGACAATCGTATCTTTCTGTATGTTTTTAAATACAGTATGCTCATACGTATACGGGATAATCGCAACACTAAAACCATTTCTTGTAGAGTCTACAACGGTAAGACTTACTCCATTTACGGTAATAGAGCCTTTTTCTATAGTTACATTAGCTAATTTTGGATCGTAAGAAAAGGTAAAACGCCAACTTCCGTTCTCTTCTTGTCTGTGAGTGCAAATTCCTATTTGGTCTACATGGCCTTGTACAATATGACCATCCAGTCTCGCACCTAACACCATAGCACGTTCAAGATTTACTTCGTCTTGAATTTTTAGCGTATGCAAATTGGTCTTTTCTAAAGTTTCTTTTATTGCAGTAACTTTGTACTGATTGTCGTGTATGGATACAACGGTTAGGCATACACCATTATGGGCGATACTTTGATCAATTTTAAGTTCTGGGGTAAGATCGCTCTCAACAGTTAGGTGAATATTTTCTTGTTCTTTTTCGATACTGATAATTTTACCTAAATCTTCGATAATGCCTGTAAACATGAATGACTATAATTTGGTTACTTTTGTGATGTAAAAATACAAAACCCATAGCTGTTATATAATGAAGAAAGATCAAAAAATTAAAGTTGGTATATCTGTAGGGGATTTAAATGGTATAGGAACAGAAATCATATTTAAAACATTTGAAGAGAGTATGATGTTAGATTTTTGCACACCCATACTGTTTGCATCTGTTAAGACACTCTCATTTGTTAAAAAAATCTTGGGTAGTCAGATCAATTTACATGGGATAGATGAGGTGTCAAAAGCGGTAGATGGAAAAATAAATGTACTTAACGTTTGGAAAGAGCCTGTAAAGATAGAATTTGGAGAAGCAACAGAAGAGGGGGGTAGTTATGCGTTAAAATCATTTATAGAAGCAACAAAGGCTCTTAAGAATGGAGAAATAGATGTTTTGGTAACAGCGCCTATTAATAAGGCGAATATTCAAACAGAAGATTTTAAATTTCCAGGGCATACCGATTACCTAGCCAAAGAATTAGAAGGCGATGCTATGATGCTCATGGCTACAGAAAACCTCAAGGTAGGTCTTCTTACAGATCATGTAGCGGTAAAAGATGTTTCTGCTAGTATTACTTCAGAAATTATTACTAAAAAAGTAGAAACTCTCTACAAAACTTTACAAAGTGATTTTGGAATTCATTTACCAAAGATAGCATTGCTAGGTATCAATCCTCACTTGGGAGATGGTGGAGTGATAGGAGATGAGGATGATAAAATATTGATCCCTACACTAGAAAAGATAAGAAATACAGGGAAAATTGTGTATGGTCCCTATGCAGCAGATAGCTTTTTTGGTTCTGGTAATTATAAAAATTTTGATGCTATTCTCGCAGCTTATCATGATCAAGGTTTAATCCCTTTCAAAACACTTTCTTTTGGTAAAGGTGTAAACTATACTGCAGGCTTAGAGCGCATACGAACATCTCCAGATCATGGAACAGCTTATGAGATAGCAGGTCAAAATAAAGCAGATCATAGCTCTTTCAGAGAAGCTGTTTTTATGGCTATAGATATCTATAAAAAGAGAGAAGATTATAAAGAGCTCACGAAAGATATATTGAAAGTGTCTCCTAGAAAATCAGTAAATAAAGCGCGTCAAGGCTCTAAGGATTCTTAAATTAGAATATATAATATGTAAAAGACATAATATATCAACAAATAATACTCGAAGCAAGCCCATGACGGTATTCGATAGGATCTCATTTTTTAATTTTCTAAAAAAATTTCGAAGCGTTAGACCTAAGATTCCGTTGAAAAGGCGGGATTAGTTCAATAAGTCGTTTTGTGTATATTGCTTCACAGCTTCTTAAAACAGTATTTCACTAATAAAAATATAACAAGGGGTTTTTAAATAAAGAAAATTATGTATCTTTGCACGCTCCTAACGGATGATGTAATGAAAGATTTGAAACTATTTACCATACAGTATGTAGGTTTAAAAGAAGGAGAGCATAATTTTGAATATCAAATAGACAAGTCGTTCTTTGATTATTTTGAATTTGATGACTTTAATGATGTAGCAATACACGTAAATCTTGTTTTTGTTAAAAAAGCAACATTTATGCAATTACATTTTAAAGTAGATGGCAAAGTCAATGTAAATTGTGATCTTACTAATGAGCCTTATGATGAACCTATTCATGGAGAGTTTGAGCTTATTGTAAATTTTGGTCAAGAGTACAATGATGAAAATGAAGAAATTCTTGTTTTACCGTATGGTGAATATGAATTAAATGTTGCACAATATATTTACGAGCTTATCATATTATCTGTCCCAAACAAGAGGGTTCACCCAGGAGTCGAAGATGGAACATTAGAATCAGAAATACTTAATAAACTAGAAGAATTAAGTTTAGGAAGTAAAAAAGAACAAGAAGATAACGATAAGTTACAAACAGATCCCAGATGGGATTCATTAAGAAAACTATTAACAGATAAATAAGAGTACGTAATGGCACATCCTAAAAGAAAAATCTCCAAAACGAGAAGAGATAAAAGAAGAACACATTACAAAGCTGCTGTACCACAAATTGCTGTAGATCCTACAACAGGAGAAGCACACCTTTACCACAGAGCACACTGGCACGAAGGAAAGTTATATTACAGAGGCCAAGTAGTTATTGATAAAACTGGAGACGAAATAGAAGCGTAAAAGCTCCCTATCTCCATACAACACAAAAAACTCTCACAATGTGAGAGTTTTTTTTATAAATGTTTTTGGGAAAAAAAGTTAATCTTTGGCTCGTTTTGGTCAAATTTTAGTATTTTTCGATCCGTTTTGTGTCATTTTTGATATAGAATGAACAAACCTAACTGAAGCAAATGAATAAAATCTCAGCGGCAATTACAGCTGTAGGGGCTTATGTTCCAGACTACGTGCTCACCAATAAAATTTTGGAGACCATGGTAGATACCAACGACGAGTGGATCACTACCCGAACGGGTATTAAAGAACGTCGTATCCTTAAGGAAGAAGGTAAAGGTACTTCGTATCTTGCTATACAAGCGGCAAATGATTTACTTAAAAAAGCAAATCTTGATCCCTTAGAGATTGATCTAGTGATTGTTGCTACAGCAACTCCTGATATGCCAGTGGCAACCACAGCAGTATACACAGCAACGCAAATAGGTGCAACCAATGCTTTTGCGTATGATCTTACAGCAGCTTGCTCAAGTTTCTTATACGGGATGTCTACGGCATCTAGCTATATAGAATCAGGGCGCTATAAAAAAGTACTCTTAATAGGAGCAGATAAAATGTCTTCTATTATTGACTATACAGATAGAGCCACATGTATTATTTTTGGAGATGGAGCTGGCGCTGTTCTTTTTGAACCTAATGAAGAGGGATATGGATTGCAAGATGAAATCTTACGATCTGATGGAGTAGGACGTGAGTTTTTAAAAATAGATGCAGGAGGTTCTATACTTCCAGCCTCTCATGAAACTGTAAGTAATAAACAACATACCGTTGTTCAAGACGGTAAAACAGTATTTAAATATGCTGTCTCAAATATGGCTGATGTAAGCGAGAAAATCATGACCCGAAATAACCTAAACGGGAATGATATAGATTATCTCATCGCACATCAGGCTAATAAGAGAATAATAGACGCTACTGCAAAACGAATGAAATTAGACGAAGACAAAGTCCTTATCAATATTCATCGTTACGGCAATACAACATCAGCCACATTACCATTGCTGATGAGTGATTATGAAAGCCAACTTAAAAAAGGAGATAAAATTATTTTTGCTGCTTTTGGTGGCGGATTTACGTGGGGATCCATTTATTTGAAGTGGGCCTACAACTCCTAAAAAACAAAAACCTAAAAGACTAACAAACGCACTATGGATTTAAAAGAAATTCAAAACCTTATCAGATTTGTTGCAAAATCAGGCGCGAGTGAAGTAAAGCTCGAAATGGATGATATAAAAATCACCATAAAAACGGGAAGTGATGATGATCGAGGAGCTACCACTTTGGTGCACCAAATGCCAGCAATGACAACAGTTCAGCAGCAAGCGCAACCTCTAGCACCACAAGCAGAAACAACAACTTCTGGAGCACCAGTTTCTCCAGCAGAAGATGAAAACGCAAAGTATATCACTATAAAATCACCTATTATAGGAACGTTTTATCGTAAACCATCTCCAGATAAGCCTACTTTTGTAGAAGTAGGAAATTCTATTTCTGAGGGAGATGTTCTCTGTGTGATCGAAGCGATGAAACTTTTTAACGAGATAGAGAGTGAAGTTTCAGGAACAATTGTAAAAGTTCTTGTAGATGATTCATCACCAGTAGAGTTTGATCAACCCTTATTTTTAGTAGATCCATCATAATCCCTAACGGGTATTTTTAATGTATTAGGGAGGAGTACGCTTTCGCGAAAGCGTATAATGAATCATTCATAACCGTACTATTCTCTGAAAATAAATTGAACACTATGTTTAAGAAAATACTTATTGCAAATAGAGGCGAGATCGCATTGCGTGTTATTAGAACGTGCAAGGAGATGGGCATAAAAACAGTAGCTGTATACTCAAAAGCGGATGAAGAGAGTCTTCACGTAAAATTTGCAGATGAAGCTGTATGTATAGGACCTCCGCCTAGTAGCGAGTCTTATCTTAAAATGGCCAATATTATAGCTGCTGCAGAAATTACAAATGCAGATGCTATTCATCCAGGATATGGATTTCTTTCTGAAAACGCTAAGTTTTCAAAAATTTGTGAAGAACACGATATCAAATTTATTGGAGCTAGTCCAGAGATGATTAGTAAAATGGGAGACAAGGCGACAGCAAAAGCGACTATGAAAGAAGCTGGAGTTCCTTGTGTGCCTGGATCTGAGGGTATTATCGAAGATTTTGAACAATGTAAAAAACTAGCCTTGGAAGTTGGATATCCAGTAATGCTTAAAGCAACTGCTGGAGGTGGTGGAAAAGGAATGCGTGCTGTTTGGAAAGAGGAAGACCTACTCAAAGCTTGGGAAGGTGCTCGTCAAGAGTCAAAAGCCGCTTTTGGAAATGACGGTATGTATATGGAAAAGCTTATTGAAGAGCCTCGCCATATAGAAATTCAGATAGTAGGAGATAGTAACGGAAAAGCTTGTCATCTTTCTGAGAGAGATTGTTCGATACAACGTCGTCATCAGAAACTTACAGAAGAAACGCCTTCTCCATTCATGACAGATCAGCTGCGTGAAGATATGGGGAATGCGGCAGTACGTGCTGCTGAGTTTATCAAATATGAAGGCGCTGGAACCGTTGAGTTTTTGGTAGATAAACACCGTAATTTCTACTTCATGGAAATGAATACACGTATCCAAGTAGAGCATCCTATTACAGAACAAGTTGTTGATTATGATCTTATACGAGAACAAATTCTTGTGGCTGCAGGAGTGCCGATCTCGGGTAAAAATTATTATCCGCAATTACACGCGATAGAGTGTCGTATCAATGCAGAAGATCCGTATAATGATTTTAGACCTTCTCCAGGGCGTATTACAAATTTACACGCGCCAGGAGGACATGGAGTTCGTATCGACACCCATGTGTATAGTGGCTATATGATCCCTCCTAATTATGACTCTATGATTGCAAAGTTGATTACCACCGCGCAAACTCGAGAAGAGGCGATCAATAAGATGAAACGTGCATTGGATGAATTTATCATTGAAGGAATTAAAACAACGATTCCTTTTCACAGACAGTTGATGGAGCATCCAGATTATATTGCAGGTAATTATACGACAAAGTTTATGGAAGACTTTGTGATGAAACCAGAAGAAAAAAACTAATCTATATACCTAATATTTAAAAAGCCAATCGTGAGATTGGCTTTTTAGTTTGGTCTAATGTCCTGAAGTTTGTCTTGCTAGTTAATGTTTGTAAGTAAGGTTTATTAAAAAAAGATCTTAGGCTTGTCTTGAAGTTGATATACTCATAAAAGCGGCATAATGTGTACTTGATGAGAGTTCAATAATATGTGTGTTGACTACATTTAAAATAGATTTTACGATAAGACAGACGAACAAATACGAATACCATTTATTTTTTAATAAATCTCACCTGCTGAATTCTTCCAGAATTTAAGAACATTTCTTGAACCTTTTCTTTTTTGTCTTTATGTATTTTAAGACGATACTCGTAATCATTTATTAAAAGCTCCGTAGGAGTGAGTAAAATAGCCTTCATTTTTTTCTTCCCACTTTTTATGGTATACGTTGTCTTTGTATCATGTTCTATTTTGAAAGATACATTCGTTTCAGGATTTATAAAAGTTCCATTTAAAGCTGTAAAATCAAAACCTGTAAAGTCACTATCGATACGTGTTAGGGTAAATGGTTCTGTGTTTGTGTAGTAGGCTGTGATTTGCATTTCTCCTTTTTCATTCTTTATGAATTCTTGTTTAAACGGAGCATCATTCCATTGTTGGAATATATTATCGGCTTCACGTAGTAGTTTCATGTCATTTCTTCCAGACCGAAGTAAGAATAAGTCTCCTTCTCGTTCTATAAATTCAAAGATGTATCCATTTTTAGTTTGGTATATGCCTGTGATGTCTTTAATCGTTAAATAGGGGCCTGTTTTTTCTGGAGTGATCCTATAGGTAGTTTTCGCGTCAAGCGGAATATTTAGAGCAATATCTGCCATTAGTAATGTCTGCCCAGTAGGATCTATTTTCCCACTGTTAATCATAGTTACAATAGAAAAATGATCAAATCGAGCGGTGACTGCTTTCCATGCGCCCGTAGCACCTAGGTGAAATTTATATGGAATATCTCTATGTTCACCAAACTCTAGTCCGTAGCCATATTCTTTATGAGACGTATTAGGGATTAAAGATTGACTTTGTTCTAGTAATTCTTTCGAGAATCGTTTGTTTTTTTTAGTCTGTAAAATTTGCTCCCACCTAAGTTGATCTTCCAGCGTAGAAAAGAGATTGCCATCTCCATACGCATTCCAAATCCAGTTGTATGTAGACCAAGTATCAAAATTAAAATAAGGATTCGCAATAGGTCTTTTTATAGTTTTATAGTCAGGCTCAAAGGAAGTGTTAAGCATACCTAGATCATCAAACATAGTTTTGGTATAATCTATAAATGAGGTGCCAGCTATTTTTGATATAATTTCTGCTAGTAGGATATAGTTAGAATTACTATACAGGTATTTTGAGCCAGGTTCAAAATTGAGTTCTTGTTGTTTGTGAAGTAATTCCAATACATCATCATTAGTAAATGTATGTTTCCACCAAGTGATCCCTTGTAAACTCCATAAATCATATACATCACGAATCCCACTTGTATGATTAAGTAGGTGTTTTATTTTTATTTTTTTATCAATTTTAGGATATAGACTAGGAAAATAAATTCTGATATCATCTTCAAGACTTATTTTTTGATCATCAATCAAAGATAGAATGGCTAGTGCTGTAAACTGTTTTCCATTGGAAGCGATATTAAAACGAGAGTTACTTTGAATATCAATACTGTCTTTTATAGTTGCATAACCCGCATATTTCTCATAAATAATGGTACCGTTAGATACCATTCCAGTAGCAATGCCTGGTCCTCCTTTTGGAACATCTCTCAGGGTAATACTATCAAGCTTTATTTTTTGCTCTTTAGTCAGCTGTACTTCTTGCTGACTTTTTGCAGAGGTGGAGATTATAAAAAAGAAAATAAGTATGATTACTCTGACATTCATGTTCATTATAATAGGTGTTGTATGAGATACAAATATCTAATAATGGTGAATGATGATCGCTTCAAATCTTGATTTGACACTTATTTTGCAATATTTTTTTTGATATATTCTTTAGGAGTGAGTTGTGTGTGTTTTTTAAAAGCTCTGTTAAATGTTGACTTAGAATTAAAACCAGAATCTAGGGCAATCCCCAGTAAAGTCTGACTATTTGATTCTCCAGAGGTTAATTTTGCAATCACTTCTTCGGTTCTATAGGTGTTTATAAAATCATTAAAATTCATTTGAAATCCTTTATTGATTACCTGTGAAATCATTTTAGGCGTTGTATTCAAATCTTGCGCAAGATCAAAGAGTGTGATTGTTGGATTTGCAAATGCTTTTTGGGTGTTCATCATTTCTTCAAGTTGCTCTTTTAGTTCGTTGGAGTGACTGTCTTCTGCAATTTGCTCTTTTGATATAACCGGAGAGGTGTCTACATTTTCTTGAATAGAAGGATAAAATATATCTGATATTTGGTACGCAATATTTGACTTTATGGAATGAATCAGTCCGCTGATGGAGATATAATAAAACAAAATAGAGAAGCAGAGATAGTACCAGTATTTTTTTCCAAACCCACCCCATTCGGGATTTATAATAAAAAATAAAGTACGAATACACAACAGTAGTAAAAATGCAATCAAAAAATGTTGAACCCATTTGTATAAAATAGCATCCGCATAACTGACCGTTTGATAGGTTGTTTTTCTATATCGATCATACATTTTTAGGCTTATCATTAGGTAATAGATCATAGATATAAAGCCTGAAATCTGATACCAAAGATCAAAGTCCTTATCCCTTCCATCTTCATAAAAATAATAGGTGTCTAATATATATACATCGGTCACAAAAATGACTAAGGAATATAGAGCGTAGATAATAGCAGGAATAAAATGGACAAATTCTTTTTTTGAGAGCGTAAAAGAAGGATACAGTACAGTTTTAATATAAAAATAAATAACAGGCGGGAGTAAAAAGAGTTGTTGGAAAGGCACAAAAAACAGCACTTCTCGATACCCATCTTTTGCATACCAATTAGAATACCCAAACATAAAAGGAGCAATATATAATGCACACAACAAAATATATAAGGATAACCAGAAATTGGATTTTTGTTCGCTCAAGAATCCTCTGCGTGCAAATAGAATGGAGAATGCAATCCCGTGTATAAGAAAGATGAGAAGCGTTGTGCTTTTTAGATTGAAATCAAAATACATGCTATTGTATACTCTTTTTTTATAATGTATAGTTATTTTCTTCTTTATGAGAAAACGAAGTTAGGTAAAATCACGCATAAGGATTTGATAAGAATAAGAGACAAAAAAGCCATCTATTTTGAGATGGCTTATGGTTAAATTTTGCTTTCGCGAAAGCATATAAATGAATATTAATTAACTACTCTTCTTATTATTTACATAATCCATCAAATCGACATCGTTGCCTAATAATACATCTGTAGGATTGATACGCCCATCTAAAGGCCCATTTTCTAGCTTAAGAACACCACGCGGACATACCGCCGAACAGATCCCACAACCAACACAGCTTGAACGTATAATATTTTCTCCTTTCTGTGCATACGCTCTTACATCAATACCTTGCTCACAGTAGGTAGAACAGTTACCACAAGAGATACACTGTCCTCCATTGGTAGTGATTCTGAATCTGGATTTAAAACGCTGTACGAGTCCTAAATAAGCTGCAAGCGGACATCCAAAACGGCACCATACTCGATTTCCAAAAATAGGATAGAATCCTGTACCAATCACACCCGCAAACCAAGCACCAATTAGGAAACTATAGGTGTCTTTTATCCACTGAGATTTAATCCCCAAAAAGGCATCTGTACCAGAAAAGTAGCAGTATAATGTGACCAACGTCATCACAAGAGAAAACACCAATACAGAATGAATCAGCCAGCGTTCTAGTTTCCATGCCTTCATCGTTTTATTGGAGTGCTGACGATACGGATCTCCGAGTGTTTCAGCAAGACCACCGCAGCCACAAACCCAACTACAATACCATCTTTTTCCGAAGAAATAAACCATAACAGGCACAATGATTAATGTAAGAACAATACCCCATACGAGTATAAATAATCCTATGGCACCACTCTCAGTTAATGTGTCAAGATTCCATTCAAAAAAGAAATCATAATCTAGTGGAAATGCATTTTTAAAATCATAACCAGGCATATTAAGACTTGTCATGATCTCAGGAATTAAAAAGGCAAATACGATCTGAAAGAAAAGAACCGAGGTAGTTCGAATCATCTGGTATTTATTATGACGGTATTTAATATACATACGTACCGCCATCGTGACCATGATGGTACAATATAAAAAGCCATAAACAAACCACTGACTTGCCTCCCCGCCATTAAGAGCTCTACTTATAGGGTCTAGTATAAACGTCCAGTTAACCACATAATCTGCTCTGAAATAAAGGAGCAAATAAAAAGAGACTAAGTATACGAGAACAAGCCAAGCAATAAGACCACGATTGGTACTTGATTGATGATAGATGCCATTGTTTTTTATCCCAGCAGGACCTAGTAACACATAATTGGGAAGTATGAATAATAAAGCCCCCAAGATGCCAAGTCCGAATGTGAGAAACCACATCATACCAGGGTTGTCTTTAAGAATTCCTTTACCTGCTTTTTTAACAATTCCAAAGCTAAAAGAATGTGGTTTTTCCCACACTACTTTATCCCATTCTTGTTTTTCTTTATGTACAGCATTGGCTTCTTCAAGGGCAGTGATAATGCCAGAAGACATCTCAAAAGAAGTTCCGTATTCTTTACCTACCAAACGTTCTGTCAATTTGGTTTTTAATACCTCACTCTCAATTCCTTTTTCTTGAGTAAACGTATCCAGATTTTCTTGAGTAAGTTCAAAACTTCCTAAAAATAGTGATGCTGTAAATATGGCGAGTCCAGTGAGAAATATAAGTAAACCTGTATATTTTATTGCTTTCATAGTTGGTGTTTTCGTTGAGTACGCTTTCGCGAAAGCGTACAAAGCTTATTTATGATAATTGAGATGAGATTATGCTCTGCTGAATATGCGAGCCCAGCTTTTTGATTTTACACGAATATCTTTGTTATACGTTTTATTGTAGTGAGCAACAATATCTTTTTCAAAAAGGGTGTAAAATTCAGGGTCAAAATTGGCATCTTTTAAATGCTCCATCACATAATCTGTAGAACGCTCTTCGGTCAACCAACGATCAAAAATCTCATGCCGCATCCGAATTCCAAAATTATTAATCCCTATAAACTTACCCGTAGCAGTTTCTGTATTTATCGTAATACACTTTGTGTCATCTTCGTGTTTCCAATGGAAATGCGTTTCACCTTCTCTAGGTTTTGAATACACCCATCCGTAGGTTTGATACTCTATATCAATAAACTTAGCGCTATTAAACCAATGTCCAGGATTGTATGGCAAAGGATTTCCACAAATAGTTTGTGCCAAGGTTTCTCCCATCATCCGCCCTGTATACCAAACGGCTTCTATAGGACGTCTACCATTAATGCCTTCGTGTTGTTCTGCACAATCACCTATCGCATATATATCAGGAATATTGGTTTCAAGCATAGGATTTACCTTGATGCCTCTTCCCAGCTCAATACCACTGTCTTTTAAAAAATCGATATTAGGCGAAACTCCAGCCGTAAGTCCAACAACGGTACAAGGAAGCTCTTCCCCAGTTTCTGCAATGACAACTGCACGTGCATGTCCGTTTTCGTCAGAGAGAATTTCTTTAAGATTGGTATTTAAACGTAAATCAATATGGTTGTTTTTGATATGACGATTAAGCATAGCACTTTCGCCTTCGGGTAATACACCACTCCAGAAGCTACTTTCACGCACTAAAAATGTCACAGGAATATCGCGGGAATGTAACATTTCTGCAAGCTCGATACCAATAAGACCTCCTCCTACAATCACAGCACGATTACAGGTTTTATTATCAGGCGCATTTTTTTCTAGTAGATCAAGATCTTGTTTTGAGTACATCCCTTGTACCCCTTTTAAGTCTTGACCTGGCCAACCAAATTTATTAGGTTTTGATCCCACCGCTAGCACTAATTTGTCATACGCCATAGATGTACCATCTGCAAATTGTAATTGCTTATTGGCATGATCTACTATTTGTACAAAAGCACGTTTAAGATCAATTCTGTTTTTCTTCCAAAAATAATCTTCGTAGGGTTTTGTATGCTCATATTTCATGTGTCCCATATAAATATACATGAGCGCTGTACGAGAAAAGAAGTGATCGGTTTCTGCAGAAATAATAGTTATTTTCTTGTCAGATAATTTTCGAATATGTCTGGCGGTTGTAACACCAGAAATTCCATTACCTATAATAACAATATGTTCTTCCATAAGGTGGGTGGTTGTTTTAGCTTTCGCGAAAGCTAAAAAAAGCTGCATTCACGATAGATTTCTATATAAGGTCGTTTTAAAGATACTGAACTTAATAATTAAATGTATTTAGAATAATTTTAAATAAGAGCCCTTGGTGTAAGGTCTAAATCATTTTTACTACGCGAGCTTCCAAAAAAACAAAAGGAACATTTGACAATTGATTTTTGTAAGAGAAAAGAAATACTGACGACAGAAGGCAACATAAAATGACGATTCAAATGAAACACATAACCACTCTTATCACGCTATTATTTATTGCTGTGAGTTACGGACAAAGCGTAGATACTTTTGTAAATAAAGCTGATACTTTTTTTAAAACACATATAAAAAATGGGCGTGTCGATTACAAAGCGATTAAAAATAATCCAACAACATTAAACGAACTTACCACATTAGCAAAAGAAGTGCGCGTGTCAAAAAATAATCCAAAATCATACCAAGCATTTTGGATTAACGCATACAATATCAGTGTGATAAAAGGAATCGTAGAGAACTACCCAGTAAAGAAACCGCTCGATAT
>Ga0115554_1000568_pt1 | contig 25577 bp, 22 predicted proteins | sample COGITO_mtgs_1104_3_FD_87283 | JGI IMG/M metagenome (GOLD analysis project Ga0115554, IMG submission 87283) | Pelagic marine microbial communities from North Sea - COGITO_mtgs_110404 | ecosystem: Environmental > Aquatic > Marine > Epipelagic | place: Germany:Helgoland, sampling site Kabeltonne... | reverse complement strand
TAGGCAAAGCCGGACTGTTCATTCTTCTGCTCGACCCGGCGCATCAGCGACTGCGCAATCTGCAATAGTTTTTCGTTCTGACGTTCGATTGAATCGGCGGGGTTGATCAGGGACATGTCGGGCCTAGTCTTCTTCTTCATAGATGGCGACGCCGGTCATTGTGTGGTTCACATGCAGGGCACCGATCTGTTCGCCATAGGTCGAAAAGCCGGTGACATGATAGGACGACATCACGTCAGACAGTTCGCGGCTGATCTGCCGCTGTTCCGCTTCGATCCGGCGCAAGATGCAGTCGCAGCCCAGAATAACCGAGGGCTTTTGATGGGCGGAAAGGCCAAGCATCTTGCTGCGCAGATGGTCGACCATGTCCTGCGGGGCGGCGACTGTCAAAACCATGCCCTCGTCTATGGCAGAGAAAAACACCAGTTCCCCTGCGCTGTTGACCTGTTGGATGGCGCGCACATGATGTGCCCCGCCAATGCGCACGACGACAGGATGCGAGGCAAAGGTAAGCCTGTCCAACTGTTCGGGGTCTTTGCCGACGATGCGGGCATATTCCCGCGCAGCAGGTTCGGCATTGATCGTTTTGACGATGCGGCGGCCCGGATCGGCACCGGTTACCACCATCTGACGGTCTGAGGGGACAAGGTGGTCAAGGCTGAACACTTTTGTACGGTAGCGGCTGCGCACAAGGGTCAGCACCGCCGCATTTTGCGCAACTGTGCCATTCAACGCGACAGAGGTGTCTTCGAAATCGGTACCATCGCCGGCCGACCCGCCAAACATCGGCATATCGCGCAGCGCAGGCGATATCGTCGCGCTAAGCCCGTCTTCGGCGCGCGACAACCCGTCCACCAGAAGGAATGCAAACCCTGAAATCATTTCGGGATGGTGTTCTTGCAATTTGACGCGTTCCAGCGTGACACGGTCAATCAGGGGCAGGGGGGCAAGATCATCGATATTTTCGATCAGCAATGACGTCGATGCAAAGCCCGAGGATGGAAAGCCAAGCGCGATAATCTGTCCTTCTTCATAACCGTCGGCCCCGATTTCGCCTGCGGTCGTGCAGGCGGCAATGTCGGTGTCCGGAAACAATGTGCCAGCCTCAGCGATGATGCGTGCAAAATCGGCTTTGGGCGACACGAACAGCGACAAAAAGCCAAGTGGTTCATCACCGAAGATTTGTTTGATTTGGCCGATAGGTGACGGGGTGTCCCATGACACCTGACCCGTCAGCACAATAGGCGGCACAACGGGTGCAGCCGTGACAGCCGGTTGCCCCGCGTCAACAGTCTTGTTCATTTTAGATATTCTCCCCGAGGGGAAGGATACGCTGGTCATTCTGCGGATGGCAAGACGCTTTCAAAGCGGGCATATTGCGCGACAAGCACGGCTTGGGTTCTGCTTTGCACGCCAAGTTTGCGCATGATCGCGGTGACATGGGCCTTGACCGTGGTTTCGGCGATGGTGAGGTCAAAGGCGATCTGCTTGTTCAGCTTGCCTTCGCAGATCAGCTCAAGAATGCGGGCTTGTTGGTTGGTCAGCGAAGACAGCCTGCTGACGGTTTCGTCGCGCTGGCTCGAGGTGCTGCTTTCCACATAACCGGCGGGTTCATAGACTTCGCCGCGCTCGATGCAGTCAATTGCCTCTTTGAACACGGCGCGGGGGCTGTGTTTGGGCACAAACCCTGCCGCACCTGCCACGATGGCACCACTGATGATGGCGTTATCCGTCATGGATGATACGATGATGACAGGTGTTTTTTCGGTCTGCCGTTTCAGCCGGATCAGCCCGTCCAGCCCGTTTACATCGGGCAGGTTCAGGTCAAGAATAACCAGCGACGGCGGTTCGGCCCCTTGCAGCAGGGTCAGTGCCTTTTCAAGGCAATCGGCGGTTTTGACAGCCGTAAATTCAGCAACCGATTTCAAGGTCAACTCAAGTGCATCGCAAAATAGCGGATGGTCATCAACGACCAAGGCCCAACCGTAAGACGTGCGACCCGCAGCTTGATCGGGTGATGCTGATTTATGTGCCATCATGCTTTAAGATTAGGCTGAACATGATCCGCAAGTCACCAGTCCTAAAGTACTAGAGGCAACAAAAAACGCGCCCCCCGGCAAAGGGGACGCGTCATCAGTCCTTGGGAAGGCTGTTAGTTAGATGCCAATTGCTTGGGCAGACGGAATGTCCACAGCAAACCACCTTGGTTCAGGTAGTTAACCTTTTTGGCAACCTCACCGCCCCACAGTGGAACAGCGCCGCCCCAACCCGAGATCACGGTGATGTATTGTTCGCCGTCCTGTTCCCATGTGATGGGCTGGCCGATCACACCGGAACCGGTCTGGAAGGACCACAATTCTTCACCAGTCTCGTCGTCAAATGCGATAAATTCGCCCTCTGGGGTGCCGGTAAAGACAAGGCCGCCCGCCGTGGTCATAACGCCGCCCCAAAGTGGTGCGTTGTTCTTGAATTCCCACTTTACGTCGCCTGTATCGGGGTCAATCGCCTTGAGGCTGCCGATGTGGTCTTCGTAGTTCGGCTTGATCGTAAAGCCGGACCCAAGATAGGCAGCGCCCTTTTTGTAGGAAATCGGCTCGTTCCAGATGTCCATGCCCCATTCGTTGGACGGAACATAGAACAGACCGGTCTTGGGGCTGTGCGCCATCGGCATCCAGTTCTTGCCACCAAGGAAGCCGGGTGACGAAAAGACAACGTCGCCTTTCTTGCCATCGGCTGCGTCTGCAGGGTTACCGGGGCGGTTGTCTTCGTTAAAGATCGGTCGGCCATTTTCATCAATGCCGCTGGCCCATGTGATGTCCTTGACGAAAGGCACAGCCGAAACGAATTTACCGTCTTCGCGGTTCAGAACATAGAAGAAACCGTTGCGGTCGGCAGTTGCGAAACGCTTGTTGCCGGAGCGGTCGGTATAGGCGACGACTTCGTTCACGCCGTCATAATCCCAGCCTTCGCGCGGCGTGGTCTGGTAGTGCCATTTGATCTCGCCTGTGGCGGGGTCAATGCCGAGGCGGGACGCAGCATAAAGGTTGTCGCCGACGTTGCCCTCGGTCGGGGCACCTGCGTTGCGCAGATGGCTGTTCCATGGGGCAGGGTTACCCGTGCCGAACACCAGCGTGTCGGTATCCGCATCATAGGACCCGCCCAACCATGTGGCACCGCCACCGGTTTTCCACATGTCGCCCGGCCATGTCGCGTTCAGCTCTCCGGTCATGGTGCTTTCTGCGCCGTTCAGCGTGCCCATGTGCCCTTCGATTACCGGACGGGTCCAGACGATGTCGCCAGTATCGGCGTCGCGTGCTTGTACTTCGCCCACGACCCCGAACTCACCACCCGAGTTGCCGGTGATGATCAGGCCGTTCACGATCAGCGGGGCGGCTGTATAGGAATAGCCTGCCTTGTAATCAGCAATCTTTTTGTTCCACACCACGTCGCCGGTCTTTTGGTTCAGCGCCACGATGCGGGCATCAAGTGTTCCGAAATAAACGTTGTCGCCATAGATTGCGGCACCGCGGTTTACCACGTCACAGCAAGGCAGAATGCCTTCGGGCAGACGGGCATCATATTGCCACAGCTCTTTGCCGGTCATGACATCAATCGCATACATCCGGCTATAGGACCCGGTGATATACATCACGCCATCATGCACGATGGGCTGGGTTTCCTGACCGCGCTGCTTTTCCCCACCAAGGCTAAAGGCCCACGCGGGTTGCAGGTTTTTGACGTTTTCCTTGTTCAGCAGTTCCAGCGGCGAATGGCGTTGCAGATGACGGCCCATGCCGTTTGTCAGAACGTCGCCAGTCGATGCGCTATCGTTGGCCAACATGTCTTCGGTCACACCGGCGGCATTTGCCCCCGACAGTCCGACAGTCGCCATGATGCCGATGGTGGCGGCAATGATAAACCTGTTCATAGTGTTAATCTCCTCCCTAGTGCCCTGTTGCGGGCGTATCCCAAAAGGCCGCGCACTTCGAACGGGCGCACTGGTCCTTGGGGGTAGTATTCGTGCAAAGTGTGATTGGGGGTATTGAACAATGGTCGTAAGTCGCGGGCAAAGTTTTGCAAGTGGTCTGCCACTTTGGTCGCACGGCAAGCGGGGATGCTGGCGGCGCATGGTCGTCTTTTGACATCGCGGCGTGGCTGTTTGGGGCTAGCCCTTTTTGCCGGTCCCGTTGCGTGACGGGGTATAGCCCCAGATCGCCAGAACGGTGAAAACAACCGTGGCGAGCACTGTCCAGATCAGCGCGGTTCCGTTGAAGTGCAGGTAAAGCGCAAAGCGGATCAGTTCGACCGCGTGGGTAAACGGATTGAGCGCGCAAATAGTGTACAACAGTTCGGAACTTTCGGCCATTTTCCACAAGGGATACAGCGCTGAAGACAGGAAAAACATTGGGAAGATGACGAAATTCATCACACCGGCAAAGTTCTCCAATTGCTTGATAAAGCTGGACAGAACCAGCCCCAAGGCACCCAACATAATGCCAGCCACGACCAAGGCAGGCAGTACAGCGACATAGCCCGCAGGCGGCATGGTGACCCCGAATGCGGCGGCAATGGCAAGAAACGCATAGACCTGCAAGATCGAAATCGCAGTGGACCCGACAAGCTTGGAAAACAGCAACCACCATCGCGGCAGCGGGCTGGTCAGTAGCAATTTCATCGACCCCATTTCGCGGTCGTAAACAAGGCTAAGCGATGACTGCATCCCGTTGAACAGCATGATCATGCCGCATAGGCCGGGTACGATATAAGTCTCGTAGGTGATGTAGGTTTGATAGGGCGGGATGATGCTAAGGCCCAGTGCGGCGCGAAATCCCGCGGCAAAGACCAGCAGCCAGACAAGCGGGCGCACAAGGGCGGCAATAAACCGTTCGCGCTGATGAATGAACCGCAGCGCCTCGCGGGTGACGATAGCAAAAAGCGAGGTGAAGTAGGGGTTCATGCGGGGGTTGCCGTCATGGTCAGAAATGTCTCGGGCAGGGGTACGCCATTGCAGATGTCGGCGCAGCGGCCCGTGGCCAGAACCTGTGCGCGGTGCAGGATCACAAGATGATCGTCGGGGTATACTTCGTCTGTCAGATGGGTCGCCCAAAGGACGGTCGTTCCGTCATCGCAAAGCTGGTGCACATGACGCGTAATCGCCGCGCGCGCGGCAGCGTCCAGCCCGACGGTGGGTTCGTCCAGTAACAACACCGACGGATCATGTATTAAAGCGCGGGCGATTTCGGTGCGTCTGCGGTGGCCGCCATTCAGGGCACGGGCCTTTTCACCAGCACGGTCCAGCATCGACAGCTTGTCAAGGGCTGCATCAATGCGGCGGGTGGCGTCACGGCCAGAAAGACCATGCAGTGCTGCGAAATATTTCAGGTTCTGACGCACGCTTAGGTCCAGATCCAAGGTGGTCTGTTGAAAGACAATGCCAAGCTGGGCCAAAGCCAGCCGCGGGTGGCGGTGCAGATCATGCCCTGCGATTGTGATGCGACCGTCGGACGTGGCCAGCAACCGCGTCAGCAAGCCGAACAGCGTGGATTTGCCCGCCCCGTTCGGCCCCAGCAAGGCACAGAACTGGCCCGCAGGCACGTCAAAGCTCACGTCTCTCAGCGCCTGTTTGGTCCCGTAGGAGTAGCTAAGGTTCGAGACGTTCAAACCCTTCATTCGATGGTTATCTCGATCCGTTGGGTTTCGCCTGTCGTGCCGGGTATTTTCATATGATACCGCCCCGGTTTGATCGCCAGAAACCCGATCTCCATCTCGCCTGCTTCGTCGAATTCAACGCTATCAAGGCCAAGTGGACGGATTTCCAAACCCTCGATAACGATCTCGTCGATCCAAATCGCGCGGAAAAAGTCAGGGCCGACAAGAGCCAGTTCCTGCGATCCGTCGCCGATGATTTCGAACTCGTAATAGGTGCCTGATTTCAGGGTCCAAGGCCCTTGGGAAATCGGTTCCCCCGCGGATAGGGTGATGGGCGGCAGGTCTTGCTTGTTCTTGCCCGACAGAACGCCAGCTGCGCCAAAACCTTGTGCAAAGGCGGGCGCGCAAAGCGATAGCGTGGCCAATAGGGCGGATGTTTTCAGAAGGAATGTAACAAGAGACATGAGGCACCTTTTCTACAGATTAGGGACGGAACGCTGCCCCCCAAGGGAAGCGGCCGACCTTGATGGATTTGATCGCCTTTCGCGCGGCGACGTCAACAACGGTGACATCACCCGAAACGCCATTGGTGGTGAAAAGGCGCGACTTGTCGGCGTTGAAGGCCATATGCCACACGCGGCGGCCCACCAGAATATAGTCTTCGACCGCATAGGTTTGCGCATTGACTACGGCGATGTGATTGGACGGACCTAACGCCACATAGGCAAATGCGTCGTCTGGCCCGAATTCAAACCCCACGGGCTGCACACGGTCGGCATGGACGCCTGGCACCTCAAAGCTCATCTTGGCAAGTTCGGTCTGCGAAGCGGTATCAAAGACCGTCAGCGTGCCGCCAATTTCGGAGCTGACCCACATTTCGCTGCCGTCCTTGGCAAATTCCGCGTGACGCGGGCGGCTGTCGACCAGCGTATTGGCGAACAATTCCTGCGTTTCTGTGTCAATCCAATGCGCCATATTGGTCGTCTCGGAGGTGGTAATCGCAATCTTGCCATCGGGTGACACGGCCATGCCTTCGGGTTCGACGCCGACGTCAATCTGGGCGACGACCTTGTGGGTTTTGGTATTTACCACAGTGGTGATCGCGTCATCTTCGTTGGCGATATAAAGATGGGTATCATCGGGGTGCAGGACGAATTGTTCAGGGTCTTCGCCCGACGGCAGATCGTGCAAGATTTCGCCGGTGTTCGGGTCCATCACCTGCACCGCATCACTGTCCGAGGCGCAGATATAGACCAGACTGAAATCCTTGGAAAAGGTAATGCCGCGCGGGCGTTCGCCGGTGGGATAGGTCTGGATCACCTCAAGCGTTTCGGTGTCGATCACGGAAACCGTGTCGTCCTTTTCATTGGTGACCCATATTTCCCCAGCAGACGCAGTTGATGCGGCGATCATCAGAACGCCTGTGGCGATGGATGACTTCAGAAAGGATCTCATTGAAAGGCCTCACATTTGCTTTCGGGGCGGTCCAGTCCAAGACTGTCTAGCTCGTTTGTCTGGTGCAAGAACCCTTCCAGCGGGGCCTGGGCCACCAAGGCGCGGGGGTGTGCGATCGCGATGGGCTGGCGCAACTGACCATTCCATGCGCGATAGGTCAGGGCGCGACCCTTGAAGCCTGCCAGTTCAAATGCATCCGACAGGATATAGTCGCGCAGGGTCTGCGGATCGGTTGCGTTTGTGCGTGTCACGGCTTCTCCCAATGTGCGGATGGCGGCCCATGCCGCGTAATCAAGGCTGGTCATGTCGCGGCTATGTTGATCGCTAAAGCGGCTTTGCAATTGCGCCGCCCCCCATTGTTCGATGACACGCGCCCATGTTTGCGCAGACAACCCTTCGGACCCGACAACGGGGCGGGCCTGCCATGTGTTGTACAGCACATAGCGCCCGAAATCATGCAGTTCATCCGCAAGGATCAACGCGTCATAATCGCCGAAATCTTGGGTAAACAGCGGGATTTCCTGCGATGCCGTGCGCCGCATATCCGCATCCGCGTCCCATGTTTTTTCTGCCGACAGCCGCAAGCCGAATTTCGTCAGCGACCGGCGGATGGCATCTGCATAGGCGATATCGGCGGGAAAGGTGCCCGCAATCATCACAAGATCTGTCCAGCGCTTTTGCACCAACACCTGCGCCAACGCATCGGTGCGCATCGCGTCGGACGGCAGGCTGTGAAACAGGTTGGCGCGGCAATCGCTGTCGCGCAGGGAAACATCGCCCGCCGATGCATTGAACAGCAGCGCGCCCTGCGCTTGGGGCAGGTCCGCGATGGCCAGCAACACAGGCGCGGGGGCATCCAGAATAAGATACGGCGTTTCGGCCAGCATCTGTGCGGCAGCGGCCAGCGGGTCATCGCCTTGGGGCACGGATGCGGTGGTCAGTGTATAGGTCTGGCCCAGAAACTTGCCCGTGGTCAGATTATCCTTAAGCCCGGTTTGCGCACCGGCTATCCCGTTGTTTTCCGGGATCGCATCAAGATTGGACAAAACAGGCGGGCGGGCCACATCAACCCGCAGATATCCGACATCAAGCGTGGTCTCAGCAAACGCCGGGAGGGCCATCAGGCTCAATAGCCAAACACAGATAATTCGACGCATTATTTTCCCCCTCGGGGCTACGCTAGCAAGTGGTTTGTAATGCGTCGAATAGAACTTTGGTCGGGGGGTGCCCGTGACCGCAACCAAAGTCCAATACCCCCGGATCGCCTAAACAGCCTACAAATGTCCAAACTGTAGCGTCTAGGGAGAGAGACCATGGGTAATAATTCAATCAAGGCCGTGTTGGCTGGCGGCATCATTATCGCAACAAGTACCATCCTGATGGCGCATGGCGATGTCAGCCCGCAGCCTGTCGATACCGCGGGGCTGCCCGAGACCGGCGAAGAATGGCTGACGGAAAACCCCTACCGCGCCGAAGCCGCAGGGCAGGAGGTTTGGCTGAAGGCCGTTGAAATCGGTGCGTCCGGATACAATCAGAACTGCGCGCGCTGTCATGGGCTTGAGGTGGTTTCCGGCGGCCTTGCCCCCGATCTGCGCTTTCTCGAGGCCGAGGAATACGGCGATGAATGGTTTATCGAGCGGTTCCGCACCGGCTATACCCAAGGCGGGGTCACAAAGATGCCCGCCTTTGGCGAACTGCTGGGCCAGGACGCGGCATGGGCCATCCGCACCTATGTTGAAACACGCCCCGACACCGATGCGATGGACGAGGTTTCGGATGAATTGAAAGCCATTCGTGATCAGCTGGCGGTGTATGGTGACGATGCAAGCGGCGCGGATGCCGATGCGATCAAGGCGCGGTTGAGCGAGATTGCCCAAGGCATCGAAACCCTGTCCGGCGCACCGGTTGCAGATTCTGTAGCCTTCCGGGCCGCCAACCTGATTGACGGGACACCCCAAGCGTATAAATCTGCCTCCGAGACGCTGACAATCGGTTTGTCGGCGACCCATTAGGATCGGAACACTGCGCTTGTTACGTACCAGTCTTGCCCTGACGTTGGGCCTGCTTCTTGCGACGCAGGCCCAAGCCGCTGACCCCTGCGCGGACCATATCCCGCAGCCAAAGCCGCAAAATACGGGCCGCGATTTTGTGGGTCAGGATATGGATGCGATCCAGGATCAGGGCCACATGACATTCGCGGTCTACGAAGACTATCCGCCCTATAGTTGGGAAGAGGCAGGCAAGCCGCGTGGCGTGGATATCGACATCGCGCGCATCATTGCCGAAGATCTGGGCGTTGAGGCACGGTTCAGCTTTGTCGCCGCGGGCGAGAACCTTGAGGCGGATCTGCGCAACAACATCTGGAAGGGCGCGGTAATTGGCGGGCGCGTGGCCAATGTCATGATGCGCATTCCCTATGATAGTGCGTTCAAGTGCCGGGTCGAACAGGTGGTTTTCACCGGTCAATACAGCACAGAATCCATCGCGATTGCCTATGACAAGGCCAGCTATCCCGACGAAAAACCGGTGCCTGCCTATTTCCGTTTTGATGCGGTGGCGGTGGAAAACGATTCCATTGCGGATTTCTATTTGTCGTCTTTTGCGGGCGGGCAATTGGCCGGCGCGATGCAGCGTTATCCCGATATGGGCGATGCGATGGCGGCCTTGAACGCTGGCGAAACCAAGGCGGCAATGGGCCCATTGGGGCAGCTTGAATATGGGCTGGAGGCTGGCACGGCTGTGCATCAGCCCCCGCTGGCAGGATTCGCAGTCAGCCAATGGACGTTGGGCGTCGCCGTCAGTTTCAGTTACCGGCCTTTGTCCTATGCGGTAGATGACGCGATCAATTATGCCCTTCAGGACGGCCGGATTGCGAAGATCTATGAAAGCTACGGGCTGACCTTCCAGCCGCCTGTGCGCTGACCCAAGACTTTGGTCTTACACATATAGTCCAATGGAACCCGCCGCCGTCCGTGCCTAGGCTCTCTTGAAACAGGGAGATTCCGCGCGATGAAGTTAAGCGATAGCCGTACAATAAATGCAGATGCAGCAACGGTCTGGGCGGGGCTGTTAAACCCCGATGTCCTCAAGGCGTGCGTGCCGGGCTGCACCGAGATGAGCGGTTCGGCCCAAGACGGGTTCGAGGCGACAGTCGTCCAGAAAGTCGGCCCCGTCAAAGCGACGTTCAAGGGGGCCGTTGCCCTAAGCGACATGAACGAACCCGAAAGCCTGACGATGACGGGCGAAGGCAAGGGGGGGGCTGCGGGCTTTGCCAAGGGCGGTGCCGATGTTCGTCTTGAACCACAAGGCGACCAAACCATCCTGCATTACGATGTCGAGGCAAAGGTCGGCGGCAAGCTGGCGCAGCTTGGCAGCCGCATTATTGATGGCTTTGCCAAAAAGATGGCCGATCAGTTCTTCGAGAATTTCTCGGACGCGGTTGGGGCACCTGTGGCCCAAGAAGGCACCTCGGACAGCGAAGATACATCACAGAAAAAGGGCTGGTTCAAAAAGCTGGTCAGCTAAGAACCGATGCCTACAAAAAACGATCCAAAGGGAGGATTAAAATGACAAAAGTGACGATGACCATCAATGGCAAGTCGGTCGAGGCCAACGTAGAGGGCAACACGCTGTTGTCCTCGTTTTTGCGCGAAGACCGACGTCTGACGGGCACACATATCGGTTGTGACACCTCGCAATGCGGTGCCTGTCTGGTGCATGTGAACGGGCGTGCGGTCAAATCCTGCACCATGTTCGCAGCCGAAGCCGACGGTGCCGAAGTATCAACCATCGAAGGGCAGGCCAACGCTGACGGCACAATGAACGTCATCCAGCAGGCATTTCAGGAACATCACGGGCTTCAGTGCGGGTTCTGCACCCCCGGCATGGTGATGACAACGGCGGCACTGCTCAAGGATAATCCCAAGCCGACAGAGGCCGAAGTGCGCGCCTATCTTGAGGGCAATATCTGCCGCTGCACCGGCTATCACAACATCGTCAAAGCGATCATGGCCGCGTCTGGACAAGACATCTCTGCCATCGCTGCCGAATAACAAAAGTTAAGGGAGGAAAATCCATGCCCAAAGATGATGGAATTGGTGCCGCAACAGTGCGCCGCGAAGATGTACGGTTTTTGACAGGTGCCGGTCGGTATACGGACGACATCAAAACCTACGGTGAGGCGGCAGCGGTATTCGCGCGCTCGACCGTTGCGAATGGTGTTATCAAAAGCATTGATACGTCTGCTGCCGAAGGCATGCCCGGCGTGCTGGCGATTTTTACCGGTGAAGATTTCACCGAAGTCGGCGGCAACCCCGCTGGCTGGCTGATCAATTCGCGCGATGGCACGCCCATGCACGAACCAAAACGCCCCGTTCTGGCGCATGGTAAGGTTCGCCATGTTGGTGACGCCTATGCCGCAGTGATCGCCGAAACCGTCGAGCAGGCCAAGAACGCCGTTGAGGCGATCGAGGCGGATATCGAAGAACTGCCCGCCGTGGTGAACATGAAAGATGCCCTGTCCGGCACCGATTATGTGCATGATGAGATCGGCACAAACCAGTGCTTCGACTGGGGCTGGATCGAAGACAACCGCGAGGCGACCGATGCCGCGATCAAGGGCGCGCATCACGTCACCACGTTGGAACTGGTCAACAACCGTCTGGTGCCCAACGCGATGGAACCGCGCTGTTCGATGGCGCAGTACAACCGTGCCAACGACGAATATATTCTGCACACCACGTCGCAAAACCCGCACCTGACGCGGCTGCTGATCTCTGCTTTTGTTTTGGGTATTCCTGAAAACAAGCTGACCGTGATTGCACCCGATGTGGGCGGTGGTTTCGGATCAAAAATCTATCACTACGGTGAAGAGGCATTGGTACTGGCCGCTGCGAAAAAGCTGAACCGCCCGGTTAAATGGACAGCCGACCGCTCTGAATCGTTCCTCACGGATGCGCATGGTCGTGACCACGTGACCAAGATTGAACTGGCGATGGATGCCGAAGGTAATTTCCTCGCCTTCCGCACCGAAACCTATGCCAATGTCGGGGCCTATCTTTCGAATTTTGCAACGGCAACGCCAACGTTTTTGCACGGCACGTTGATGGCCGGTAACTATACCGTTCCGAACGTCTATGTGAACGTCAAAGCCGTGTTCACCAACACTGCGCCGGTTGATGCGTACCGCGGGGCAGGCCGCCCCGAGGCGACATATTCACTGGAGCGGGTTATCGACAAAGCCGCCCGCGAAATCGGAATGGACCCGATTGCCCTGCGCCGGCAGAACTTTATCAAGCCCGATCAGTATCCTTTCGCGTCCGCGGCGGGTCTTGAATATGACAGCGGCAACTACGACGCGCTGATGGACCGGATGGAAGAAGTCGCCGATGTGGCAGGCTTTGCCGAGCGGCGCAAAGCATCCGAAGCCAAAGGTCTTTTGCGTGGTTTCGGCGTCAACGCCTATATCGAGGCTTGCGGCATCGCACCTTCGAACCTTGTGGGTGTCTTGGGATCGCGCGTGGGTCTGTATGATGCGGCAACCGTGCGGGTGAACGCGACCGGCAACCTGTCGGTCATGGTCGGCGCGCACAGCCACGGCCAAGGCCACGAAACTGCGTTCCCCCAAGTCGTGGCGGAAATGCTGGGCATCGACGCATCATCCATCGACATCGTGCATGGTGACACGTCGAAAATCCCGTTCGGGATGGGCACCTACGGGTCACGCTCCCTTGCGGTTTGTGGGTCGGCCGTGGTGCGGGCCACTGAAAAGGTCATCAACAAGGCGAAAAAGATCGCGGGCCACATGCTGGAAGCATCCGATAGCGATATCGAGCTGAAGGATGGTATGTTCTCGGTCGCGGGCACCGATAAATCCGTCAGCTTCGGAGAGGTCGCGCTTAAGGCTTATATCCCGCACAACTTTCCGCTTGAAGACATCGAACCGGGGCTTGAGGAAACCGCATTCTACGATCCGGCGAACTTTACCTATCCGTCCGGTGCCTATTGCTGCGAAGTGGAATTAGATCCCGAGACCGGCAAGGTGCGTGTGGATCGCATGACGGCGGTGGATGATTTCGGCAACGTGATCAACCCGATGATTGTCACGGGACAGGTGCATGGCGGTTTGGGTCAGGGCATCGGTCAGGCGTTGTTGGAAAACACGACCTATGATGAAAACGGTCAGTTGCTCAGCGCATCCTATATGGATTACGCGATGCCACGTGCCGAAGATCTGCCGTTCTATACCGTGGACCATTCGCAGGGTAACCCGTGCACACACAACCCGCTTGGCGTCAAAGGCTGCGGCGAGGCGGGTGCAATCGGATCGCCCCCGACCGTGGTGAACGCGGTGATCGACGCCATGCAATCGGGTGGCAAAAACGTAACCCATATCGACATGCCCGTCAGCCCGCACCGTGTGTGGTCGGCGATGCAGAACGCTTGAGAGGAGAGAGCACATGTACGCATTTGACATAGAGCGTCCCGCAACAATCGACGAAGCCGTTGCAGCCTTGGGTGGCGAAGCCCAAGCGCTGAGCGGCGGGCAAACCCTGATCCCGACGCTTAAGGCGCGTCTGGCCAGCCCGTCGAAACTGGTGTCCCTGTCCGGTATTTCCGAGATGAAAGGCATCCGCAACGAGGGCGGCGCATTGTGGATTGGCGGGGCAACCTGCCATGGCGATGTGGCGGCTGATGGCAGCTACAAGGCGCTGTCCGAACTTGCGTCGCATATTGGTGATCCGGCGGTGCGCAACCGCGGCACCATCGGCGGGTCCATCGCGAACAACGATCCGGCGGCCTGCTATCCTGCGGCGGCGCTGGCATCGGGGGCGACGATCATCACCAACCGCCGTGAAATCGCGGCTGATGATTATTTCCTTGGCATGTTCGAAACGGCCCTGGACGAAGATGAGATCGTGACTGCGGTCAAGTTCCCGATCCCGGAAAAGGCGAATTATCAAAAGTTCGTCCAACCGGCATCCCGCTTTGCGCTTGTGGGTGTGTTCGTCGCGAAAACTGCCCAAGGGGTGCGGGTCGCAGTGACGGGTGCCTCGAACGAAGGCGTGCACCGTTGGACCGCCGCCGAGGAAGCCTTTTCCGCCAATTTCGCAGCGTCGGCGTTGGATGGTTTGACGGTTTCTGCGGACAACATGATTTCGGATCTGCACGGCTCTGCCGAATACCGTGCGCATCTGGTCAAGGTCATGACAGGACGCGCGGTAACCGCGGCTTCCTAAGGGGTGAAAACCTGCACGAAGGCCCCGCCATCTGGTGGGGCCTTTGGTGTTTTCGGTGACTAGAGTGTGGAAAGATCGCCGTTGAAGTCGATCAATGTCACCCGTGTGATGTCGGCGCGCGCTTTGATCTCGCTGATCTGGTCGCGGGGTGCCAGCACCAGTGCGGTGGACAGGCTGTCGGCCAATGTGGCGTTTGATGCCTCGACCGTGACGCTTGACCAACGGGGCTGCGCATTGGCATGCAGGATATGCCCCTGCGCCCCGATCAGGGTCGCGGCGGGGCTCGACGTGGCGATTGCCCCTTTTGTTAGCGTACGATGGCCCAGAAACCCGTGGGCGGGGTCTGCTATGCCGACCGTCCAAGGACCACCATTGGCGCGGTATTCCCCGATATTGACCAAGGTGTCTGTTAGCCCGCGCGCGGCCAATGCAACAGCGACAAGATCGGTCGCGACCCCCTGTGCAATGCCATTGAACGTCAGTGCCTGCGACCGACCAAGGGTGATTTTCGTGGGGTCAAACCGCAGTTTTTGCCAACCTATCGCAGCAATCACGGGGGCGGTATCGCGCCCCTCAGCAAGGGCTGCCCACAATGGTTGAACCGTAGGGTCAAACAATCCGTCGGTCAGTCGAAAGGCTGTATCGGCTGCCTGCATCAAGTCTAAGAAACGGGGGGGCGGAAGGTGCAGTACACCCGCAGAATTGAGGCCGGAGAGGGCAGATGCGGGATCATAAAGGCTGAACATCTGCTCGACCTCGGTGATCAGCTTGCGGACCTCGGTCATCGCAGCATCGGCGGCATCCCGAGGGCCCCGAATGGTCAAGGACACATCTGCCCCAAAGGCACGCCCCTGCCAGCTGTGGGCCTGCGCCGTTGCAGGCAGGCCAGCGAAAGCGGCAGAGATCGTGAGAAACCGGCGGCGTGTCAGGGTCATTGTGCAGCAATCCTGCGTTTGCGTTCCCGAGCGGCCAAGATCAGCGGCACGCATTGTTTCGGATCGTCATGGATGGTGACGCAATCAAGGCATTGAAAACACTCTGAATACTGGATCTCTCCGGTTTTCTTGATGGCGCCATAGCTGCATTTCACCTTGCACAGCTGGCAAGGGGAGCCGCATGCGCTGCGCCGGTCGATCCACTTGCGGCCCCGCAGCAACCCGCCAATCGCCATCACCGCCCCCAAGGGGCAGACGTAGCGGCAGAAGCCTTTGAACAGGACCATCGACAGCAGCAACAGCCCCACCGCATAGGCGACATAATACCATTCGCGGATGAAAAAGGTGGTGATCGCGGTCTTGAAGGGTTCGACCTCGATCGCTTTGTCCAGTCGTGCGGGGGCGGTGAACAGAAAATAAACCAATACGGCCAGCACGATGTATTTCAGCCATTTCAACCGGTTGTCCCAGAGCGCGGAGGGCTCAATCTGCGGCAACCGCAACAGGCGGCCAAGATGGTGTGCAAATTCCTGAAGCGCGCCGAACGGGCACAGCCAGCCGCAGAACAAACCTCGCCCCCACAGGACGAACCCAATGATCGTGACGGCCCAGATCACAAGGGAAAACGGGTCGTACAAAAGAAACCCATAGGACCCGCCCTCCAAAGCCGTGCGACCGACGGCAAGCGGGGTCGCGATAGACAGCTGGCCCTGTCCCCACCAGCCGATAAATCCGACCACAAAGGCCAGAATGCCCAACCGGATCGCGGTGAAATGGCGATGCCCTGCAAGCCGATTCAGTCGCAGCCCCAGAACTGCAAGCAACCCGATCAGGAACACCGATAGAATGATCAGATCGGTTTGACGGTTGCGCAATGCGTCCACCCAAGGCGGCGACGGGGTGACAGGTTCGATGCGCGCATAAAAGCGGTCTGGCGTGATGTGGGGCAATTCAAGCGTGGCTGACCCGATTTGCGGCTGGAACGATCCGTGCGCGCGCAGGGCCTTGATGCGCAGGATCCATTCGGCGGTCGGGTCAAAGCCCAAACGGCGATCGGTGCGCAAGATTAATGCCGCACCGTCTTGCAGCGCCTCGGGCACCGCATTGTTAAGATCGACAAAGATGTCTGAATCGCGAAAGGCGATGGGAAAACCGCCTTGTTCCGCACTGATCAGATCTGGGGCAGTGTTGCGGACGAAGGCGTCGGTGACCAGCCCGTGGCGGGCGGTTTCGATCACAAGAACCGGTTCATCGGTCGTTGATATCGACATGAACTGTTGCAGCTCTTGGAACCCGTCGGGGCTAAGCACCGCCTTGGCCACGGATGGCGCGCCGATATCGACGACCCAGAGGTCCAAATAGAGCGCATCGGGATTTTCCTGGGCTTGCGGGTCATCGTCTTCCCACAGGGTGCCAGCAAAATATTCGTCCATTTCACGATTGGAAACGGTCTTGCGGGTAACGATCCCTTGGTCAACCAGATCGGACCATGTCAGGTCTTCGGTATAATCGGGATCGGGAAAGGCAGGCGGACCGGTCGCAATCCCGTTCATCTTTTCCCGTGCCACCTTGAGCGTGGCCGCAAGGATACTTTCGTGGGCGATGCGTATCGACGCGGTGCCCTTGGTCACGCCATCAAGATAAACCAGCGCCGACCCGTCGCTGCCGCTGCCATAGGGCGATCCGACGACCAGACTGTCAGAAATGGAATGGCCGCGATATTGCTTGAAGAAATCATAGAACAGATGCTCTGGCAGGCCGGACACGAATATGGGCTCATTATGCGAGATCAACTGCACATCTAGAAAACGGCCCTCAAGGTCGAGCACCACAAGCACGTTGATTGCAGCACCTGAAAATCCGGGCAGGGGGGCCATCGGTTCGGTTTCGAACACATAACCGGCCTCGGCCCCGCCTGAATTCAAAAGTTGCCAGACGCCTTGGTCGTTTAACGCTTCGCCCAGTAACATGGGCGGCTGGATATAGGGCGTAATCGCGTCGCGGGGCAGTGGTTCAGCCCAAGCCGAAAGGGCCGTGCAAAGCCAAACGCACAAAGCGGCCACCAGCCTGTATGTTAAATGATTGCTCCCCATCAAGCAGACCGTAGTCGGCGAAGTTTCACAGCGACATTCGACTAAGGTCTGAGATTGCGGTTTTCGGCCTTGGTCACGGGACTTTGGCAAGGCGGAAGATGTGGGCGAAACGGCCTAGAACAGAAACTGGCAGCCAAGGGTTTCGCGCAAGGCTGCAATCAGCTGATCCAGCGTTTCAGCATTGGTGTAGGTGCCGCCGGTAAAATCGGCCAAACAGCGCGACACGCTTTCTGCCTCGGTATAGCTGTTGTCGGTGTCGCGTTCCCACGAGAAGAACGACCCGCGCACCTTGAAACCGATGACGTGAACGGTCGTGTCAAACCCGCTTGCCGCAAGGTCGGCCGCCAGCGCGCAGGGTTGCCCGCCGCAGGTTTCCTTGCCGTCCGTCACCAGTACAATCGTGGCAGGCCGCGTTTGATAGTCGAGCGTGCGCGCGGCCAGCCTGACTGCTTCGGTCAGGGGGGTGCTGCCGGTGGGTTGCAGCGCGTTCACATCGTTCAATAGGCGCGGTGCAGCGTCAGCCATAGGGGCAAAGCGCAGGTCGAGGCCGGTGCATTCGTCAACCCCATTGGGGCCATAGATCACCAGACCCAGCCGTCTGTTTTCTGCAATCGGCGGGATTGCATCCGCCATGGCGCGGCGGGCCTCGAATATACGCGGCTCGTTGATGTCGTTGAACCCCATTTCAGCCATCGATCCGGACCCGTCAAACACGATCATTGCGTCCGAAACGCAGTCACTTTGTGCTGACGTGGTCGTGACACCCAACAGGGCGGCAACAATGGGGGATATTAACCGCATAGCAAAACCCTGACATGCGGTGCTGGACCTGTCTATAGGATTGCACGGTATGGCCCTACGACCAAAGTGGCGGGGTAGGTTGTGATTGCCTGCGGCGCATGGGGTTGCTGCGAATGTTGATCACGCATGAGGTGGAAACCGCCGCGCAAACAGTGCTAGATCGCAACTCAAGGGCAAAATCAGGTAGCATCGGGTGCACGAACGGGGCTAGATCGCGCCGAAACGAGGAATACGTGAAAAATGGCAGAGCCACATAATCATGAAAAACTAGGGTTTACCGATGTTCGGCGTGCCGCACGCCTGTCCGTGGCACCCATGATGGATTGGATAGACTAGCCATAAATTTATATATCTAACAGTAACTTACATGGGGTGAAATTCCATGATGTTCAGGATGTTGTTCAGTTTGGTCTAATGAAGTGCAATTTCTAAGCTCTTGCATCCGCTCCCTAGGCTCTTAGGCCTAGCGATCTAGGCCCAGACCCGACATTGGTTTCGCCTTCGAGTTGCTGCGGTAGCAGCACGTATTGCCGACATTCGCTGCAAGCGAAGAATTCAGTGATCGGTCAATTCACAAATCGCGGGTTTTTTAGACCTTCGATGCAAGTCCACCAATGCCCGTTCCGCGAGCACAATAGTCAGCGCATCTTTTGAAATATCGATTACTTCGGTTCTAAAGGTGAATTTGACTATTAGGATCCAAGCGATCCTCAGAAAACACTTCGTGTTATCACCGTGATGTTAGCTGAAGAATATTAGGGGAAAAGTTTTATACCTACGCTGTTGCAACCCGTGGCCTATTGAGAATTTTCATCGCTGTCCACGATATGCGTAACTCGTTGTACTGAACAAATGCGCCAGTCTCTGTCCCGTCGGACGTTTAGCACTGGCTGACGGCCAGGTTTTGGGAAGTGAAGAGTCTATTGTTTGGAAATTATTGAAACTATGATAGTTGACAATAGCAAAATATCTTTAAGAGGAACGTATAATGCGTCATTATATTCGTAAAACTCTAATATTAGCCGTACTTTTCTGCCCAACCCTACTATTTGCGGGCGATTCAAAAGACAATGAGACCGCTGTCGGCGAAGCTGGTGTAAAATTCGGGATCGACGCAGCGGATGGCAAAACTGTTTTGACAAGTGGGTGCATTAAAGCTGTTCCTGAACCTTGCACAACAACTATAGACGCAGCAGTAGAGCGATGCGATATAGCATCGTTTGTAGAAATCAATATGACCGCCACCATAACTTACAGCCAGTTTGGTCGAAACGATGTATCAACAATTTCACGTCGTTGGACTGGTAACAAATGTGCGGTCAAGTTGGCATGGCCATTAAGTGATGAAGTTCTTGGTGGAAAATATTCTATGCGTGCAAGCTATCGTTTGTCCAATGGCCAGACAGGTAATGGTAATCGTTCTGGAGAAGCTAAGGGTGAGAACCCAAGTTCGGATGCCGTTAGGCAAAGAGTTGGAAATCTCTCACACTCAGTCATTCTATATAAACGTAACAAATTTAAACAATTTAACCAGAATGCTCGTCCCTTCCGCAGGGATGGAATCGGCGCAGGGGGTATCGAAACACCAAGCTCAGAACAATTCTGGAACTGGCACTCTAGTGTAGACCAGGCGGTTTCTGAATTGGACTCGCTATATATTGAGGCGAAAAAATATCCCGAATTGTTGAGGAGTAAAGGGTTTGCCTCCCTCCCTGATTTCACGGCAGATCAAATAAAGCTTCAAGCAATACAGAGTGTTGTCGCGCAGAGTTACTTTGTCCCTTTGCGCAATGGAAAGGGATGGAAGCCGATGACTGATCATCTTTTATTTGCTGATGACGTATTAAGTATGGAGATGGATATTCAATCTGGTAATCCGCCTCAAGGATGGTGATATACTTTTTGGGCCTCGCCAAGAAGCAGTTAGGCCGTTTCAGCTTGTGGGCCGCTATGTATTTTAGCGACTGCACACCATCCTCAACAACTTCATAGGAATAAAATGTCTATTGCACCGCTCCCCATCGAAGAGCAAGTCGGTGAAATCATTTCGCAACTTGATCATGTTTTTACTACAGGCGAGGGTGGAAGCCTGATAGCGACCGGTCGCCAAATTTTGATTGTTCGAACGTCGCAGTTCTTTACCGCAGGACATGCAACAAGCGGGGTAAGCGGAAGTCAGGCGTACATTCGGCTGCTGGGTTCGCCATCACCCAGTTCGCAAGTCACCAATGGCTACATCCGGTTTGTCGCCCCTGATCAAATCCGGACCCCAACATATAGTACCGAGCGTCAGCAGATCAATATTTGGGCAGACCAAAGCTATCTGCCTATGACCTTGGCTCAGATGGCTCATTCACAGCGTTATCTTTGGGTCGGCTTTTTTGGTGCGCATACGTATGGCGACCTACATTCTGCGCCATAAACCCTAAATTGTATCACGTCGGCGAAGTACTAGGCAGAGACTATTGCAGACCATCATCCGGGTGATCAACCTGGCAAGACGGAAATTGGCGCCTGTTTCTTATGCCTTTTCAAAATCGGCCCAAACCGGACCTTCACCGGATCAGCTTACGCCGCACCGCAGCTTCGCCAGACCGGCCATTCGTGCATCACGCAGAATTTTGAGGTCCGAGTGGCAGCAATGCGGACAAAGTGGGTTTTCTCTGTGGCTGCGCCAAATGCTGCTTTTACCTTTCTATCTGTGCATTTAACATTTCTCTAACATTCAACTGTGAGGATTAATCGTTTTTTCGGACCTTGCTTATAGCTTCTGACACCGCTTGAAGCAGGTCTGTTCTGCTCACGGGTTTCATCAATCGGATATCAGACGGCCTTAATTCATTTCCATGCACCGTCGCCTCCGATGCATAGCCTGACAAGAAAATGCAGGGCAGTTCGGGATCGGTTTGACGGACAGCGTTCGCCAGCGCGGGCCCTAAGAGTTTGCCAGGCATAACAACGTCTGTCAGAAGCAGATCAAATGGGCCGGATGCCTTGAAGACCTCGAGCGCTGCATCCCCTGACACTGCGGTTGTTATGGCATACCCGGCATCTCGCAGTATTCGCGACAATATACGCATCACTTCATCTTCGTCTTCAGCAATAAGAATTGATGCGTTTCCGTCGGCCGCATGTGATTGCTCGTCGAGCCCTTTTTGCATTTTCAAAGCATCGTAGTCAGCTGCTTTGAAATAGAGCTTAAATGTGGTCCCTACTCCGACTTCCGAATATACACGGATCGCACCACCTGATTGCTTAATGAAACCCTGCACCATTGAAAGTCCTAGACCAGACCCCAAACCAACGGGCTTGTCCGTGAAGAAAGGCTCAAAGACTCTTTCAAGCTTGTCTTTCGGTATACCATGGCCAGTATCGCTTATTGCCAGCATGACATAGCTGCCCGGCTCGATATCTTCATCACGCTGGGCAACATACTCATCGCCAACCCTCACGTTAGAAGTCTCAATTGTCAATTTGCCGCCGTTTGGCATCGCATCCCGCCCGTTGAGAATGATGTTGAGTATTGCGTTCTCGGCTGACGTTGGATCAATTTCGACTTCCCAGAGGCCAGCCATCAATGAATTTTCGACATCAATTGTCGCTGGCAAAACTCGCGTGCCCCAGTTCATATTTTGCTGCACAATTTTGTTGAGGTCTTGACGTGATGGTTCAAGGTGAGCACGTCGTGAGAAGCTAAGAAGGTTCTTTGTAAGGTCCGCGCCCCGAAGTGTAGCCTTGATCGCAGATTGAATGAGTTCGCTGCGTTCGGTGTCTTTCGAGACCTCAAGGCTAAGCTCAAGATTACCTAGAATGATCGCAAGAAGGTTGTTGAAATCATGGGCCACGCCTCCTGTTAAGGTGCCTATTGCCTCGATGCGCTGCGATTGGCGCACCCTCGCCTCGGCAGAGCGAAGATCAGTGAGATCAATACTCGTTCCTATTGTCTCTAGCATTGTTCCACTTTTATCAAAGATTGGCTCTTCAATCTGATGGATAAATCTGACCTCGCCATCCCGTCGCAAAGCACGAAACTCAAAGTTCTGAGTGTTTCCCAGATCCAACTGGTGAAGCGCTTCTAGAAAAAGCTTATGGTCGTCTGGGTGAATTATTGTAAGTTGTTTATCTTTATCCGAAGAAACGGCCTGATATTCCTCGGGCGTTAGACCAAAATGCATTGAATGTTGAACCGAGCAGAATTTGCAATTTCCAGTGCCGCTACCATGAGCCTCCACGCCGGGCTCAAACGAAAAGTGACCAATTCCCGCGAGACGAACAGCTGTTTCTAGCCGCGCTTCGCTTGCTGCGGATTTGCTCGTCTCGATTTCCGATATTTCCGCTTCTTGTTTTAAATATATTTTTAGTTGTTCCTCAGAGGCGCGAAAGGATTTGATACTGTTGTCTCGTTGGTCCTTTAAGCGGCCGAGTGAAGTGCCAACGAACAGAAATAGGATCGATCCGAGAGCAACTTGCGTCCATCCGCCGGTTAACGTTTGCGGGCCGAATTCTTTGAAGTAGGATTGAACGACAAATAAAGAAGCAAGGCAGCCTGAAAGTAGTCCCGTATGCACACCTCCAAATGAGCCTGCCAACATGACACATACAATTATGATGAGAAAAGGGACTGGCAAAGTAAATCCAGTAAAATCAGTCGCATAGACCAGAACTATGGAAAACAGAGTTGGAAGGGCCCACGCAAGTCTAGCCATAATGTAGTCCCTACAAAATCAAGATACAGTTTCAAATCCACTGGAGTTTGTTGGAAAATTCAAAAACTGCAACGGTGAATTTTATTTCGCTGAAAAATTGTTGGCAGTGTCAATGCAAAACGATATCAATCGACGCAACTTATCTCAAAGCACATCGCACAGCATCCAGCTTGTGGGGCAAAAAGGGGGGGCGTGGCCGCTTGATAGGACGCACCAAGGGCGGCATGAACACCAAACTGCATGCCGTGACCGACACGGCTGGGCGACCCATTCGGTTCTTCATCACCGCTGGGCAGGTCAGCGATTATACTGGTGCTCGTGTTCTCGTGAGTAGTCTTCCAGTAGCAGACTGGTTGCTGGGGGACCGCGGGTTCACGCCGACTGGTTCCGCGAGGACCTTGTAAATATGGGGATAACGCCCTGCATCCCGGGGCGGAAATCGCTTGATAAGGTCATTAAGTACGACAATCCTAGATACAAACGACGAAACCGGATTGAGATCATGTTTGGCCGTTTGAAAGATTGGATGCGTATAGCAACCCACTATGATCGATGCCCGGAGGTGTTCGTGTCGGCCATCGCTCTCGCTGCAAACGTAATATTCTATTTATGAGTCCTGAGCCCAGGAGGTCCGTCAACGGGTCGGGCGAAAATCCATGTGGATCGCTCAGTGGAGTGATGGTCTTTGTCATCATGTGGCAGCTATCCTTTTCTCAGACGAGAATTGCGGCGCATGAACAACGCCATGATATCCCGCCCCTCAGGGACCATCACCAACTTTTAGCTATATCTCTTTGTTAAGATGGACCATGGACTAAATATTGATTTAGACTGCGCAAGTGTGGCTGATCAGTAGGGTCGCGCAAATTATTATGTATTTGTAATCAAGGTCAAACCCGTAACAAAACAATGTTGAGTCGATGAATAATGTAGACAACATACCATTTGAATATGTCTCCTCGATCATTTTTGAGAATGCAAATTTTGCGTTAAAATATTCAGGCCCAGCCCCGAGCACGATCACGCGGGCCGTGGTTGGTTTTCCCGATCTTACCCATCCTTCCGGGTTTGACGCTCCGGGGTGGGGAGAGGCCTTTTTCATCAAGCGCGGCCAGCCAATCATTTGCGTGCTTTTCAAAAAGGCGAACTGGTATCAATCCGAAGGTTTTTTTGAGGCTATGCACGCCGCCAGAGCTTTCCTTGGAGAGAAGGTGAAAATTTCTGCCTATGGTTCCAGTATGGGAGGGTATGGTGCAATTCTGGCAGGGAAAACCCTAAAGGCAGACCATGTTCTGGCATTGTGCCCACAATATACTATCCAGCAAGATATCGCCCCGTTTGAACGCAGGTTTCTTGATCAAGCCCGTGAAATAGGCGAATTCTTATATGATATAGATGCGGAATTGGATGACACGATTAACTATGTTGTGGTCTATGATCCAACGCATAATATTGACCGACGTCATGTCGCGCTTTTTAAACACCCCTTAAAATGGACACGCATTCCTTTGCCCGGAAGCAGCCATGGCGTGCTGATGAACATCTTTGAAATGGTGGAAAAAGATGTTTTTCTTAACATGGTGTTAAACCAGATTTCCCCCTTAGAATTTCGACAAAAAGTACGACTGGGGCGAGTGAATTCAACTCGTTACATCCGTCGCATGGGCAATCTGACCTTAAAAAGGCATCACGCATTCACAAAGATTTTTATCAACCTTGCCCGTGAAGCGTCACATTTCAAGCTGGTAGAAAACTGGCAAGAGGTGCTGCGCGATAAACGGGAAAGGCGCCCTGATATTATCATACATCCCGGTCTTCCCGAGACCGGTACAAGGGCAATTCAGCTGTATTTCCAGGCCACATATAAAGGGTACCAGCGGCGGCAGGTTACATACCCTCTGGACACGGATCCGGATCAATTTAGCCATTCATGGCTGTCCAAAAGCCTGCGTGACGGCAATGTGGCAGTGTTTTCACACTACCTCAAACGAACTCCTCTAGGGGTAAAGACGCTCATTTTTTCGGATGAAAATCTTTACGTAGAGGCCCCTCTTTTCTCGGACAAAACACGCGAGAAACTCAAGCTACTACTAGCACCATATTCGGTTCGAATTATTGTATCACAGTGCGAATTGGCCCAGTGGAAAAAGAACTTCTATCTGCAATCCCTAAAAAAGAAACGCTCCGCCAGTCAACTCGGAGCAAGTCGTCTTTGGGGGACGCCAATGAGCTATAAAGAGTTTTTTGAAGATGATCTTGTCCTGCAGTTGACGGATCGCAATGCGCGTATTGCAGATATCGCCGACCTGTTTGGTGCCCAAACCACAGAGGTTGTGACCATGCGGACCGGGCAGGATATTATGCCCGAATTTTGCAACGCTGCGGGGCTTCGGTATTTTGACAAAGCACCACCTGCGCTGGCCAATATATCCATGACCGATCTTGACGGAGAAATTCAGCGTCAGGCCAATGGCTTTACCGTTAAACAATCTAGCATCATCGGAAAGCTAATCGCGTTTGAAACTGCTGCTGATGTCAGTCGTATACGAGCCAATCGCTTGAAAAAGCTTGCACCGGTCGAGGCCGATTTGCCTTGGGGCGACTTTGCGTATGAAACCAACGCGCCCCTTAAATATACGAAACCAGCGTTTATAAAAAGGATTGCAGAGCTAAAAGATCTGGCCAGCCGCATTTCCCGGG
>Ga0115554_1000562_pt1 | contig 25620 bp, 23 predicted proteins | sample COGITO_mtgs_1104_3_FD_87283 | JGI IMG/M metagenome (GOLD analysis project Ga0115554, IMG submission 87283) | Pelagic marine microbial communities from North Sea - COGITO_mtgs_110404 | ecosystem: Environmental > Aquatic > Marine > Epipelagic | place: Germany:Helgoland, sampling site Kabeltonne... | reverse complement strand
TGGGACTGGGTTCCAGATGCGAGAGAGATACTGGAGATGTTTGGGGTGGCATCATTGCTCATTGTAGGGAGAGGGAGTTCCTGACAGAAAAGACAGATGTCACAATTATTGCTTAGATTTGAAGAGATATTGAGGATTAAATGGCGTGATTGCGAGCGGTAAGAAGGATAATCCCGTAGGGAAAAAATTACACTTTTTCTGTTCTTTACCAATAAATAACTTAATCGCACCACCCAAAAACGTCGGAACAAAAACAATATTCAATTTTCAGCCCAAAACTAATTTTCTCCCGCATTAAACCACACATAGACGCTCTCACAATTCTGCATCAGCTACTTCTTTACCAATTTGACTTCCCAACTATCCCTGAACCACCTCCACCACAGCAAAGCAAAGATGCCGAAGACAGGGTACAAATTCACAAAGCAGCAGCCGAACAAATCGAAGACGAACCAGATCAAGCGGTCAAATGCCTCCTCCGTTCCCGGGCGCGTGGCCCCGAAGGGCAAATCCGGCGACATGAACATGCGTAGTCAAGACACCATCAACAGGCTGAAGATGTACCAGAACGGAAAGGCCATCCGAAACAAGGAGGGTAAAATTGTGGGAGGGCAGTTTATGATGAACGATCGTTCGGGCGACGTGAAAATAACGGCGCAGACTGGGCGGGTGCAGGCCGACCGGCGCTGGTTCGGGAACACGCGCGTGATTGGGGGCGAGGAGCTTGACAAATTTCGGGAGGAGATGACAGAAAAGGTGGCGGACCCTTACAGCGTGGTGCTTTCCCGCAAGAAGGTGCCCATGGGCCTCCTGCAGGACGCCAAAGTGACTTCCGACAAGGCCGCTAAGGCCGGCCTGCTGGCGAACGAGTCGTTCGAGGACAGTTTCAGCAAGAAGGGCCGCAAGAACAAGCGGGTCAAGCTGGACCAGTTGCTGGGCGGCAAGAAGAACCAGTTCAAGACGGCTGGGTTCAAAAACGACAGCGACAACATCGAGGACGGCGCCCAGGTGGTGGACAAGCCGTCCGACGGGTACGAGGCGCTGCTGAAGACCGCCTTGGAGTCCTCAGACCACTACCAAGAGGTCAACAAGGCGGCTGGCATGGTGCAGGCGGGGCGTGACAGCGACCTGGTCAGGACGAGCGGGGAAGGAATCGACTGGCGGCCGATCGCCAAGACCGATCTCTTCTTGAAGGGCCAGTCGAGACGGATATGGGGAGAGCTATTCAAGGTCCTGGACTGCTCAGATGTGGTCTTGCACGTCATCGACGCTCGCAATGTGCCTGGCACGCGCTGCACGATGATCGAGAAGCACATCAAGACGAACGCCCCCCACAAGCACCTGATATTCGTACTGAACAAGATCGACCTGGTGCCCCAGTGGGTCGCCAAGCGCTGGATCGGCGAGCTCTCCAAGGTGAGGCCCACCATCGCATTCCACGCTTCCATGACTCACGCCTTTGGCAAGGGAGCTCTGATTTCCTTGCTCAGGCAGTTTGGGAAGCTGCACCAGGACAAGAAACAGATCAGCGTCGGCATCGTCGGGTATCCCAACGTGGGTAAGTCGAGCGTCATCAACACCTTGATATCCAAGAAGTCCTGCAAGGTGGCTCCAGTGCCCGGGGAGACCAAGATCTGGCAGTACATCAGCCTGATGAAGCGAATCTTCCTTATCGACTCTCCCGGAGTGGTGGTGGACGCCGCCAATGACACCGAGACGGATTCTGTCCTGAAGGGGGTGGTCAGGGCCGAGAGGCTCCCCGACCCGACCGATTTCATTCCCGCCCTCATGGAAAAGGTCAAGAGGAACCACATTGCGGCTTGTTACGGCATTCAAAGAGAGGGCGAGGGCAGCTGGAAGGACGGCGACAGCGACAAGCTCCTCGAGCTCATTGCGATCAAGAACGGTCGCTTGTTGAAGGGGGGAGAGCCGGATTTATTCGGCAGCGCGGTCACCATGATCAATGATTACCAGAGGGGAAAGCTTCCATTTTTTGCTGCGCCCCCCGATTTGAAAGAGAGTGAAACGGTCGGAGCGGAGGAGACGTCTATTATAAAGGGGATTGAGATAAAGCAGCAAGATTTAAGCATGATTGGGGGCGACCAGGGTGACGGTATCGATTTTGAGGAAGAGGGGGGGAAAGAGGGGGGGGAAGAGGAAGAGGAAGAGGAAGAGGCTGGGGACAAGCGAAAGCGAAAACGAAATGACAGTAAAAACAGCGACAACGACCAAAATTCCGACGACGACTCCGACGACTCCGACGACTCCGACGACGACAACGATCCACCAATCGTCTTGGCTAATAATGACGACGACGAGAACTGGCAAAACCTGTGAATGAAAGTACCTTACTTGTGTAAATTGCGTGCATTGTTTAAGCGTGAACATTCATTCCCATTTGGTCGACATTTGTTTGACATTGTTTGACATTTGTTTGACATTGTTCCAGCGTACATTGCCTATTGTAAACACAATAATTTAACATCCCTAATTTTAAAACCTCATGTTGAACCCTCCCGAAGAGCGGCGATAGCTGTGGCTAATATCCTCTTCTTCCTCCTCCCTGTTCCCCTCTTCTTCCTCCTCTGTCAAAGGGGTTTTCCTTCCCTCCTTCTTGGGCGTGAATCCTGGCGGCCAGCTCTGTGGAGGAGGGACGATCTCAGGCTCCCCCTCTTCCTCTTCGGTCGCTGGCTCCTCTTCATCGCTATCATTGTCGCCTACCAGCATGTCCAGAAGACCCTTCCCGGCTGCGCTGACGCTTTCGACTGTCTTCGCTGCCTTCTTATTGCGGCGCTTCCGAGCTGCCTTGCTAAGTACTGGTTCATAAGACTCCATGTTGGTTGCACCAATGGGGATATTGCTGTATTGACGGCCGTTCTGTTTGGGTGACGGGGGAGCCTCCTGGACAGCAGCAACCTCTTCGACATTGACATTTTCGTTGTTGTTTGTGTCGTTCGCCTCCCTCTCTTTCTCCCTCTCCCTCTCCCTCTCCCTCTCTTTCTCCTTTTCTTTCTGCCTCTCCCGCTCTTCCCTTTGTACCAAATACGCCTCTCGCTCCTTAGAAACAGCAGCATTCACTTCCTCGATGATCGCCTTTACCAGTTTTGCGCACGCTGCAACAGCATCTGCCCCTCCTTTGATCCTCACAACTCCACCTGCATTCCTTCCACCACCTTCACCACCTTCGCCACCCTCACCACCCTCAATGCCCCTGACGATATCAATTTTCGCCTTGGTTTCGCTCTCTAGCTCCTTGATTTTTACTCCCCCCTTCCCGACCAGCGCCCCGAAGATGCTTCTCCCATTTTCTTTCACAACGATCTCCTCGCTCGCGTTGTCGGCTTCGTACTGGGCGATCCAGTCCATTACGGCCTTCTCTCCTCCAGCCAACACCTCCTCGCTGCCACTCTTGATGCAGACTCCGTCATCAACCATACTAAATTCCGCATTAGTGGCTTCTTTGAGCGCTTTAATATTGCTCCCCCCTTTGCCAACGAACTTGCCCCTACCTCCATCCGGCAGAGGGACCACTCGGCTAAAGATTAAGTTATCTGTGACCATCTTCTCAAAAAATGCCACCACCTCTACAACTCCACTCTTTGACTCCTCGCTGTCGTCCAAGGGGGAAATTGTGACACTCTTGGTCTTATTGTCCACATCCATTTTCACCAGGGGATGGTTTTTCCTCAGGTCGGCAACCATTTTGCCCTTGTTGCCGAGGACTTTTGCAAGGACGTTGTCTTCCAATTCGACCACCGTCAACCTGGAGGCAATCTCTGCGATTTTTTCCTTGATCTTCTTCACAGCAGAAGCAATTTTTGGCTGCGCGTTGTCTTCCGCACTGCTTGCCCTCAAGCAAATGTTGCACAGGCTGTAATCGATTTCGAAGAGCAATTGTCCTTCGCTGGCGATGTCGTACAGTGTCAAGTAATCGAGGGGGGCGTTATTGCCTGTGATCAGGTGCTTATCCACGCCCAGCTTCCCGAATTGTTTCTCCAGTGTAAAGTCGAACAGATTATACACCTGGTTCTTAGCTTCCAAGACAGCAGATCGTTCTTTACCGACGATTTTTACTGCGCTGTTCTCCGCATCGATGCTAATTTTCACGCCTTTTTTCATCATACTCTTGAAATGAGGAGAGTCAACGCTTCCGAGCTGCGACGCATCCGCGACCTTGATGGCCTGGGTTATAGTACTTGACATCGCTTCACTCACAATTCGAGCCGCCTCTTCGACATCACACTCGTAACCATACAGTTTCAACTGGCCGCCTGTGGCCTCACCCCCAACAACGGCGACAGTGGGTTTGAAGAAGGGAGTCACGTTCACATGGAGTATCTTTTTGAAGAGCTCAGTCCCTCTCTTCAGTTGTTTTGCGACCTTTTCGTTGACATCGATCAATTCTTGCGTCTTGTTTGTATTTACAAGCCTGAGGATGGCCGCTTTCGCAGCTTCGACATTCTCCTCATCCCCCCTTAAGCGGAGCTTATTGAATTTGTCCAAAAGGCTGATCTTGATTGAGTGATCCGCTTCGAACTTCTTTACCGTTGCCCCCTTGGGACCAATGATTATGCCCTTGTTTTTCTCATCGATTTTCAATTCGACAACCACTTTCCCCTCCCCCCCCTTGAAGAGCACATCGACCTCTTTGTTGAGTAGCTGAACACTGTCCTTTGGCCCCTTCATTCGCAGCAAGTTCCTTTCTCGATGGATGTCCAAGGAAACTTTCTCAAACTTGTCCCCCAGCTTCTTAATGATGGAGTTTTCCTTCCCCCCCGCTAGGAGCATCTTAATCTCCTCGTCATCAGCCTCATACTCAGCAATAAAATTATCCTCCAGCCAGGCGGTGATTTTCCCCTTCGCATCGTCTATATGCGTCTGTGATCCTCGAATCTTGACAGAACCAGTCTCCTTGTCCACATCAAACTTCACCTTGAGTTCATCAGTAAGCTGGGAGCGGATATCTTTCCCTGATACGCCAAGGAAAGTGCCAAGGAGGTTCGTGCCAACGTCAATCGAGCCGACCAAATTGTTTTTCAGGATATCCTTGATCATAGCCTCTGCTTTGAGGCGAGGGGGAGTCGAGTCAGTCTCAGCGTCGGTGTCAGTTTTGGCGTCAGCGTCGGTCTCAACGTTTATTCCAACGAAGTCGTAAATTTTGATGAACTGAACCGCCTCATCTTTGTCGCTGATGTCAATGAATGCACCGGTATCCTTTCTAATTTTCTTGATTCCTTCACCTCCTCTGCCAATGACGGCCGATAGAGCGCCGCTGTCGGCAAGTTGAATCGTAATTACATTGTTGCTCTCAAAGTTGTCCATGAGCTCCTTAATCTGAATCTTCGCGTCCTCTACATGCTGTTGAGTTCCCTTGAGCACAATATCCGAACGTCCGTTGTTCGTAAAAACCTTCTTGCCTCCGTTCGGACTCTTGTTCTCATCGTTACTACTGACCACGTTGTTGCGACTCATCGTCGCGTTTACGTTGAACTTTTGCCGAATCGAATTCAAGAATTTCCCCTTATTCATTAAAAACATCTCGCGGAACCTTTTCTCCACCCCCAATACCTTGTCCTCGATCTCCTTATTCACTTCCAAAATGTCTCTGATAGCCTGGGTAGCAAGGTCTACCTCCTTCTGAATGATACCAGTCAGCTCAACATTGTCCGTCCCGGAACGGTTCAAGACATTAAAATCAACGCCGGGATGTTTTTCCTCCAGACTCTTGATTGTAACCCCCCCCTTCCCTAGCACTGCGCTGAGTTCCTTGCTCGATGCACTCAGCACATTCTTAGCTATACCACGAGAGTTTAGTCCATCAAAAAACTTCCTTACGTTGGCAACTTTCTCGGCGTGACCGTACATCTTGATGTCGGTAGTCCCCATCTCTCCCTCCCCGGCTTTCTTAGGAAGTGTTATACTGATGCCCTCTTTCTGCTCAATTTTTTTGAGTCTGGCCAAGCCATTTCTTGCAAGGTAATCAATAATAGATCGGTCAGCGATTGTGTAGGTTTCTTCAACAGCATCGGTAATTTCGGTGATGGCTTTGACAGCTTTTTTCACGGCCGCCTCATGTCCCGTGACGGTAACTTCCAACGTTTGCCGGTTTACCTCGATCTTGACCGCATAATCTTCCTCCATCTTCTTTATATTCTTACCCCCCGTGCCGATGAGACGAGAGAGTTGCTTTTTTGTGTGCGCGGAACCGAGAGTGGTGGTGGTGATCTCGGTGACCTGCAATCATATTTATTGGGGGTGGGAGTCATTGTGATGCGTTAGGGGCGAGAAAAGGTAGTATAAAAGGTACACAGAAGAGCTCAGTGTAGGAACGACAAAGTAAAAACAATCGAAAAAAACTCACCTCACAACCCAAATCCTCGGCTAACTTCAGCTTCTTTACAGCAGCTTGCAGTTCGGAAATAACTTGGCGGCGGGACGTCTCCTCATCGCGGAGGGTATTTATCCGGTCACGATGGCTGTTGAGAGTCTCTCGAGACTATAATACGAAACACGGCATAAATTCAGATGGGTGAGTACGTTATTTCCCCCCTAAGCTCTCTGAGATGCTTCCAACTTCCCTTCCTGTCTTACCTTAACGAAATTATCAAATTCTCGCTTGCTGTTCTTGAGCTTCTCGATCTTCTTCAGTAATGCTTTCTCCTCCTGTAGTCCCATGCTCCGTTGACTTTGATCCTTCTCCAACTGCGCGATCTTCTCATCAACACTTTTCTCAAAGTTTTCATCCTTCACTTTAAAACCAATGTCAGGACGGGGAGGGAGCGAGGCGCTCACTTGCTGAATTTTAGTATCAAGCAGGGCAATTTCCTTGCGAGCATTGTCTCGTTCCTCCAAGTTTGTCTGGAGACGAGAGTTGAACTTGGCCAGCATTGATTCACTTGTACTTTGCAAGACGACTGAGACTCCTCTTCTTTTTCAGCTTTTTCGTGTATTAATAAAGAATTTGACGATAACCCTTAGCACAGTGATGACGAACGATGGCGCTCTTCCGAGAATTAAAAGGTTATATGAATCTGAAAGCTTTTAAATCGAAAGTGTTCCGGCACCGCAATTTTTTGATCCAAGAAAAATGGAAGTCCGTTTCCTGTAAAAATCTAGTGAACTGCCTCAACATTCTCAGTAGAAATTAAACCGTTTTCATTGAAAATACTGACACCACCAAACACATTAATGTAATCGAGCGCTCACCGCTTCAAATGTCTTCGTCATTCTTCCTTTTTGTCATAATTTCTCTGTCTGCTCCCCTCCACTTGCTCTCAGAAGTACGGAAGTATGATGACGTACTGATCCCCTATTATCCCTCAATAAGCTACAGTGAGGCGGCAATTTATGGTCCGGGCGGTTCAATAGATCTGTCCGACCTTGGCTTTACCAGCAATTTTGCAAAAAAATGTTTTTCCGACCCTAACCTCCCTCATTGCTCCTCCCCCCCTACAAACTCCTTGATTTTGACCCTTCTTCTCTTCCCGGAACCTGATAGCTGCGCAACACGTCCCTTAGGATGTTCATGGTTGCCGCTCGGGGTGGGAAAACGGGGCAAGGCCACCGATCCTCGGGTCAAGACAGCCAACGATGATGTATATTATTACTGCTGCACAGAGGAGGCTGTGATGGAGGGTGTTTGCGATGACACGCAGCGGTGGACTGCAATAATAGGCGACGATTTTACTGCCAATGGCGGAGTGATGATGGAGTTAGAGGTGCCGATATCTGACCTGAAGGCTGTGCATCTAGATCAAAAGCAGACACTTGACAAAACAGGTTACTACTTATTCGCCCTGTTGAACTGCAATGAGCAGCAGCTCACCATCTCTGCTAATGGAGAGGTAGAATGGAAATCACACAACGGGTATCTGCCTGCCAACTTAAGGGGCTTCCTGGGGTTGTTCGTCGCTGTTGTTTTCTGCTTTCTGAGCTACTTATTCCTTTATTTAAGGGCCATGAGGGAAAATCGCTACTATCTGATTAAGTTGCAGTACTGCATTGCAACGGTGATTATTCTAGGATTAGGCGAAGGCGCGTTCAAATCAATTGATCTTAGTTGGTGGAATGTCAATGGGAGAAGAAGCATGATGCTCCAGGTTGTTGGGGTCATTTTTAGCGTAGGGAAGAGGTCCCTGTGCAGGTGCCTCATTTTGATGGTTAGTATGGGTTGGGGAATCGCTAGACATGCCCTGCCACCTAATAGTCTCATGAAGATCGGGATTCTGGGGATTGTTTACGCAGGATCTAGCGGAGTTTATGATGTAATGATCAATCTGAGCCAGGAAAAGGACTTGGGTGACAGCCAGTGGGTCGACACAGCGAATTGGTTCAGTTTTGTTTCCACTTGCCTTGATGTCTTATTCTATATTTGGATTTTTGACGCCTTGAAGCAGACTATAGACGATTTAGGGGAAATGGGACAGACGATTAAGCTTAGTTTGTACAAGAGCGTGAGGTTGACGTTGGTTGCCAGTGCCTTGTACAGTGCAACTTGGAGTATTCTTCTTACCACCGACAAGTGGCTCATACACGTCTTTAACTGGAGGTTCGAGTGGGTGATGGATGGAGGATGGCTATTTCTATATCTGGCCCTTTTGGTGGTTGTGGGGTGGATGTTCTGGCCTAACGAAAGGAGCAGCCAGTTCGCTTTTCACTTTCAGGTCAGCCTAGGCGCTGTCGAAAGAGAGGGGGCCAGCAACGTGGAAGAGGGCCAGGGAGGTGGCTCAGTCGAAATGGATGTAAGACCACCGAGTCTGGCGACGAGCGTTAGTGGGGGGACAGGGTTGGACAGTTACTTGGCCCCCCCCCCCGGTGGTAAAGGCTCCCGGAACACCACGCCGGTGAAAAAACGATCCAACTCAAAAGAACAGTATTTTAACGACGGACGTAATGGCCAAACGAAGTTGTAAACAAAGTTGCAAACAAAGGGTAGCAGATGTGATTACGATAATTTCGATAGAAAAATTATCGGGTTTCTTTTTGCCTTGGCATTCTAGAATCATTTTTTGGTGCGCATCTGCATCTTCTTGTACTTTGCATTCAGAGCAACAGGGTCGCAGTTTGTCTTCTTTGGAGTGCTTTTTTTATTCGCAGCGCGGTTCTTCATCTTCTTTAAATTAGTAAGTGGGGTGGCATACGGAGACATGCGTGCACCAGCAACAGGACGAGAACAGTCGTTTTTGCTGTTTTCATCGTTGAAACCATGCAGGTGCTTTGGCAACGTTGGGGTTGGTGGGGAAGCAATTGGAGTCGGGGAAGAATTCTTTACCCTTCGCATAGCTCCGCCAAATATTGATCCGAGGGAGGAATCGCGCGATTTCGGCGACGACTTCAACAACAGTTTGTTGGTATTTGTCACGGCCTCAATTGCCGCCTCTTCCAGAGATATAGTCGGCGTCTTTGTTGCCGCTGTTTTGGGGGTTTCTAGTGGTTTAAGATTTGTATCGAAGAAAAGGCTAGCACTGCTAGTAGTTATAGTCGTGGTGGAAGGTGGAGGTGTGTGTGTGGCACATTTCTTCTTCATCCGCCGTTTTTGACCTCTGCTGGCAGCGGTATTCTCCCCCTCCAAGTTCAAACTTGCATCCATTAACAAAATAGACTCATCTGCTATTGCGCTCGTGGTTGGATCGAAGAGGAGCGTAGCACAATTCATTAGCAGCAGATCATATGTGCAATCGCCGCCGTTTTTATCCTCTCTTTGTGGAGGAGAAGGGGGGCGATATCGAGGGCTCAATGCTGTTATTGAGGTAGGTGAAGGGAGCTCAACATCTTCATCAAGCTTTAGGTGAAGTTTAGGCACGCGGCGGGCGGGGGGTAATGGGTTGGAGAGGGGAGAGAAAGTTGTGGATTCCTCATCATTCAAATAAGAGATGAGGGGACTCAAGTCGTCAGGACTCATTTTAAAAGGCCTGAGGAGGGGTATTAGGGGAGACAGAGAACAATGTTCGATCGAAGTACTTATAGAATTCTCAGAAGGAAAGGTTTTGGGTCTGGGAGTTGAAAATTTGGAAAAAGAGAAAAAAGAAAACCTTCGATCCGCTCTTTCAGAACTCGGCCAATAATGCTCCCGAAAAAACGCGTTTTTAAACTAAATTAATGCTCTCGAGGGCCGGAAAACTTCTATCGCTCCATATCCTGACTATCTCATTTTGTATTTCAAATTCTATGACTCCTCTTGCGAACAACACAGGGTGTCGCAGGGGGGTGAGAGAAGTTCTCCGCAAGCCACCGAAGCACTGGGTTGGCGATGGGTTCAATGTCTATCCTGTCTTTGCGGACAAAGCCTTCACCCAAGGTAAGGGAGCGATTTCCACGAGCGATTTTCACTTGGCAAAAAAGACCAAAAAAAGCAAGACTAGATGACACGGGACTAGACTGAAGACTAGACTAGACTAGACTAGATGACACGTGTGAGTCACTAATGCCGTTTTTGCCCTTCGCTTTTCTGTATGCGAAACGCTCGTTAAAAATTCACTTCGAAATTATACGCAAAATTTTCCAGATCTGTCGCCTTTCTTGATGTTTGACTATGGGGCACCAAAGAATTTCCCCCCTAACAGTGGGAAGCCGAAGGGAGTCGGGCAGCACCCTCATCGCGGATTTGAAACGGTTACGATTGCGTTCCAAGGAGAGGTAGAGCATGGGGACCACCTTGGAAACAAAGATGTGATTGGTCCTGGTGATGTTCAGTGGATGACTGCAGCTCGTGGGATTGTCCATCAAGAGTTTCACTCGAAAGAGTTCAGCAAGCGAGGAGGAATTTTGGAAATGTGCCAGTTATGGGTCAACTTGCCAAAGAAGCATAAAATGGATTTGCCCAAGTACCAGCCAATTCTCTCTAGTGAAATCAAATCATCTCCACTCTACGCTGCGAGTAATGGAGGTGAAGAGTGCATTGCCTGTGAAGAATCTGATGGAAGCGTCAGAGTCATAGCAGGGAACTTCAGAGGTGTGCAGGGGCCCGCCAGTACCCACACACAGATTGACATGTGGGATGTCAGGCTTGACAATCTGGAAGGAAAAGAATTTGAATTTGACACAGTTAAGGGCAACAACGTAATTATTTTTGTTAGAAAGGGAGAAGTTGATGTGCAGGGAAAAAAGCTTGGAACCGCTGACGTCGCCCTGTTAGACCGCGACGGAGATAAAACCAAGTTGTTTATGAAATCTGCCATGGGTGTTGCAAGTCAGGTGTTGTTGCTCGCAGGAGAACCAATTGAAGAACCCATCAGCGCGCAAGGGCCCTTTGTCATGAACACAAGAGAAGAGATAATGGAGGCAAACATGGATTATCGCCTTGGGAGAAATGGTTTTTAAAAAGACCGTAAATATTACGGCAGGCACGCTTTTGTTTTGGTAAGCTTCTCTTGTGTACTTGCTAGTCAATCCAAACTTTCTCCTTTCTTGAAATATGTTACCGGGCCGTCGTCATGTCACTTAGGCATGGGCGAGATTGTTGCAAAACATAAGAGTCCAAGCAGTGTCCTTGTCCTCAGTCAAATCGAAAATCTTGCCCTTTTCTCCGCTATTCTTTTCTTCCACAACCTGATCGTCTAACCAGCCCTTCACTCTCTCCTCGTTGTTGTCGGTGAATTTCAACAGCTGCTCACCGAAAGGATCAGTCGCGAGGTCCAAACCCATCCATGTCATCCTCTCCTTTAAGCCCTGATATCAAGAGCAATAATTTCGGCAACGTTGTTAGCACTGTTGTTGTTGAGTTCAATTAAGCGCAAACTACCGCACCAAATTCTCGGCGACACTTACCTCCAAAGGTCCTGCACTAGCGTGAACTCCGTTATCTCCCACATCAGGCGCAGCAGGCAATTCCAAATCTTCCCACTGAGCGAGCATCTCCCCCCGGATGGAGGTTGCCTCGGCAACAGTAGGATCAGTAGCACCGATGATAGAACCCCTGAATTTACTCCATGGCGTATTTTCTGGATTGAAGCCAACGCAGTAGTAGTGAATTCCGACGCCCTTCACATATTTGTCTCTCATGGCGGCATAGAAGCCATTAATGCAGTAGAGCGGTTCATCTTCATTGACGCTTACGTTACTTACGTACATTCCAGGGCCAAGTTTAACTCGCTTCTCGGCTTGCTGCCATACCTTATCTAGACCTTGCCCATCCAATGGAATCAATTCTTCTCCTTCCATCGTCCCGAGCTTCTCGCAGGCGCCCTTCGCATTCTGAATCAATCCCATCTCATTCAGCTGGAAGAAAAGGGCGAATTTAGCCATTAATTAGTTTAGCGGTTTTAGTGGATGCAGTGAATTTTAAATCGAGCGGTAGCAAACTTAGACTAGTTCACGAAACAATAAGGCTCACCTCATCCCAATTCGCGCCAAAAGTCTTGGAGAACTCATCCTTCTTGTCGTCTGAAATTGGAATGTCAGAGGGGGCTGTTTCCATCGCTCCCCTGGCAATCCCAGCATAATGCTGATCAATCATCTTATCAGCATCAATCTTCTCCGCTGAAATATCACCCTCAGCAAGAATCTCCAAGCCAGCGGAAGTGAGTCGACCCGAAACGAATTCTCTGACTTTCTCAGAGTTGGCATGAGGCTTGACAAAAACCAGAGCCACGTTTGTCTTGTCTGCAAAAAAAGGGGGTTAGAAGTTAAACGGAGCGACTTGGTTGAAAACACCATAATATAAAGGACTTCACATGTTGAGCGGATTTTCTAACCCCTCAGAAATAATTGGGAAAGGAAGGTAAAGGGAGAGAAGGAGTTGTGAAAGTTGGAGTTGGTACGCACCCAAATCATCAGTATTATAGCCTTCGGGCGTGCTGAGAGCACCGTTTCCCATCTGTTCAGTTGAAAAGAAGTTTTATCGGACAAAAACTGGATAAAGCTGGTGTATTCAGAGAGTTATCTTTTCCACGTGTTTTCCACGTCGAGCGGAATGATTTCATTAATCTAGGCTTGCAGGTTAATAAAACCATCTAAATCACATCGCAATGTACCGTTTCATTACAATTATCGCCGCCCTTGTTGGAATTCTGGTCCTTCAACTTCAACCTCCAGCCCTGCTTGATACACCCTGCATCAACCAAGGCCAAGAAAGCGAAGTCGCATCCAGCAATTTTGATGCCGAAGAATTCGCCGAGAGGGAATTTGACCTCGTCGTATATGGAGCGACCGGTTTTACTGGCAAGCTCGTTGTCGAATATCTATCTGAGAGCTATCCTTCACTTAAACTAGGACTTGGAGGGCGGAACATGAAGAAATTAAAGGAGCAGATCAAGTCGTACAAGCTCAGCAATGCCACTCCCTTTCAAGCCGGCAGTGATGACAAAGCTGCCCTGAAGCGTATCGCCGAGAAAACGAGAGTGGTGATCGCACTTGCTGGACCGTACGTTCTTTATGGTAGCACTTTGGTGGAGGCATGTGCAGAGTCTGGGACTAATTACGTGGATCTCAGTGGAGAGGTGAGCTATTGACGCACTGAAAAAAGATAGTTCTCTGACAACGCCGCTCACCTTTGTGTCAACAGTTTTTCTTCCATCGTGAAATCATCGATAAATTTCAATCCAAAGCGGAAAGGACAGGAGCGAAGCTCGTAATTGCGGGGGGTTATGATAGCGTTCCCTTTGATCTTGGCGCTTCTCTTGTTGTACGCGATCTGAACCCGAACCCGACCTCTCTTATCCGCATCCGGTCTGTTGTCACTGAAGCACATGGTGGTATGTCTGGAGGCACATTCGCAAGCATGAAGAAAGGGGTGAAAGATATGATCACTGGCGTCTGGGGAGGAGAGATGAGGTAAGCAATTGCTTTTGTATCAACAAGTCAAAAGCTGATATTTTTCGTCTGACAAATCACCTGATCACCACCTCTGCCCCTAAACCTCAAGCTTGGCCCATGCTAATGATCCTTACATCACTGTCCCTGAGATCAAGGATTGCATGAAGGTAGACACGGAGGCGACGGGCTGGGGAAGCTTGCCTCGAATTGACTCCGTGCTTGATGTTTTTGCAGTCCCTCACTTCATGGCTTACTGCAATTCGCGTATCGTGAGGCGCACAATGTACTTCAATATAAAGAGCAAAGTCAGCTATATGGAGGGTATGAGTCTAGCTTCGTTCTGGGATGCATTTTGGTGGTCCTTGCCACACTGGTGGCGAGGAGAGATGCCCTTGGCCCCCAAACCAGGAGAGGGGCCAGGATCTACTATCAGGAAAGAGGGCGGTTTTAGAGCTAAAGTCGTTGGGTCTCCCGATGACGCCACAGGCTCAAAAGTTGAGTATGATATAGTTGGGCACGGTGACCCAGGTTATGCCTTTACTTCGAAAACTATCGCGGAAGTGGGTATTTGCTTGGGGCTGGAGAGCTGCCATGAACACTTTGGGAGGGGGGGAGTCTACACCGTAGGCAGCGCACTGAAGCTGAATGAAGTCAGAAATCGGCTTGAGGAGGCTAAGCACGACGGAAAACCATTACTAAAATTTACTAAGAAAGAGTGATCGTTTGTTTCCCTGCCTCAAATTTCAAATCTACTTGCAATTATTTTCTCTTCTAGTCTTCAGAAGGATCTTCACCAGAGAAAAGCCAGCTCACACTGTCTCCTTTGGTCAAACTTCCCATACTCCCTCCGCTATCACTCTCAAACCCTTCTCCATCTTTCTTCTCATCTTCGCTCTCGCTGTAGTCACTCTCATCACTTTCACTTTGAAACTTCATCAACGAATCAGCCCTGGCTACTGACCCTGGGGGTTTCCTGAAAAACTCATCTTCAATGGCATCATCTAAATAGTTTGCCGCGGATAAATGATGTACTGTTCCTTTTAGTGAAAGCTTCCGACTCTTCTGATTTTGGACTTTCTCAACTGGAGACTGTTTGGGCCTTAGCGTTTCGGTCTTTTGTGTGGTTTCAGGCTTTGGTGATATCGTTTCTTGCTTAAGAGTTATGACGTCGGAAGCAACTCCAGTCCGCTCGTTCAGTTTTTTAATAGTTGCGTCATCAATTCCCATTAACTACGGATGGTTTTAAACACGTTAGAGGGTGGCATTTGAGCTTTTCTAACATTGGACTCCTACTAACCTCAAACACGTTAATCTCCCTTTCCTTCTCCTTCTCCCCCTTCTTTAACTTATCTCCTGAAATTCCAACACACACCTCGTCAGCGGAAATCTCCTCGCCGATAAAGGATATCGTCTTCTGTTTGTCCATTTCTTTCTCTCCTCCTCCTCCTCCTCTTCTTTTCCCATCATCAACATCATTGCATAATCTAATCTTCCTCTCCTTGTCAGTGGCAAACCATCTTTGGTCCACCGCCCAGGAGCTAAGATCATCCCAGTCTGTATAAGCGAACCCAATCCTTCTATCGACACAGATGCGAGGCCCACCTCCGTAAGTTTTTGCGAAAAAATCCCACACCTCAGGCTTAACTCTCCTGTATTTCCCCTCCAAGTTTTCCCCGATCCTCACAAAGCCCATATCAACTCCCTGATCATTATCAATGATATACTTTACCACGTTCCAATTTGCAATCTCCCCAGGCGCACCCCTCTCTTCATTTCCACAGACAAAAGAGAGCCAATCCTCTAGCCATTTAGTCCATATTATGCAGAATCTGTCCCCTTCGTTTTGGTCCAGGCCTTCAAGCTTTGTCACAGTGGCAAGCTCAAGCTGTTTGCGCGTAAGGAGTGACTTTGGGGTGGGAGGAGCGGTGGTCGTAGCTGAGGGGGAGGACGCACAAGCACCCATCTACGGCGCCACTAGACAAGTGGAATGTAGCAGAAGACCAAAGTGCAGGTCAGAAGCCAGGTGAAAAGAAAAAAGGGGCTGTGCACAGCACACTTTCGTCTGGAAGAGCAAAAATAAGTTGTGCACGCACAGAACGAGACTTTTCACAGATTATATACAGGAATTAAACATACAATATCTTCGTGAGGTTTTTATTTCTGGAGTAAGTTAGTAAAGTACCTAGTTTTTTTTCAGCTTAGAGCGAGCTTAGAACTTAGAGTCCGAAAGCAGACAGGTTCTTGAAGGTTCTCATAATCTGAATCTATCTCATATCTCATATCTTGCTTTTTCTTCTTCTTTGTTGTTCCCTCTCTCCCCTCTCTAATGAGACCTGCTGATAGACCCCACAAGAGGCCTGCTGTCAAGTACGGTCCGTCGTGGATGGAGATCCCAGTTAGTTCCCATGATAGGCTTCATTGCACTTGGCCTGCGGTACGGTGCGCTTCCTGGATTTCTTGGCTGGGGATGTTGGGGTTCAACATCGTGCCTTGCACTCGGAGCCCAAATATTTTGTATCAACGGCAACCCCTCTCCAGATGAGAATCCCTTGGATGCCTACTGGGCATTAGCAGGCCCAATGTGGCGGCGAGCTAATTGGGGACTGATGTTTATTTTAACAGGAACGTTCGTAGGGGCTGAAGTCCTCAAGATAGGCCGTAGTAAAGCTTTCGTAGGCACGTTTCTTGTCGCACTTCTCGTGGGTCCTTCGCCCGAAAAGAAAAATCCTCCACGCTCGGGACAAGAGTCTCGATGAAGAAGGAATGTCAGAACGGCTACGCTGCCCTTCTCTTCGATGTCTTGTTGAAATTTGGTACCAGAGAACTAATCGAGATAGCGAGAGAAACTAGAAAGAGGACTAAACTGATGATAGCGTAGATTTCATATAATTTTTCTACTGTTGTCTCCCCAAAAACCTCTTTAATGAGACATGCACTTGCTCCATCAATCGTTTCGGCAATAATGATGAAAAATATGAACAACATTTAATCAATCACATTTTGTTTTACTACTGCTCAGAACTACTACATCGCACTGATTCACGTCCTCGTGCTCCATGATCAGTTGTCTACATTCATCACCCCTATCCCACGCGCCCCTTTCAATAGTGACGACCAAGTCGATTTTCCCATTGTCTCTATAGTTAATTAACGCTCCTTCAAACTTCACCCCAAACTCCAGCAGCATTCTACTTATCTCCAACTCAAAAACTGCCGGTGAAGGCAAGAGCATCTCCCCTCTCGATCGAAAATCACAAAATTCAGCTCTAAATACAGGATTGCAGTGGACGTTGATACTGCCTACATCGACATCTAAATCGATGATCGCCTCTTGGATCAGCTCTCCAATTTGATGAGCGCTTGATGAACTCAGAGATTTGCTGAGTAAATCAACCTCGACATCAATCAGCACAAACGGTCCACTGTCTCGAATTTTAATGCCAATGGTATTGGCATCAACATCATGTTGAAACTTTTCAGCGACCAAAGTGACCACCTTTTTACATAGAGGGTCGTCAGTCTCCCTCACTGTATCAAGCAATTCAGAAATCGGGTTAAGAATTATTTCTGCTCCACTCTTGAAAATAAGCGATGACACTAAAAGCCCCCCAAGAGGATCAAAATAGGGATTATCAAAGACAAGCGTGGCACCGATACTAAAAAATGCAAAAACTGACGAAATTGCGTCAGCCCGGTGATGGAATGCGTTTGCCAAAAGGACAGAAGAGTTGGTTTTCAATCCAACATCATGAGTTACTCGATACATTCCCTCTTTTGCGACAACAGAGAAGCCCGCCATCGCCAGTCCAACTCGTGGATCCAGCATTTCTGACAAATGAGCCGCCGATTCAGCCGCTGATTCAACGCCAATTAAATCACCCGACATCAACATTGCCAACGATTCAAAACTGTAAAAACCAACTCCTATTCCAGTTGCCATCAATACACCTCCAACAAAGATTGTCCCCAGACTTTCAAACTTTCCGTGGCCATAGGGGTGATCTGAATCCGGGTCCTCCCTGCTCTTTTTAAAGGTCAGCAGCGCAACGACATCTGTGAGAATGTCGCTGAAGCTGTGCGCTGCATCGCTGATCAAAGCCGGTGAGCCGCAAAGAACCCCTGTAGTGAGCTTTGAGAATCCTAGAAGCGCATTCAGTCCAGCTCCCTGCCGAGTCACGATCTCCACCGCTGACCGGTTATCAGCCCCAGAATCAGAATCAGCTGTAGAAGAGCCCGATGAAAAACCTCGCAATGAAGGCGCAATCCTACGGAGGGTCAGCGCACGATCCCTCACCATCGGCAAGCGTCGGCCGATGACAACATGCATCGTCTATTTCAGGTGAAGTCCCCGAGGTGGACTTCCCAGAGTTACGGGAGGCCACAAACACAAAACAAGGAACTGGAATGCGGCAGATGACGCAAAAAACCGGCAGACAGAGAGATATTTTGATATTTTACAATTCAGGGGCACCTAGCTCACCCTGTTTTCGTTCCCGACCCAGAGAAACGTCGAGTGCAACTTCCACCCCACACCGTGGTCCTCTATACGATAAATTCCAACATGTCTTCCGGGGAAAAGCGTAAACGAAAGGTACACTATATGATGTGGCTCTGTGGAAACGGAGGATAGGTGACCTTGTGCACCTCGTGCTATGTGTCTGTGGAGGCAGTGGATTTTTTTTTGGGCAAATTGGAGTCGCTAACCCCTCCTCTTCTCCTCCTCGTTTCGCTTTTTTGTTTTCGCTTTTTGCGTTTGCTTCCCCTAATCGCACCTATCGCACCTATCGCACCTATGGCATCAATGTCACTTATCACATCTATATCACAGTCGTCGAGCGGGTCTTCTGACCGCCGTCAGATGGCCAAGTCGCATACGGCGAAAATCCTTGCGCAGCAGGAGGAGAAGAACACTAATTTCAGGCGTTTTGTTGGGGACGGAGGCGTGCGCACACAGGATTTTGTCGTTAATTTGGCCTTTAGGAATGAGCTGCCGAGGGTTCCTGTTGGTGCACGGTTCTTGGGGGGAGATGTTATGGGGGGAGGGCTGGGAAAAGAGTTTGTCGAATATAGCAAGCCTCCTGACATTGAGAGGGAGCACGCCTGGCGGCTTCATTCAGAGCTTGATTGTGGGGTGAAAATAGACACTGTCAGCCCTGAGTGTTATGAACTCAACACTGTTGACAAGCTTCAGGACGAGGACCGAGTTTTTGTGGAGTGGAAGGGGGGGATGGGCGACAGTGAGAGGGAGGAGTTGCAAAAGGTCCGCGAGATGCGTAGGCGCGGATTGACAGGTAACAAGTGGAAGGGAAGGAAGAGGAGTGACAGCTATGAGATTGGCCTCAAGGATGGCAAGAGTTTCTCCGAGAGCCGCATCCTCGATCGAAAGGCTCCAGAATACATGAAGCGTACAACTTACTTAGCCAACGATATACACCAGAAAAAGAACGAGTTCAGGTCGCTGACAGAGGTCAACATGGAGAAGGTCAAGGAGCTCGATGAGAGAATCAAGACGCATGCCGAAGCAAGTGGCCAGGGGGCCATCGACAAGTCATTTGCATTCGCCAATAGGCCCAACAGAGCCCGAATGAAGCACGCCACCAAGAAGAATCTTACCGTTGAATGGATCATGCCGCTCCTTCCTGATATTGATACCTGGTCTCACTCACTGAGTCACACGGACATCTCAACTAGTGAAAAGAACAACAAGAAGCAGATCAAATTCGCGTCGCGCAGCATTGTTGCCGACGTGGCTGTTAAGGAGTCCAAGGACAGCGGTGTGAAAACACAGCGAATGACCTGCAACCTCATCGCCCCTGCTGCTCCCAATGCGCCCACCAAGCTGGCGAGGGAAGAGTACCAAGTCACTCAGGCCTATGATTTGGAGGTCATACCTCTTCGAAAGGAGGGCGAGCCGGAGGTTCACTTCCTCCTCCGCGTCAGCCAAGAAGATGGCGCGGTTTACTACCACCCTCTCAACAGCAAGGTGAACATGTCAATGCCTCGGCCGGGCCCCAGGATTGAGCGCACAGTGCTGCGTAGGGAAATGACCCAAGAAGAGAAAGAAGACGACGACAATGCGCGCTGCGATGTGGACATGGGCTTGGCTATCAAGTTAGGGAGAGTGGAGGAAGAGGATGTGGAAGAGTCTGGGGATGTAGGTGCGGCTAATATCGGGGCTAATATCGCCGCAGGTGGCCAAGACGACCAAGATATGCAATGAAGGAAGGATTAAATTTGACTTTAAATTTGTATATTTGCCAAAACTGCAGCTACAGCTTCATACCTAAAGCAGCTACACTTTTTCCATACCTATTCTCCACCCATCACCGTCAAATGTACTTCTCATCAACTGCACTTCTCATCAACTGTACTTCTCCTCTCGTTTGGCTATCTCCTCTAATAAAACCTCGTCAACTGTTTCTTCACCAATAGAATTGTTCTTGGGGTTGGTCTCTGTCATCCACGAATCATCAAATTCGAGCTTCTGAGATTGGTCAGACACCATGCCCGGCAGATCTGCCAGTCCGGCCACGAGGACGACCTCTGCCCCTTCCTTGAGCATGGCCTCCTTTATTTTGCTCCCCTCCCCACCGTCTCCGGGTACCAAGACCCCGATGGAACGTATCCCCGCTTCCCTGCCGCTGACAATGTCATCAGGCGTGTCTCCAACGATCGCTGCGGCGTCATACTCAGAGGGGGACACTCCCAGTAGCCTCAGAGCCTCCAAGCAAGGGAACTTGTCCGGCTTGAAAAGCTTCACTTCTTCGCCGTCGTCCCCGACGGTGATGCAGTCTTCCATGCAGACACAGTGCTTCACAAAGGAGGAGAGTTCGAATCTTTTCAGGAAAGCCTCACAATCTTTCCTCGGTCGTCCCGTGACAATCGCTATGTTGCCATTCGTCCGCTGGTAAAGATCTTCCAGGACTGCTCCCAGAAGATGATAGAAGATGATAAAAACAAGAAGAGAAGATGGGCAAGCGGGTAAGACTGAGAACACAGAAGCAAGACAGCACAGAAGCACTCAACCCCTCACCGAGACATCTTTACTCACCCTTCCTCTCTGGTATCAACGTCTCGAGCTCGTAGAGACCCTTAACATCACCAGTTCCTTGGTAAAGCTCCTCAAATTTATCAGTCACTTCTTGCAGTGAGGGGACCTGCACTGCCCCTGACGCCGAGCCGGACTCCCCCAGCTCGCGCTTGATCAGACACAGTGAAAGCACCCAGTCATTGTTGCAACCCCCCTTGACCTTCTCTTGGTGCACAGTTTCGGGAGTAATGGTGCACCCATCACCGACAAAATGTCGGCAAGTCTCAACGATGGAAGTGCGGTACGACCTTCCAACCTCGGCCAAAACACCATCCATGTCAAGCAGAATGACCTTTAACGGGAGCAGCATCCTCACTTTCCTCAAAAGTTCTCTCTTATTGTCTGTGAGAGAGCTTGCAGATTTTTGCCCCGAACCCCCCCGAACCCCGAACACAATCAATCTTCGAATTCCCACAGCTCTTAAATATTCATCAAAGTCAAATTTGCGGCATAATTCGAATCGTTTTTCATTAGAGGCCAAAAACCAAAACAAAAAACCCATTAGTTTGGAGAACACTTCGAGCTCCCTCCTTATCTTTTGAATCATTCGGCAAGAGCATGCTCCGTAACTTCACAAGCAGCGCTCTGCGCAGCCACCCTTTACAGCGAATGCCCCGGGGACTCCAACGACACCCCTTGTCTCTGGTAGCGCAGACGGCTGACTTCCGCATGTTGGGAACTTCCGCCAAGCAGCGCAAGGCCAAAAAAGCAAAGAATGTTGTCTCCAAGGCTGCCCCGACCACGTCGACGCAAACGATCACCGCGCCGACCAGCAGCGCTCCCCAAGCTCCTAGCCCATCGACGATGGCGATGCACAAGCTGCCCCAGCCCGACTCCAACCCAGACTATGGTCGTATTGTTGCAGTGACGAGTGGAAAGGTGAGTGGGAGTGATGCTTGCGATTAATTTGTGCCCCCCCCTTGTCAATTCGCGCGCTGCTGCTGCTGCTGCTGCTGCTGCTGCTGCGCGATGTTTTCTCCTGTAAAAAAACTCTTTACCCCCGAAACCGACTTCCTAACGAACGAACGGCCACAGGGAGGAGTGGGCAAGACTACATCTGCCGCTTCATTTGCCATGGGAATTGCCAGTTTAGGCAATAAAGTTTGTGTAATTGATTTCGATATTGGACTTCGCAACCTGGACATTCACCTGGGCGCAGAGCGACGCGTCGTCTTCGACTTTATCAACGTTCTGAATGACGAGTGCACTCTTCAGCAGGCTCTCATCAAGGACAAGAGAGTGGAGAACTTGAGCCTCCTTGCCGCTTCCCAAACCAAGGACAAAGACAGCCTAACGGTCGAGGGCGTGGAGAAGATTCTAAAGGAGCTGGTAGAGAAGTTCGATTATGTGATTCTCGACTCGCCTGCTGGTATCGAGAGCGGTGCCAAGCATGCCATGTACTTTGCAGATGACGCTGTTATTGTTACCAACCCAGAGCTTTCCTCCTGTCGTGATGCAGACAAGATGATCGGTTTCATTTCCTCCCGCTCCCGACGAAGCGAGCTCGGCGCCACGCCAGTTACGCAGTCTCTCCTCATCACTCGATACGATCCAGAGCGGGCTGAGCTTGGCGAGTCCCTCAGCATTAATGATATCCAAGAGGTGAGGAAGAGCGCCAATACAAAATTTCAACATTTACACCACAAAAAAAGCAAAAACGATGAAAAACTCACACGAAGTACGTGACGATTTTTAAATAACACGACGCAGCTCCTCGGCCTCGACCTTGTGGGAGTGATCCCGGAAAGCAAGTCGATCCTGACGTGCACCAACAACGGAACGCCGGTGATTACCTTGGCTGACAGCGGAGAAGCTGCGGCTGGTGCTTACAGTGACATGGTGGATCGATTTTTGGGAGAGGAAAAGGAGATGAGGTTCATCACCCCCGAGCCCGCCTCATTCTTCAAGAGAATCTTTGGTTAATGCGGACGGTGGTGTAAATGTAATAAGAGCACAATGTTGTTTTGCGAAGACTTGTGTGCAGAACTTTTCGGCCACCATTCATTCGACGTGATTCTCATTGAACATTCGTTGTGTTCAATTTGTTGCTCTCTTTGATGATAACTTTTCAATTTAGTCCGTGTCTGTGTGTGCCAAAACAACTCTTTCCGTTTCACAAGCTACTATTTAAGCCTTTCCAACAAAATCTTTGCGCCCTTCTCGCCACCCTTTGCCCGATTTGCGATCGCTTTCATGTCCTTCTTTAGTTCCTTGACCACCTTGTCGTTACCGCACATTTCTGCCAGAACAAAGGCCCCTCGATTGCTACTTCCTATCTCCTTCAGCATTTTCCCCTCAAACAACACCCTGACACTTTCCACCGTCTTTTCACTGCTCTTGAGCACTTTCTGAAGCACCCTGTGGCTAACATCGCCTTCGAACAGACTTTTGTCGCAGGCGCAGGCATTAGCAATGATTTCCGGCAGGTCTTCCTCAACTCCCGCAGACCTTCTGCCCTCGCCCGCGACGCCTCTAAGAAACCTCCCAGCACTCCCTCCCGCAACTAAAACCTCCCCAACGTGAGAATTTAGCATCTGCTTGATGTCGGGGGAAAGATACTGCAGCAATTCTGATTTCTTGGTCGTGGGCGATTTCTTGGATGTCGGGGCGTCACAAATCTTGGGCGTCTGCAGGAGATCAATCTCCCAGGGGTCAAAATCTTTCTTGTTGACCCCGGTTAAGTCATCAGAAGTCTCCTCTCGGTCATCGTCGAAAATCATCCACAAAAGAAGCTTGCATGCGTTGGGGTTAAGGACGATTTCAAGGAGGGGATGTTTCTGTTCATCATCACCAGAGGCTTCATTTGAGGCGGTCGATTTTAAGAGCTCGCCGAGTACAGATTTTTGAATCGCAATAGTATCGTCGGTACACATTACTAAGCGCATAATGCTAAAGTAGGCGAAGTCGTGCAGCATACCGCTCCGCGAGAAGCCCTTGAAACTTTTGATAAGTTTTTTCCGAGTTTTGGCGTTGCTGTACGCCGCAACGTTGGCGATGGTGATAGCTCCGGATCTACTACTGACGATGAGACCGGCAGAATCAGCGATGCTGTCTCCAAAGGCCAATAAAGTCTCCCCGTCTCGCTTGGAAATTTTCTCGTCAAAGTTGCCCTCACCCCTGGCGCCAGTAGATAGCTCAGTGGTGAACTCACCCATAAGATTCTGTACATACGTAAAGTGCGAAAGTCCCTTTTGCACCATCTTACTAATAACATCATTCATGGACAATAGTAGTGACTGCCGACTTTTGGGGTGCTTCTCCACAATGCTCTTGAGGGTGACTGCCTCCCCGCTGTCAGTGACACTCACCCCGCCAAGTAGGACCTGGTACTCTCGTCCGTAAAGTTCGACCCGCAAGGATTCTCGGAACTGCTTAGGGAGCTCTTGAAACATATACTCAATCACTCGGGCACCCACCGCATCGGTGGCGATTTTGGTAACGTTGGATTTTATTGTGCTGACGAGGGTTCTAATGTCCGCATTCTTCTTCTCCTTGCTGATCTGGTGGGGGAGCGTGCCGACAGAAGCACCGCAGCACTTCTTCAAGAGCTTAAGGACTATGAAGTGAGCGTACTGACTCGTCGAAAGCTCCTTGACGAATGGTTTGAGGGCCTCCAAGATCACTGTGCGTTGTTCTACATTTCCATTCTGAACAAGGCATTGGATGACGCGACTAGTGTCGTGCTTCCGCGCTAGGGAGCACAACTCGCCCTTAACCAGTTCGAACAAATCATCCGTCATCTGTTTCGTTTCATCCTTGTCGGTCGAGGCCCTCAACACGTTCCACTTTTGCTTTGCAGTGGTGATGAGCTGAGATTCGTTCTTCTCTGGCTTCAGAGGAGCTGCCTGCTTGCCACTCGTTTTACCGCCGTGTTTACCGCCCGCACTGCCGAAAGTTTTGGCCTTTTTATTGCTATTGCCAGATTTATCGGATTTGTTCTTGCTATCGTTACTGCTAACTGGGCGCTTCATTGTAGGAACCACTGAGGGGTATCACACAGCAATTTCTTTAGGAATAATTCGAATTGGCAAGTAAAATTTCTAGCACACCGATGAAAACAATTGGGGGGAAGGTGGAAAGCCAAATAGATCAATGTAAATGCCTCTTTTCTTTGAGATTCGAAAGGCGGAAATTGATTTTTGGCTGGTTTGGTGGTGGAGTCCGGACCGAGAGCCCGATTTTGCTGGGAGGGGCTCAATTCCCGAACCAATTTCAAGGCCAATTGCACCACTTCTAACCCTCATAAACTCTCTTCCACGACTCTACTGCCCCTTTGACTCATATAAAATCCATCTTGATCCTGATTGCAACCTTTCCTAACCGACTGCAGTGGAGACAAGTCTGAGATGACCCTGAATAGTGGTATGGAGACGTCTGACTCTGACGATGATGAGAATGCCAATCCCAACGACCGTACCCATGTCGCTTCTACCGCCAAGAAGCCAAGGAGGACGCCAGGAGCCAAGAGCACAGTGAAGAAGGCCAGGGTAAACGAGGGGAAAGCGAATGTTGACAGGAGTGTAAATTTGAGTATTCAGGTGAGGGCAATGACATATAACACAAAGCGCCTAAGACAGCGCGCAAGCAGCGGTGCGCGAGCAGCGTGCATGCGACAACCTACCACCACCAGCAGCAGCACGTAAAGCCCACTAACTAACTCAACTCAACTCAACTCAACTCAACTACCAGAGAGGAAATGATGGGTTCATGACGCAGAACAAGCCACACGAGTGGAAGGGGAAAGGAGGCATGCTCAAACCTGTCGACGATAGACAGGG
>Ga0115554_1000555_pt1 | contig 25768 bp, 6 predicted proteins | sample COGITO_mtgs_1104_3_FD_87283 | JGI IMG/M metagenome (GOLD analysis project Ga0115554, IMG submission 87283) | Pelagic marine microbial communities from North Sea - COGITO_mtgs_110404 | ecosystem: Environmental > Aquatic > Marine > Epipelagic | place: Germany:Helgoland, sampling site Kabeltonne... | reverse complement strand
GAAACCGCCACTATCACTACTCCCAACACCACTGCGCAACCTTTTGCGACTCGCGAACGAGGACGAACCTAACGCGAGACCACCGATCGGTTTCCCGGCTGCTTGTAACAAATCCGAAATCGCCGAAGCGACGTCTGCATCCTCACTCGTCACACTCAACGCCGTAGCTATCCTCCTCACCGCCGCTGCACCGTGTTTCTCCGCTGCAGCTATTTCTAAATCTTGAGAGAACCGTTTCGCGACGTCTTGTATGACTGAGTTGAACGAAGATTTGGAGGAAGAAAATTCATCGCCGTTGATGATATCCGAAAGCAAAATCTGCGCAAACATGTACGCTCCGACCGTTCTCGTGCACATATCCGTGATCGCGATCGTGTCTTTTCTAATCTTTTCCTCTAACTCGCCCGGCGCGGTATTATTATTAACACTACTCTTCGACGAAGCCGCCGCCAACACGTTCTCGCACAAGCTCGTAAAATGGTCCGCCATCAACTCGTGAAAGACCCCAAAATACGCGCTCGCCGCCGACCCTAACGCTCGCACTTCTCTTCTCAACCCCGCTCTCCACGCGTGTTGAATCGCTAAATCGATCAACAAACAATTCTGGTGCCTATCTGCCAATTTAAACAGCAACGCTCTCCCTCTTTCCGATCGAAAAATCTTCTCCAACCAAGCCGGCGGTTTCCCTTTAAACTTATCAAACACCGCGTCCGCTTTCGACGCGTCAAAAGTGCGTTCGATCAACCGCTCTAACAAACCAATCTCATCCATGGTTCCGTCTGCTAAACCTACTTCGTTATTGAACATCATCGCGTGGTGGTGGTGGTGGTGGTGCGCCGCCGCGGTCGTCCCGGCGCCGACTACTTTTAAATCCGCCGCGGTCTTCGTCCCGTCTCGCATCACCGCACCTTTCTCACCATCCGCGCTCAATAGTAACGAGGGATTATTATTCACTCCTCCCGTCGGCGTCTGTTCGTTCGTTCCTTTCGCTCCCCGGACGCCTCCCCCGTCCTGCCCTTCGTTTCGCTTCTCATTCAGTCCCATTTTCCCTTCGTTCTCCTCCTCCTTCTCGCCGCCTGCGTTGCCAAACTTTGCAAAACTAACTTTCGGTCCCGGGCTCGTCGTCGCGCTCACTCTCGGTGGTCTCGTAATTTTCAGCCAATCGCACACTAAACTCGTCATTTGCGCGTACCCTCGGTAATTGCCTCCGAGCAATTCCACCGCCCTGTTCGGTTCCCCGCCGGACAACGTTGGGTGCACGTACTCTCTCAAGGTTTCAATAACCGACGCGTCCATGACGAAATCTTTCTGCGAAAGAATCTGCTCCAGATAAAGTCGTCGCTTCTCTTTGTTGATGTTCTCATCGTTATCCTCTTCTTTCTCGTTGTCTCCTTCTTCGAAAGTCATGTTTAATGTCTTTTCCAGGGGGGCAACGGCGATGTGAAACTCTGAGGAGTTTTGGATGCAAACGCCACTTCTCTCACACTGAATGGGCGCGAGACGGCGAAAGTTGAACCGCGAACTTCTCGGGATCGACAGAGCAGACGAACGGGACGACGAGGAGTCGTTTTTGGGAAGTCAAGGTTCGCGTTTGCTTCGTTTTCTTCTTCTTATGAGTAGTAGTAGTCTTTCTTTGCATGCATCATCCCATTCTGTAACCGCTTTTGTTTACTCACACAAATGGATTCTCTTTTCTCTCTCTGTTCGAACGGGAACTTCAAAATCAAAAACAGACGACCACAAACGACGGAAACGACAGCGAGAAAAGTACATCGAAACTCGAAAAGCGACGAGCGAAGCTTTCGTGGCGATTTGCGCAGTCGCGGCGGTGATTTTTGGACTCGTTTTGTGGGCGCACACACACCATCTGTAGGAAAAAATGGCTGCTGCGCAGCGAAGAAGCGCGGCGGCGAAGCGCATCGAAGAGCTCGCTTCGGAACCGACGACGGCGAAGGCTTTAGCGAAACTGATTTATTACAGCGCGGCGATGATTGTGACGCCGTTGGTGACGTATAACCTGTCCATGACGAGGTTTGTTCCGTATTTGTACGAGAAGTACGGCACGGAGTTTCTCGAGAACCCGACGACGTGTAGCGGGTTGTTCGCTATATTGAGCGTGCAAGTTGTGTTGGTGATGTACGTGATTTCCGCGTTGAAAGAAGATGGTTCGTCACCGGCGATGAAAAGAGAGTAGTATAGATTCTGTTGTGCGTTTAAAAAGTACAATATTTTGTGTGATATTCATATTTATAACAAAGAGCGCTTCCAAATCACCAGATTTATATGGTTCTTCGCGCTTCGCGCCTTCTCAAAAATGTATCAATGAAAAACTATTCAGTTGTGTCCGTAGTCAACTCTTGCGCTCGGTTTCTCGTCGCCATGACGTCTGAGAAGCACGAGTTCCAAATGAGCGTGGTTTGTAACCACGCCACTGGGAGCAAACTCAAGAAGAACAAAAAGCCGAAAATGCACCCGCCCAAAAACTTGTCCATTTCTTTGTACCAGAAATCGCCGTAGTCTCTGCACACTTGCAACGAGTTACGATACCCGTACGCCACGCGAGGTTTCCATCCAGACTGTTGAATAGGGTTACCCTCCGCGTCGAGGCCCGTTTTCAACAAAAAGTCTAGCGAGTTCTCAATTTGGTAGTTACCGATCAAAATGAAGGACTCGATGATGACCGAGTTGACGCAAATCGCTGCGACCGTGGCGTAAAAGAGTTGGCGGAATACCCACAAGTTTGGCACGTGTTCGTATAACAGTGCGCCGTACAAACCGATCCACAAGATGACAAACGCGAATCGAACGCCGCCGCGAATGACTGATATTTTCCAAAGTTCGTCCGGTTGCATCTTACGATGTTCTCGGTCCATCAATCGCGTGGAGAACAAGAATTTTTGGAGCATCATCAAGACGCCCATGATAGCAGACGCCATGGCGATGGTGATGCAGTTCAAGGAAAACTGTTCATCTTGCGTGAAGCCTTCAATGAGCTCGGTACCGTGGTAGGCACCAATGAGAACAAAGATCAAGACAAAACGGCCGAGTGCAGAGAAGCACACGACGCCGAACTTGTACCAAACAGAAAGCATTTCGCGGTAGTTCTCCAACATGCCCGCGTGCCATTTGTTCCACGAACCACTCGACACTTTTGGTTGATCAAACGTACCGTCTAACCATTTTCTCCAATCTAACCACGAACGTTGCATCCAATAGAGATTCAAACTTTGCGGAGAGAACCACCACGGGGCAATGATGAGACAAATAGCAAACGGCCACACCGACCAGGCGTACAAAATTGAACTCTTCACCGACGTGTTCGCGTGGAACAAGAGGAGATAAAAGAGAACCTCGAAACCGAGGTACAAGTGCGATTTGGCGTACAAACCGTACAAGACAACCATGGAGGCGTTCGATAAAACGTAACCCCGTTCGGTACCGATATACATAGCCTGACCAAAGATCAACGATCTCATGTAGTTGTACCCTTTCGTAGCCATGGTGAAAACGTTGAACGCCCACGATCCGGCGAGCTGCGTTTCTAGAGTGTACTCCACACCGGCGCGGAAGCCTCGATCCATGATCATTTTCATCAGTAACGGAAGAAGCGTGAGCAAACCAATCTGTAACGCGTAGATTGAGTTGTAATAACCGCCCTCTTCCTTTGAAAGAGATAAGGTAGTTTGCGTCTCTGTCATTTTAAAGTAACGATAGACACGGTACAATTCCAAATCCGCAATGGCTAAACTCGCGTGCGTCAAGGCAAAGAAGTAAACCGCCCACGCAGTTTGCATGACTGAGACGTAGAAACCAGGTCCGGAGAAGTACAATGAAAAAATTCTGAAGAAATCTAGCCCGCGATGAAGTCTGAACAAATCTCTCGACATGGAAATTGTACCGGCGGAACCGGAAATCTTTTGTTCGAAACCGTTAACAGAGGTAAAACCCATATCTCGTCCTTTGCCGCACTCGATGAATTCCTCAAACAATACCTTACCGCCTCGGGCGATGGCATTAACACCGCCGAAGAAATCCTCGGCGACGTGAATCATCTTTGAAGCTTTCGAGACGCCTCCGTTGGTGCACGCGAATGCTTTGTCCCAAACGTCAGGGTGACCGTAGTGAAAGCGTACCATCAACGGCCACGTCATGAACCGCTGAAAGGTTTGGAAAATGAACTCAGAAATTGCGGCGAATTGCGCCACGGCACCATGCGTTTCTGAGAAGATTACCTCAGGAAACCCGACCAAGACGACGTCGTCGCGAAAAACATCCATCAAGTTACGAATCTTGAAAGATTCACCCATGTAGTTATCTTGGTTCATATCCAAAGTTTGCAAGTAGGAACCTCGCGTGAAGATAATCGCATGGTTCTGGTTCTCCGGTTTACCTTCTCCGATAATCGGGTCACCGGGCAGTCTGACTTTATACGTGAGTTGCAAGTTACCCTGGTTTTCTTCGTCTATACCCACTAAGCACGAAGCAAAGCCGTTGAAGTTTTTCTCATCTTCTTGAGCGTTTTGGCGCGGCATGTCTACGAAGCACACCTTCAAGTCGCGATGGGATTTGATCAATCGTTCAATCTCCGTCGCTTTCGCCCGATCCATCGTTCCGGGTGCAGCCTGACGCATGCGCCCGAACACCTGACACGTAACGACGTATTCGAACTTATGTGAAACTAACCGTTCGATGGATTCTTCTGGTATCCCTTCTGCGCGCGCTTGCAAACGCAAAGCATCCCCGTACAAGCACACACCTCGAATGCACCTTCCCAACGTCTGCGAACGATCAGATGCCCACCTTTGTGCCTCGTCCCAGTGCTCGTCAAGAATAGTCTCGTCGTCTTTGTGCAAAGCTTTCACGCGTTCTTTAAAGTTTTCGTAATCGTCCGGAAACGTTGCGACGATGAGCGAAAAGAGCGTCTTTTCATCCTCCAAGTGCGCAGTGAGTTCATGGCGTTGAAACGCAACATCCTCCGCATAATAAGGCGTGAACGCCGAGAAGCCACGCATCGTTCGAATATCAGATGGTGTTCTTAAAGCTGTGAAACGTAAAGAGTTTGCAAAAAACATAAGTTGTCTTTGCCCTTCAGCCGATCTTGGCTGACCACCTGGGTTACTGGAATTCATCGAACGCAAGAGAGCGTCGATGATATCGTGCATCTCCGGCGACGCTGCCGAAGCTGCAACAACCTGTACGTGGTTCTTGTCTCTCAACAAATCGGATTGGATCATATCGAGTAACTTTGAATACAATTGCGAAACTTTGTATTTGTATTGATTGGCGTGAGCCGACCATTTCCCAGAGTCGCGCTCCATGGCAAATGCGCAAATCTTCCTGACCGCGAGCAAGACATCATGTAAAGCCTCCGCGACACGCTCACCTCGCGTGTCTGAATTCTCTGGAAGCGTGATGTTTTTATACCTTTTCGCTTCCTTTCGCTTTGTCTTTCGAGCCTTTTTGCTTGAACCTGCGAGCTCAGCTTCGCGCTCTTCGTCATTTTGTTTCATCTCTTCATACGCCGCTTTTTCAGCTTCGGTGAGTTCGATGTTCTCTTCAATCACAAAGCATGCAAACCTGCCGCCTTTTTCGCGCATCTTCTTCCTCGTTTTCTTGCTAAAGAATCCGGTGCATCCATACTTTAACTCAAGGTTCATCGCTTCGAGCATTTGCTCTTGTCTGGCGAGTTCTTTTTCACGAAGTTCGCGTTTTTGGCGGTTGTACCTTTTCCTCGCCAATGCCTTTTTGATGCGCTCAGCTTCTTCCAATTCGCCAGCCGCTGTGAGCCTTTCAATCTTGTCCTCATCGTCGTCATCGTTATCTGATTCCGAGTCAAAGTCACTATCAGGCGTTTCACCTTCGGCTTCGACATCAACACCGCACGCTTTTAACTCCTGGAGCAAACGAATGATAGCGTCTCGTAAAACCATGTAGCTCTCGATATCTCCAGTTTTGCGGTGGTGCATTTGCTCGTTTTCTACTTGCGCGATTTCTACGATGATCTTCATGAAGTCCTCCAAGTCTCTTGGAGCGACTAAACGCAAGGCATCGGTAAACAAGACCGCAAGCAAATCTTTCGTTTGTACCATAGTGCGATAAAATGCAGGATATGCCTTCATAGTGCCAGTTTGGAAAGACACGGTTGAAAAGACAGTAGAGGTCATCATCGCCGGCAGGATAACATACTCCGGGGCATGGAAAATCTGCGACATGTCACGGCCAGACAAAAAAGTAAAGCACAAGTCGTGATATTCAGCGTCACTGAGAAGGTCACGATCGCGCAAATTCTTCGCAATTGCATTCCACGCTCTTCCAAAGTGTTGCCACTTTATGTCAAGCGCATCGGCGCAGAAGTCCGCCGGGTTGGTTTCGTATGCATTTGGGTCCGTTTCGTCGATTTTCTCCGTGATTGTAAGCAAAGAATCTCTGCCAGCTCTTGAATCATCGTCCATCTCATCGATGTGCGCACTGTAACCACCACCAGATTTACCTGTTCGCTTATCGCTCAAACCTTTCGCCATACCTAGCATTTTATTGCTCGGGTTCTCCATGTCGTCTTCTGAATCCGACTCTGCCATCTTCTGGCTCCCTTCGCCAGAACGCACGACAAACTCTGGCTTCGGCCATTTTCTGTTCAAGCACTTGTCGCAGAAGAGATACGGGATAGTCGAGAAGCTTCGCAAGAAGAAGCTCCAGTTTTGCGCGTGCGAAATTTTACCCCACCACTGAAGCGCAATTGTAAAGGCAGTCGCGTACACGGTGTACCAAACAAAGGTATCACAAAAGTACGTTACCAACGCCGGTAAAACGCGCATTACTGTCATGAGGTACATCAAAACGGTACTCGCGTGCACATCGTAGTAACTCGACGGGATTTCACCTTCAATTTCTTCACCAATGTAGCCCAATGAGGCGAGAGGCGTGATGTTATCGCCCCCACCCAAGATGGCGGCAAGCTTGCCGATATTTCCCGAGAGATCAAAACTTCCCGAATCGGCACCAGATAATAAAGTACGACGACGCATAGTTTTATCTTCCTCGTAGTCGTCGTCGTAATCGAGCGGGTCTAACTGCTCAGCCAACAATTCTTCCTCTTTAGTGATATCTTGCAAGAAGTACTTTTCTCTCGCCTCAAAGTGCAAAGCATTTTTCAACGCGTCGCCGTCCAAGTTGATACACGAGGTGTACGTATCAGACTCCTTGTTCCAGCACAAATCTGGATGTTGCAATGCATTCACAGACTCGCGCAAGGGAGGAATAAGAAGATAGTGACCAAATGCCAACTTTGTGGCCAACACGAATATCCAGAAAATGGAGTAAATGCAGCGTTCGCGGAACGGTGTTGCGAACTGCGCACTGCCGCCCATGTAGGGCTCTCTCTTGATCACCGACGTCATGACGCCACACATGGCTAAGGCGTAAACAGCAGCCAGAGCTTGGAAGTATGGTGTTTTACTATCCGGGTGGAAAGACTTTTCCAACCCATAAAATAAAGGAATCATGATAAACGCGAGCGATCGCGTGATGATAACGAACCAATCTTCGAAGGATTCCTGTTTCAAGTTGCGAAAGGAGAGGGTGGCAAACTCGCAAATAAGCTTCAAAACTGCGTGCGTAACTGCGGCAGTGCACACATATCCCCAATCGAAACCATCAGCAAATGCGCACACGCACGAAATGTGGAAGCACACCGCATGAAATACGATGACCGTGTTAAAGTTGACGTAAAGACTGAACCATCCAGCAACTTCGCGATGCGTCTTGAAAAATGTCTTCGACAACCCCTCGCCGGCACCAAGCGGATGCTTCGCCTTGTTCATCATGTACGCTCTGAAATGTGCGTACATGCGTTGATCAAGTGGGTTGTCGCGCATTTCCATAGGTACACCAATAAATTCAGGTTGTCGGTTCTGCTTTTCCTCTTCTGGCATTTCAGCTTCGCGTTTCTCGACGTCCTCGTTCGCATGGCCGTCCACTGGAGGCATGACTTCCTTGAACCTATTGTACTCCCAAAAGAACTCGTTGACGTCATCGTACATGACCCGATCAACAATTGGCGCTTTCGCGCGTTCCTTCAACTCGCGGCGCATGAATAAGTACATCGGAGTGACAACGTTGTTGAGATAATCGCACTCCTTGTATGGCATTTCAGACCCCTTTACTGGTTGCGCCAAAATGAGTTCCGCGTTGGTCTCGGGATCTCTTTCTGAACGGTTTTCGAGCGTAACTGCGCATAATGCGCAATGAAAGAGATAACAGAGTACTTCAGACATGTGGCGTAAATTAGCGGATTCACCGTAAAGCAAAAACCAAATCGCCAAATGATGGGCTTTCGCGTTCGTTTCCACCTTCAAGAACTCTTCCCGATTGACGTTGTTGAAGAAGACTTCGTTACTTTTGCGCTGTGCCATGAAGAGCGCAAGAATCGGGGATTTCTTCTCTTCCGAACCACTATTGTCGATTTCGAATGCCTGCACGTCCGCGTTTGTCTGTGCTTGATCAAGCATACCGGTGTAATCCACCCAGTGTTTGAAGTTTAAGAACATGTGGCCGTGTAAGTGGTTGATCGCTTCCGCCCACTGCGCCTCACTCAAACCGTCTTCGGAGATACCAGCTTCGTCGGAATACGTGGCAATGGTGTTTTCAACCCATCGCGACATGTTCTCAAGTGCATTGTGCATGTTCGATTTCACTTCAACTGGTGTTTCCGAGAAGTTCGAATCAGGGCACGTCTTTTGGAATCCAAAAAGAGTAGCTTGCTGTTCGAATAATGGCATCAAGCGTTTCTTGATATCTTCGCATCTCGGATTAATGGCCGACCCAGAACCTGGAACGGTCATATCGCGAGGCACATCTGGCAAGACCGTCGGTGCCGGACGTTTATATTTCATGGACTTCACGTGCAAGCCGATAACTTTTCTGAAGAAGAGTTTAAATCCAGAGAGTTTTTGACGCGCTCTCGAGGACACGTCCGATCGGTTGATGGACGCAATCATCTCTCGTCTGCGCATTTCAACCGTCAACACGGCCGCATACGCGCGGTTGAACAACGCTCTAGCGTGTATGAACGATATTGGAAACAAACCAATAACGAGCAAGACGATGTGCAAAATCGTACCATTGATGATATCGATTTCTCTTGCCATGAAGTCACCATAGGAGCGAAAGGACAACATGAGCCCTCGGAACGCTCTTGGAGGCTGATCCGAGATGAGACCAAAGACTGCTGAAGTGCAGCTGATGAACACGTAGCCAGATATTGCGAAGACAACGGCATTAAGGAAATCCCATTGATTCATTTGCGCCGAAAACAATCTTTGACAGAGGAAGTGATGCAAAACCACGCACACGATTTTGAAAAAGTAGCCGTAAATCAAGACAATGGATTGCTTCGTAACTTCAGATAACGTACCTTTGCCAGCAAATCGCTTCGCGAGAGACACTAATCTATGTGGCCACAAGAACTGCGGCGATAAGGCAAAGTAATACACCGCCGCTAATAATCCAGCGGCAACACCAGAAGTCAAGATAATAATTGGACGCAGCGCAGTGGTAGACGAGGCATCTCCGACGTTCAGCGCTGCAGCCGCGGCCAAAGAAACAATTATAGGTCCAGGAACGAGTCTCAAAGACACGTGCCAAAACTTTACAGACATTGGAAGTTTTCTCCAGTTACGCATCGTATCTGCGCGCCAAGTCCACCACGTTGGTTTATTCCCCAAACCGCGTCTGGCATTGACTTTCTCCTTCGCCGTGCGCTCGTCGTCTCCTCGAGGGATAGAGTCCAACCAGCAGACCCACTCAGCCATACCAAACTTGATCATGCCACTCTTGAACGTTTGCGGATGGAATAACCAGGGTGCCATAGTTAAGTTCCAAATTGCAAACCAGACGTGCCAAGTGCTCGAGAAGAATTCGTGTAAAGGACCGAGCGAAGAGAGCGACATGATAGCCCCCGCCACCCATGCCATTTCTATAGCCGGTTTGATGTGACTTTCGGCGTACTTAGAGTACAAGCTGACGAAACCAGCGCGCATGGTCATGCCACGCTTAGTCTTCATGTAAGCCGCTTCACCGGTATTGATTGAGCTGTCCAATGAAAAACCTCTCATTTTAGCGATGAACATATTGAAAATAAAGCTTCCGGTAATCGTGTGGTGATACAGCTTGGAAAACATATTCACAAAGCCGCCGTCGAGCCAGCCTTCTAACATGACTGGCCAAGCCATAACAAAGGACGCTTGAATAAACCAGTGCGATGGATATATATTGTGCGTACCGACTTCCTCGTGGAAACCAATGTTATCGAACGCATCTCCAGATTTGAAGTACGTTTCGACGTGCACCATAACTATGATAAGTTTGGTCACTACGAACGCAAGAAGTGACGCGAATAATACAAATTCCGTGAACATTATGCCCGCGGAGGATTGAAAAAACGACAGACCTCTTAAGAAATCGAAGGACTTTGATAATCTGTGGAAATCACGCGAAATGAGCTGCATACCGTTACCGGTAGCAATCTTCGCGTGAAACTGGTTCGCGCCGTCAAAGGAAACTTCTCTGGCTTTACCAACCATCTTGAAACCTACGTATCGCACTTTCCCTCCTCTTAATATGACATTCATACCACCAAAGATATCTTCAGATAAGTGCAAAGATTTAGTAGCTTTCGAGACACCACCATTCGATCGGACCCACGCCAAATCCCAAACGTCCGGGTGACCGTAGTGGAACCTCACGCACAGCGGCTTCGCCATGTACCGCTGAACCATTGTACCGAACACTTGCTCAGACAAAGCGGAAAATTGCGCGACTGAACCGTTCTGTTCGGTGATCATTTGCTCGGGGAAACCAACGATGACAGTATCATCATCATCCTCGAAAGTACGGATAAGATTTCGCACTTTCAAACCTTCAGATAATTGCGCGTCTTGATTCATATCGATTGTTTGCATGTAATTCCCTCTGGCGTAAACAATCCCGAGATTCTGGTTCTCTGGCTTACCTTCACCGACGATCGGATTTCCAGGTAAGCGAATTCTATGCGTGAGCTTCATAATGCCGGCAGGATCTTCTTCGTAATCGATTCGAGATCGGCACAGGTAATAATAGCTCCCCGCGTCTTCCATACTCTTCGCCGCCAAATCGGGCTGCTCGTAGTGCGTGAGTACGGTGTGTGGATGTGCCTTGCACATCTCAACAATTTGTTTATCCTTGGCTTCCCAGCCTTTAACGCCGTACATTTGGCAAGATAACACGTGCTCGTACTTCAAGCGAACGAGCGCTTCAATCTCTTCTTCTTTTATGCCTTCCAGTCTCGCCAATATTCTCGACGCATCTGCGTAAGAGGAGAAGCCTTTCACCGTGCGTGAGAGCGTCTGCGTACGGTCTGACGCCCAACGCGAGATTGTCGCAAGAACTGCGACATCCTCTGCCGTTTCCGCGTTCGTCTCGCGTCTCCCTGCGAGTTCATCCAAGAACGCTTCGTAGTTTTGGTGTGGCAAACGTAAATTTGTTCGTTCAAGCACGTTTGCCCATTCGCGCGGAAGCATGGTAGTCAAAAATCGAAACGTGGAGACGTTCTCCCCATCGATTTGCTCCCTCAAATCGTCCGTCGTCAATTCAACTTCTTCGACGTACATGGGAGTGAGCGTGGATAAGGCCGGCGTTTGTAAGACACTTCTGGCTTTCTGCAATTGCGGGTCGGTGAGAGATTCCAAGAAAAATCTTAAAATTTCCCGAGCTTCCGCGCAATCTGGTTCCCCCGTAGGATTCGCAGTGGAGAACGTTCTGTGAAGAACGTCGACAACGCGCCTACCTGGAGCGGTCAACAGAGCAGGCTTCACTCGCGATCGTACGTGCGACGCGTCTTCTAATTTAGTCGAATCCGAGAGCACCTTCAACAACGAATCGCAAACCTGGCCCAACACGACGTTGGTTTCTTTGTGCGCTGCCGATAACTTTTCGTTGTCATCCGCGACGATATCGTTCTTGATCAATTCAATCGACTTTTCAATGTTTTGCTTGAAAACTTTACACGCCTCAACGAGTGAGTTGCCGGAGGCGTCCTCTTCATCGTCGCGTGCTTTGCGAATCAACTTGATACCGTCGTGGACCAGCGTGCGAATATCGATGAGCCATTTCGGCGCGCGCGTCGACTCTCGGCGAACGACGACGCCCATCAGATCCGTCGCTGACTTCAACAACGTGCAAAACTCTGCGCGTTTGCTCGAATCTACGACGCCTAAAATACAAACAAACATGAACGCCGAGACATCAATCATTTGCGACATGACTGATCCCAACAAGGCGTATTTCATACTCGCGTTACGCTCTGCGCCAACTTTCGAAAATACCGGCGCGGTTAACATTGTAGGGAATAACACGTACGTATCAGAATCACCACCGAGGAAACTCTTCACAGTTTTTCCATTCAGTGGTGCAAACAAAAGCGCGCTGCGCTCTTCGTCGCTCAATAAATCACGCTTGCGCAAAGATTTAATCACCGCATTCCAGGCACGCGCAAATTCTCTCCACTGCTCCGAAGCAGCTTCCGCGCATAAATGTGTCGAAGGCGACGATGCCGGCATTGGCTTGAGCTGCTGAGTGGATATAATCTTCTCCCCAAAAGCGGCAATCTTGAGCGGAAGCTCGCGAACAACTTTCGACCATCCGTCTTCCACGCCTTTCCAACGCAAACGATCAAAAGCTGAGGCGATACCCAAGCCGATGAGGTACCAGAAGAAGGTATCCGCGTAGTACAAGAGAGTGCTCGGAAGCCATCTTTGAATGACGACAAGGTACTTGTACGTGTGTCGTCGGAAAATGCGGACGATGTGGATCATAAACTCTGGTAACATATCGCTGTAATCGTACTGATCGCAGTCTTCGCCGGCAAAGTCGTACCCCCAGCAGTACAAATCGAGCTGTAAAATAGCTCTGGTTGGTTTTTCAAGCGGCGAGAGGATGAATACGAAGTCAAATAAGAACTTAGCCGCCAATACGACGATCCAGAAGAGACGATACCGGAAGCTGTCGCTTCTATCCGTGCTCACATCTTCTTTCGTGCCTAAATATTCTTTTTGGCCGCCCATCGGAACGAGTCCACTAAAATCAATTAAACTGATCGCGATGTACGCGTATCCAATTGGAGCAAACACGGTCAAAGAAAAGAGACCGCAAGCAGTCAAACCAGTTACAATCAACGCCGCAGAAGCGATTGCAAGTTTTGCAATGCTCATAGTCTTGCTCTTGTAGAGTTCTCGACGGTGCACGAGGAGGACTTGCAACTCAACGAAAAAGTCACATCCAGCCGCGACGCCTGCCAGGAACGAGTAATATTGCCACTGTAAACCTGCGAACAAGTAAATAGTCATAAATGCAAAGGCACACGTCATGAACGTGAACATTCTGTGGAAATTCAAAAGGACCATGGTCCATCCAAGAAATTCGTTGTGCGTCTTTTCGAAAACTGCGCCGAGCGTCTGATCGATTTCCGCTGCAATGCGTGCCCGGCGCATGTAGTTTCTGTAGTTCACGTAAGACACCGTCGTTCCATCCCCAGTATCGTTCGTTGTCATTCGCTTTAACTTACTTGGGATCAAGTAGCACTCGTTGATATCGTCGTAGCCAAGTCTACGGTACACGCGCAAATCCGAACGAATTTGCGTGGCGAGGAATTCCGTCACGGGCATAATGATAGACTCAACAAAGTCTCCCTTCTCAAACTTCATGACCTTTGAGTTCACTGGCTTCCCGTTTGCAGTGATAGCGTTGGAACACACGTGAAAAAGAAATGCAATCATTTCAGGCATGCCGCGGCAGTTTGCGGCTTCGTCCGCGATGCACTCAAAGAGCACGAGCGATCTCAGCTTGTTCTGCCCCATTTGTGACTCTAACGATCCAGAGTGCATAATGCCTAAATCACCAACAAAGTTACGCCATCGAACGTAGTTTCGAAACGACTTCGCATATCTCTTTTCGATGATAAAATCTTCACCCTTGCCTTTGGATTCCTCGGTCGAGCCAATGTTCCAAAGTTGACCAGCTAATCGATCCGCGACGTTTTCAACCGTAGCACCAACGTTATCGTCTCCGGCGCTTTGGAAACCAAAGACTGACGCTAGTTCTTGCGCGATAGGCAAGATTTTGTTCCGCCATTTCGTCACGGCGCGTTCAATTTCAGACTTTCCGGTTGGCTCCGGACCGCGGCGCGTCAAGTCTTCGCCTTCTAATTCTTCTAAATCTTGCCCACTCGTCGTGGCTGGTTCAGAAGCCAAATCGGCGGCGAACCTTTGCGAAGAAGGAGGACTTTTCGTCGATTGCGCCGCCTTTTTGGTGAGCTCAATTTCTTCTGGTTCGTGCGATTTCGAAAACCACGAGAACACCGGCGTCTTCGCTCTCACCAGCGCGTGAAATGCATCTCTCCAAATTCTGCCCAACTGTTTTCGCTTCAAACCAAGAGCAATGATGATGTAACTAATAAAGATAAGTTTGAGCCACGTTTGAAACTTAAGATCAAGCATGTTCAAATCGTATCCGTCGGTCCCCGGGCAGGAGGTATCCCCGGGCTGCGTCCACGTCGAGTTTTCTTTTGCAATAAAACCTTCGACGTCGAGCGCGAAAGTCGGCGGTGCCGGACACACAGTTGGTGACTTTTGGTGCACCAACATTTGGTGGTGGCAAGACAAGTACGGCGACTGCAACGACACGGCTGTCGGGTTAATGAGCCCCGGCGGATGCGACAGAATGGCCGAAAAGTTCTCGAAAAACGCAAACTGCGGCACCAACTGTCCCGGCTTCAACTTAATTTGATGCCACGCTTCGGCTTCCGTGTGTGCAAACGCGTGCACGGAAGCGTTGTGCGCATCGTTGATTGCTTCCCCACACTTTGGAAATTTGAGTGGATCGTACGCTTGAAGTTCCTCACCGCCGTAAAACGGCGTACACGTGCCGCCTTTTTTCCAGAGGAGTTTTAACATGAAGTAAACCGCTCTCGGTCGAAGTAAATCAACGTGATTCACTTTGCACCTTTTTTCTACCGCCATCATCCCGAAATACTCCTCAGACGTGTATAAATCTGGCTGCGTCGGCGACATGTAGCCGCACGGAGAGTGTAACTTTTCTTTCAAACTCGGGCAGACTTTTTCGATGATTGGAATTCTTTCATCCGTGGTCGGCACAGCGGTGACTGCCTTTCCCTTCCAATACTCGTCCACCCACGCCATAATAGATCCACCGGTAACGAATCGCGTGCCACAGCCACTCGCGCACGTCGTGGCATGTTTTTCTAAATCTTCAATCATCGACGTCGTCCAATCGGCTTGGGCAATTTGGTCTTCTTCGCCCATAGTATCGTAGCCGTTCCATCCTTCGTGTTGTGGAGCTAATTTATACGCATCTACGCCGTATTCAGAAACTATGAACGGCTTTTTGGAAACTAAATGATACTTTTTGAACAAAGTGAGCGGCGACCAAAATCTCCGCGTGTACATGTTCACCGCCCAGAAGTCGAGCTGGTCCATCCACACGTCTGAATAACGAATCCACGCTAGTGCCCCCCACATTTGCATCCCAACGACGTGTTGTTTTGTCCTCGGTAAGTTCACGTTCGCTAAAGCGGTTCCGCACAAGACACCTTCGGAACGCACGACCGAGCACAACAAGTTGACGGATTTCATCAACTTTTCGATGGAATCTTCGAATTGACACCCGCTGATGCCAAAGTTCTCCGCTAAATCTTTATCGCAAACGAACAAATTCCACGGTCCATTCAACTCATTTCCTACAATCCAAGCGCCAATGGCTGGGTGCTTTGCGGCTCTAACTTGCGATCTAAGTTTTCTTTGGACTTTCGTCATGGACTCCTCGTCGTTGAAGAACGACTTGGTTCCGTCTTCGAAATCGTAACCAACAATAATAACAATCCCATACTGGTGACACAAATCAAAGAACTGCGTGTGTCTGTGAGAATATTTCAACGTATAAATACGAATCGCGTTCACACCGGCATCGGCTAGGAGAGGAATATCTCGTTCAAAAATCCCGGCGTAGTTGGACGTGAAATAATCCCCATACGGTTCAAACCAATCCGGGTCGGCTCCTACTGGCACTGGAGAATAACACACAGCGCGCATTAACCATGGTTTCCCGTCTAAGTATAAAGTTCTACCTAACCTACGCAACCTACCGGTATCTAAAGTCGTTTCGTTCAAATTTGGTGGGTTCCTAAACGCCTCCAATCGCTTTCTACCCTCCGCGGATAAAAACTCCTTCTGCGGATTGTGGAAAGCCGGGTCGTAAATATCTACGTCATCGTCTATAGCTGGTGCAGTTAAACCGGTCGCGTTTACCTCTTCTTCGTGTTCGATTTGTTTTTCCATTTTCTTTTGCTCGTCCGCTTCTTCGGCGCTTACTTCGGCTTCGGAGTCTTCGGTCAAGTCGTTCGCCGTTCCGGGATCTACCCCAGTAGCAGTGGACGTACCCGTCCCGTCGTCCGCACCTAACTTACTCAATTTAAATGGCACCGATCCTTTCACTGTTTCTTTACCACCGCTCGGTTTTGGTCCATCGAACGGCCATACCATCCCGCCGAGTTTCGCGTTCAACCTTTCCAAGGGAGAAGGAGATCCGTGAATGGTACTCTTATTCTTTTTATGACTCGCCGTACTTCTCGCGCCGCGGAATATCGCGTCCGCTTTGCGCCCGCTGTTGTGATCGTACTCGTACTCTTCGTAATCGTCTTCGATTTTATATTTGCGATCGTTCACCAAAGATGGCTCTTCGCTCCCGTAGCGCGCAAACGCGATGTCCAATTCACTCGGTTTGACGCGGCTTTTCCCCGTCATCGAGCCACCAGACGAGGCGACGAACGTTGTCGCGAAGAGCACGGCAAAGATGGCCGAGAGGATCACGCGCCACGACATTTTCTTCCTCTTCAGTCCTTCCTCCTCGTCGTATCGCCGATGAGAGTCGTCTGGAGGTGCGAATGTCGCGTAGCCTCCTCCGTTCATCAACGCTCCAGGAGGAGGTGGTCCTCGTCCTCCTCGGGCAGCGGGGGAGGAGGAAGTCATTTTTGTAGACAAAAAGCAAAGAAGAGAGACAACTTCCTTTGTTTTTTTTTACGAGATGTTTATCCGCGGGCAACGAAAAGTGCCTTTGTTTGTGTGTGTTTGTGTTTGTGTGTGTGTTTGCGTGCGTGTATGTAAAGCGCGCGCGGTGCAGAGGAATAATGACGGAAGAGCAGACAGAGGGAACGATTCGATTTTTGCGCCTTTTTTTTTCTGATACCCTAAATAGTTTTTTTGTGTGTTTTTTTCTCTCTCTTTCTCTCTCTTTGAATTACAACATCTCTTCTCTCTCTCTCTCTTTTGTGTTTAGTAGTATTTATATTATGTTTGAATTCACTTCTTTTCTTCTTTGTCGAAACTCGCAGAAGAGGTGGTATCGCAGAAGTTTTCATCGTCTTCGCAGAGCGCGTTGGAGGCGATTTTACCGACGTACCACGCGGAGAGCGCGGATAAGCCGAGCGCCAACAGCGCGGGACCGATTTGTTGGACGGTGGCGCCTCCGCCGGCGGAAATGGTTCGCGCGACGTCGCCGCTCGCGACGTACGCCGCCGTCCCCGGTATCATGCCCAAGAAGGACGCCGGAGCGTACTCCAACACCGAGACGGATGTCAAGCCGTAGAGGTAGTTGGACACGGAAAACGGTAAAAGTGGGCTCAAGCGTAACATGAAAACCACGCCGAATCCGTTCTCTCCAATCGCCTCGTCGATTTTCCTGTACTGCTCGCCGAACTTTTCGCTCGCCAATTTTTTCACCGAGTCTCTGGCCACGTACCTAGAAACAAGAAACGCCGCTACCGCTGCCACCGTCGCGGAACTCACCACAACCAGAGTCCCTTCAAACGCGCCAAACAACGCCCCTGCAGACATCGTCAACGGAAACGCCGGCACCGCGAACATTTCCAAAACGAAATACCCGAACCCGAACAACAACGGCCCGTTCACGGGACCGAGCGAGTCCAAATACGAAGCGTATCCGAATAAAGCCTCCGTGATTGGTTCTCTAAAGTACACCGAAGACGCCAATATCCCCAACAGAACGCATCCAAACGCGACGAGCGTCGTCTTTGAATTCGTCTCGTCTCGCTCGTCGTCTATGGAGTCTCGAGAAGCGTCCACGATATCTTTCGCGCCTAAAGTTTTGAGTAACTCCGTCGGCGAAGAAGTGCTACTACTACTATTTCTGTTCACTTGGTTCTCGGAAGAAGAATCTACCGCCGCCGCCGTCGTCGCTGCTTTCGTCGCGCTTTCTTTATCCTCGTCCCGAGAGTCGAATATCGCCTTGTTTCTTCTTATTCTTCTCCTACTCCTACTCCTACTCCTACTATTACTGCTACTCCTACTCTCGTTACGTCCTATCGCCTCTGTTTTCGTTGTTTCCGTTGTTCTTAGTGTTGCTGTCGTCGTCATCGTTCGTCGTCCTTTCCCCTGCCGCCGCGACCCCGGCCAAAACAAAGTCTCAGACTTTGCGAACGATGACGACGGTGATGACGACGAGGCGTGCGTGACGACGACGCCATCGCGCGACGACGACGTGCTCCTGCTCCGCGCGAAACTCTTCCGGCCTCTCTTCTTCAACAAAGCATCGTTCGAAAAAGAACAACCCCCCTTCCTCGCGCTCGTCTTCAAAGACGAAGAACGCGAAGCGTGAAAAGAAGCGCCGTGCATCGTCGGTATCGATATCGACGACGTCGTCGTCGTCATCTGTGCTAAAGAATATACCTTTTACTGGAATGCAGACGAGATTTGGATATCAGCGCGTTTAAGAGAGAGAGAGATCTGCTCTTTTTCGCGCGCGCGCGTGTGCGTGTGTGTACTGTAGCGCTGTAGCGGTGTCGCGCTCGGTGGTGTGTGCGAGAATACTATTTGGGGGAATTCTGATACTACAACCGCGCGAAAGAGCAAACGAAGTGTGACGCGATGCAGACACTTGCTTCTTATCTCTTTCAACTGCTTTTTTTAAAGAGAAAAAAAGCAATCGAGAAGCTTCAAAAACGATGATGCATCCAAGCGAGAAGGAAAAAAACGAGACTTTGACGACGCGAAGATACTATCATCATCTCAGAAGAACGTTTTACTCGATCATTTTTTTATCCCGCACGCGGTATTAGTGTTATCGTTATTGTCGTTAGTATTATTATTCTTTCGCGATCTCTCTCTCTCTCTCTTTGACTATTTTACGCGCGCTGCTTCACACGAGCTTCGCTCGGCCTCGCGCGGCGTTTATATTCCTGCTCCTGTGGACCTTCTCCGCGGTTTCCATTCCTAAAAACGCAAACACGATGAAACACCCGGTCCATTGGATGTTCGTTAACGTTTGGTTTGGGTTTCTAAATACCGAATAGACGGTGCTAAAAATCTTTCTCGTCGTCGTGACCGTGGTGAGGACTAAAACGTCAAAGCTCGTGATGGTGTGGTAGATGAAATTTTGGCCAACCGCGGAGGCTAAGGAATAACTCACGATCGCTTTCAAAACTTTCGGGTATTTCGCGCAAAACGCGAAACCGCTGGTGATTTGACCCGTCAATATGGCAAAGACCAACGCGACGATGGCTCCGGATAAGTTCGTATACAACATGCTCTCGTGCGCGCTCGGTTTCGCCGTTTTTCGGTGACCCGGATTTAAAACTTTCGTGCTCGTTTTCACTTTATCTTGCAACCCGCCGGTAATGGCGTCGAACACCAAGGATAAGAAAATCAAACTCAAACCGTACGTGGAGTTTTCCGTCACACTCGCAGACTTCCCGCTCGACGACGACGCTTTGCCGTAGTTGAACAAAAATACGCCAAACGTAACAAACGCGACCGAGAGATATTGAAACCTCGAAAACTTCCTCCCTCCTAAAACCAACCCACCGAGCATGACGGGAACCATCTTACAACTCTTCCCTAAAACCTGCGTCGGGTAACTGACGTACCTCAACGCCTCGTTCGACGCCGCCATCGCTAACATCTGCGACGACCCGCTGTGAAAAATTTCCTTCAGAGGCAGTTTATACCCACTCCCACCAAAGACAAAAATAGCCAACAACGCGCACAACGCGTTCACCGCTCGCTCGAACACGAGCGCAAAAAACGTCATCGAAAACCTCTCCCCTCCGTTTTCTCCTTGCGCTTCGTACACGTCCTCTTGCATCACCGCGAATAAGCTAAACGACACGAACACGCCCACACAGCAGACGATGAGTTCCAACTCTCTCGACATCATCCCGAAAACGTGAAAACTTTTCCCATCGGGTAAAAAGTTGATAAATCCAGAGTTTTTCAAAACGCCTTTGTACCGAGGCGACGGGGTCATCTCTCGCACCACCCGCGGAGATAAAGACGATGCCTGTCGTCGAGTCGTTGCCGGCATTAGTAGTGGTAGTAGTATTAGATAAAATGTAGTATTCTTGTTGTTGTTGTTGTTGTGCGGGGAGGAAGTGGCGAATGCAGTTCACAACAACACACAAAGAGGAACACAAAAAAAGGTCGAGAAGGGGCTCCTCTTTTTTTTTGACGAGACCTTTCTCTACTTTCCTCATTTTTTACCGCACTTTACATCTCGAAACGTGTGCATTAACGCGCTTCTTCTTCTCCAAAAGCGCGTCGTGGTGTGTCTTCTCTCTCTCTCATCCTTCTCTTTTATTGCTACCACTGCGCGTGGTGTGAAGATATATATATAGAGAGAGACGAACGGGGAAACTTGGAACCGACGAGAGAGAAACGGAAGAAGCGATCTCGAGGAGAGTTTTATTTTTCTAGTAAAGCGCTTTTGCTGCAAAATATCTTCTCTTCAAAACCAAATCATCATCGCGCTTTGGAAAGAAACGAACGATGATGGATTTCACGTCGGTCAGCGATAAGATCTCCACGTTCACCCGAAACGCGAAAATGGAAGCGGAGCGATTGTTTTTACCGTCCGCGTCGAGTTTAGGATTACCGGTGAGCTCCGCCGAGGACGTGATCATGGCCGAGAGCGAGTTTGCGAGGTTGTGTGCGCAGTCGCAAGCCCCGGAGGAGGCGGAAAAATATAAAAAAGAGTTGGACGAGGCGAGGTTTCGATTGGCGTGGGCGTTGTCGCACAGCAGACGGGAGGAACATTTGAGACACGCGGAGAATATTTTGATGGACGAGACGTTAGAGTGGGACGACGTTTTGACGCATAGAGATAGGTATTATTTGAAGGCGGTATTGTATTACAATCGTAACGACTATTTGTCGTGCAGAGACAACGCGTTTACGTGTTTGAGCGTAGATCCGACGTGCGTCCAGGCGCAAAATTTGAGGCAGGCGTGCGAGGAATATTTGGCCAGGGATGGGATTATTGGAATAACGGGCGTTGTGGCCGGTGTGGCGGTGTTAGGAGCGATGTTCGCGTCGAGACGATAAGAGAAGAGAAGAGAGAGAAGAGAAACAAATAAACACGCAGGGCTTTTCAGTCGTAATTAATAAATCTGAATAATAATAAGAGGGCCCGTGATATACCTCGGTACAATTTTGTGATCATAATACTAAACTATTACAACAATTGCGGCGGCTAAATTTACCATCTTTTAATACTACGACTATCTATCTCTAAACTACATCTACTGTTTCAAAATTTACTTCGATAGCTTTCTCTTCGCTAAACTCTTTTTGTAGTCGCGAATGGATTTAGTCATCTTCGTCACTTGTTGATTTTCGCAAAGCCAAATCTCTTTTGCCACTTTCTCGATTAAGCGGAAATCGTGCGATACTAAAACTAATCCGCCGCTGTACTCATTTATCGCATCCGCTAACCCGTCGATGGCGTCTATGTCCAAGTGATTCGTAGGTTCGTCTAATAACAAAATGTTAGGTTTGGACAAACATATCATCGCAAAGACGAGACGCGATTGCTGCCCCGCGGATAAGAGCGCGATAGGTTTCGTTTGCGTCTTGCCGGAAATTCCGTATGTTCCTAAATACGAACGCCAATAATCGTCCAGCTTTTTCATGTCTTGAAATGTCCCGGAAAAAATTCCAACGGCGTCGAGCGCGGATCGAGAGATTCAAACGAATGTTGCGTGTATCTACCAACGATGACGCCGTTTCGTCTTTCGACGACGCCAGTTGTCGGTTGTAAATCCTGGGCGAGCAATTTCAACAACGTAGACTTACCGGCGCCGTTTGGACCAACCAACGCCACGCGGCTATCCATATCGATGCCAAAATCTACGTTTTTCAAAATGTCTATTTCGGTTCCCGGATACCGGAACGTGACGTCTTTGAACGGCAAAACCGGAGGCGCGATTTTTGCCCCGCAATCCGGGAATTTAAAACGGAACGAGTTCCTCTCCTCGCTCGGTTCGGGAGTCAACCCTGCCGCGATCATCTTATCGAGCACTTTTTGACGCGAATTCGCGAGTTTCATTTTATCCTCAAAAGTACCGGCTTTGGCGATGAACTCTTTAATCGCTTTGACTTCCGCTTGCTCTTTGTCGTATTTGCGCTGGTTGACTAAATCTTCGCTCGCTCGTGTTCGCTGGAACGTTTCGTAATCACCGTTATAATACGTGAGTTTCGTATTTGTGAGTCGAATAATGTGCGTACAGACACCGTCGAGAAAATCTTGCGAGTGACTGACTACGACTAAACACTTGTCGTATTTCGCGAGATAATTTTCCAACCAAACTACGGCGGATAAATCCAAATGATTCGTAGGCTCATCGAGTAAAAGTAACGCAGGAGCCGCAAAAAGAGCGCGCGCTAACGATACTCGCATTCTCCATCCCCCAGACATGTCTTTCGTCGAGCGTTGCATCATATCTTTATCAAAGCCTAGACCGAATAATAACTCAGCCGCCTTCGTTTCAAACATGGACGGATCGAGCTCTTCTAAACGTTCGTAAATGAGTTGTAAACGCTCGTCGCCGGGACCGTAATTTGCCATCAAATCTTCCTCCTTCTTCCTCAATTTCTCAATCTCTAACTTGACGTGGTCGACGACCGATTCCAGCGCGGTTCGGTCTGAAGGCGCGGCTTCTTCACGAAGGTGATAAATGTCAACGTGCTCCGGAATAGGAATCTCCCTCTTGGCAATAGCAGAAAGTAAATTGGATTTCCCGCATCCGTTTTGACCGATTAAACCGTACCTACGCCCGTGGTTTAGTTCTAAGTTGCACTCAGAAATCAGCTCTTGTCCGTTGACTTGCATAGAAAACCGTTCGATTTTAACATCGAGCGCCGTTTCGCGAGACGCCAATACGCCCGTCACCGTTCGATCAACATCGTCGTCGTCATCTTCCTCGGATATCGTCTCGCTGTTATCTTCATTCCCATCGTTAGCAGTGCCAGGTGATTCATCGTTTCTTTTCTCGCGTTCGAGTCGTTTGCGTCTGGATCCACCGACTTTTGCACTCCCTACGCCTCGTCGTTCGTCTTCCGAACTCGCCACTTTGCCTTGGAAGACGCGCCACGTGTCCGAGCACACCTCACCGACGAACGCGGCATTGTGCGAAATGGTTAGAACACCACCTCTGAACTTTTTCAGCGCGAAAATTAAAGCTTTCAACGTTTCGTTATCGAGGTAGTTGGTAGGTTCGTCCAAACAAATGACGTGCGGTTTATTCCACATTGCCGCCGCCAGAACTAAGCGCGATTTTTGGCCTCCGGACATTCTTCGAATGTTCCCATCCCCGAGTTCGGTTGATATGCCGAAATCCGCCAAGTGTTTATATACCTCCGTCGACGTCAGCGGTCGCACATCTAAACCAGATTGCATCGCTTTGTACGTCTCGTCGAAATTGAGACACATTTTCTTACAGTAACTGTCGCGGTGTAAAAACTTTGCGGGCTCCCACTTGGTCACGCCCGGTCGGTCGCCGTTTTTTCTCACTTCGTAACACAACTCGCCGCCTTTGACTGCTCTTCCTAGAATTTCGTTCACGTTCCCGCGCTGTAATCGCGCGGATTCTTCTTCCTCAGTTAGTTTCATAGTTTTCATCGCCGCGAGCTCTTTGTCTCTTCCTAAGAAGAAACGCGTTTGAATGTACTCTTTCGGCGTCAAATGCAGATTGGATTCTAAATGGTGCATGCTGTGCTGCGAGACGTACGCTATCCTCAAATTATGGTGTTTCCAAATAGTTCCCGATTGCGGTTCAATCTCGCCAACGATATTCTTCATCAACGTGGTTTTACCAGCGCCGTTCGCACCTACAATAGCAACTCGGGAACCCAAGTACGCGCGCACGCACACTTGTTCTAAGATGTTCTTCTCGCCGCCGTCGTATTTGAAAGTGACGTCATCGAGTCTCATAACGACTTGGCCGCGATTTTTAATACCGTCTAAAACGCCTGGATCTGGGAAAACGAGCAAAGGCTTTTCGCTCGAGCCTCGAATGCCTCCGTTTATTTCATTTTTACCGACACCGTTGCTTCCGCCTATAGTCATCGCGCCTTTGTTCATCGCGGAAACGAGTCCAGCCGTATTCTCCAATCCTAAAGCTTCGCGACGTGCGAGTTCTTTCGATTTATCCAGCGACGACGCATCTCCTCTCATACCATCGTTCGACCCATCGTCCACGTCTAACCCATTCTCCTCCGCGTGTTTCGAAATAGCATCCAAAGTTTCTTTCTTCATCCTCGGCAAGACTAAATTCGGCTTCTTGGCGCGAAAGCCCGGGAACCCGCCGTCGAACACCGTGAGCTTTTGGTTTTCAAAATGCACGATGTCCGTGCACACTTTGGTTAAAAAGTCGTAATCGTGCGAAACAACCAAGACGGTAGAATTCGATGCAATCAAAAAGTTAGCCAACCATTCGACCGCGTCCACGTCTAAATGGTTCGTAGGCTCGTCAAGTAATAACAAATCCGCCTGTTGCGTCATGGCCGCCGCGATTGCTAATCTCATCCTCCATCCACCGGACAATTCGTTCACTCTCTTTCCCATCATCTTATTGTCAAACCCAACCTCTTTCAAGCACGCCTCGGAAGACGACGCGGTTTCGTCGCCACGACCACCGCTCTCTTCTTCCTTCTCCCTCGCAAACTCACTCACCGTCGCGTTCGATAAACTCAAAATCTCGTGTCTCACGAACACCACGTTCACGTCCTCCGGAAAACCCAAAATATCTTTCGCCGCGATTCGATTCATCAGCGTCGTCTTCCCGGCGCCATTCTGACCAACAATGCCGTATCTCTTCATCTTCTCAAGTCGTAACGCGGTCGGTTTCAACAGAATCTTCGCCCCGAACCCGAGTATTATATTTTGCAAATCCACCAAAAATGTTTTCTGCTTCTTCGTTTCCGTTTCACCGTTTTCCTCTCCTTCGTTTCGCCTCGCATCTTCCTCCGCACGACCACGCATCTTCGCCCGCACCAACGCGTTCGCGCACATATCCCTCACCTCCTCTTCCGTCACGAACGCCTCCAACATGTCTCCAACATTCTCCGAAATCGACTCCACGTCCGGAGTTTCGTTTTCTTCTTCTTCTTCGAAGATGAGGTCCAAGAGTAAATCTTTCACGTATTCTAAAACTTCCTCGTCGACGGATTTCGAGCGCAGAAATTCGTGGACGAATTGTTCCACATCTTCTCTTCTTTGTTCTCTCGTCGTCGTCGTCGACATAAAGGCGACTGTTGTTCGATGAGCGTTTGGTTTTTGTGACGAAAGAAATGAAAGAAGAGAAAAAGTGCCGCCAAATATCTTCTTTTTTTTTCTTAAGAATTCTTTCTTTTTTCTTTTTCTCTCGCATTTT